>SPKZ01012622.1_pt1 | contig 60816 bp, 52 predicted proteins | sample 2456571 | NCBI WGS metagenome assembly SPKZ01 (sample SAMN11192286, study PRJNA482655) | marine metagenome | biome: ENVO:00000447; feature: ENVO:00000244|ENVO:00000211|ENVO:00000569|ENVO:00002023; material: ENVO:00002151; isolation source: ocean water from marine abyssalpelagic zone ...
GGCTCGGGCTCGGGCTCGGGCTCGGGCTCGGGCTCGGGCTCGGGCTCTGGTGCGATGCTCAGGACGGGCGGGTCTTCATCTTCGGTGCTCACGGTCATCTCCTCACGGAAGCAGCCGGGGTGGCTGGGAGACAGTCACCCGCGCACCCCGACCTCGTTCTGGTGTTCGAGCGGGAAGTCGTCCGCCCGAGGAGAGGCGTGCCCTCTCCTCGCCGAGTTGTTGCGAACAATGGCGAAGCCCGCGACCCACATCGGCCAGGTCATCGGCATCATCCCTCAGAGCCCTGGGCCACCGACTCGCAGACCGACTGGATCTGCTTGTCGAGGTCAGCGTGGGCTGTGCCCTCAAGCGCAGCCTTGAACGTCCCGCTCTCGGTCACCTCGCCGAGAGGACCGCTATCGACCATGTTCGCCCTCACGGCGATGTAGGCATGACCGTCGAAGGCGAGCAACTCGGCGAGTTTGCGCAGCAGGTGCTCCTCGGCACCGGGGGGCAGGGTCTGCAGGACGTAGATGCAGATCACGGTGTCGTACCGCTCACGGTGGAGACCCTTGTCTCGGTGATTCGGATCCCAGCCTCGGCGGTTGCGCCTTTGGAGAGCAGCCCGTGGGTCGCGTTCTCCATCCACATGCGTTCGATGACCTCATCGGTCAGGTCGTCCGAGATCGTGTCCCAGACCAGGACGCGGACATCGCCCCAGACGGTCGCCCTGATCGGCTCGTAGATCAGCCCAGTCCAACTCGCCTCGAACTGCACTGGCGGCGGGGGCTCGATGGTGAAGGCGCCGGTCGCCTCGATGGCCCTGATCTTCTCGAACAGGAGCATCAACTCGATCGAGCGGATGCAGACCATCCACTCACAAGCCACCATCTCGTCGTCGGTCTTGTAGACCCGGTACGCCTTGGCGTTGAGGAGCAGCCCGACCACGTTGATCGGGAGTGGGATCGCTGGCAGCAGGCTCATCAATGTGCCAACCCCTTGACCACTTCGGTGTGACCCGCCTCGGCCTGCTCGCGGGTGCAGTAGCGGCGACCGATGTGATCGAACTCATCGCTCTCACCGAATACCATGGTCTCGTAGAGCACGGGTGCCGCCCCGCGTTGGAAGGCATGATCGATCCCGAGAAACACGGTCGAGACCACGACCTCGGGCGCGACTTCAGTCCGAGCTACGGTTCGGCGATCAACATCGTTGAACCAAGCCGCCCACTTGAGCGCGTCGGGCTCGGCAACAGGAACGCCGTCCACCTCGATGTAGTACATGCTCACGACGCCGCCCCAGCCCAGCCGGCGTCGTCGCCGTCGGTCGGCTCGGTCGACTTGGTGGCGGCCGAGAACGTGCCGTCGGTGAACTCCGAGAGCGGTCGGCAGTGGATCCCGCTGGGGCCTGAGTAGACCACGCCGGGACATCCGTCGATCGGGTTGTCGCGGCACTCGATGGTGCAGGGACCGATGACCGTGTAGGTCTCGCCATCGGAGTGCGTCCACTCGCTGCCCTGTGCGGGCTGTTCGCCGACCGTCCTGAACAGCCGCAGTCCCTCACGGACCTTCCGTCGGAGCTCCGACGCGGTGTCGTCCCGAGTGAGGTCGCCATGACTCGGGCCAGGCACGACGCTGCCGTCCTTCATGCAGAACAGGCCGTCCCAGAACACGTCCTGTGTGCCGTCGCGATGCCTCACGGCGACACACGGGGTGAGCTGGTACAGGCAGACGGCGCCGACGCTCTTGGCGAACTTGCCGACCAGCGTGCCCATCTTGGTCGCGCCCTCCTCGATGGGTTGCCCCGACGCGATCCGTGAGGCCGCGGTGGACATCTCACGGTGGTCACGGAACTCCTCGGGCACGTCCTCGATCGGGACGCCGACGTGCTTGGAGAAGATCTCGCTGAGATTGGTGACGTTCTGCATGCTGCCTCCTGCGCCCAGGTATCGGTCAGAGCGCCTCGCCGTGAGTCAGAAGGGCGCGACGGTCTTGGGCGGGTCGAACGGAACGGCGTCGGCCCAGAGGCGATCGAACTCACGGCGGGTGCAGCGAGGGCACTGGTACAGCTTGAAGGACGACGTGAACCCGATCGCCCTCTCGGCGAGGCAGTGGCGCCCACAGGCGTAGCAGGCATCGATCTTGGTCAGGGTGTCGAGCGGGATCATCGGCTCTCTGTAATCAGGCCGGCTCGACGACGGTGATGATCAGCTTCACCGGGACGGCAGGGATCTTGGCTGTCTCCTTGAACTCCCAAGCGTTGTTGGTGCGGTTGGCCGCGCTGGTCGCCTGACCGCGCTTGTTGAAGATCTGGGCACGCTCGAACGGCACCCACTTGGTCGAGCCGCTGTTCTTGTTCAGATACCAGAGCCCGTCCTCGTTGCGGACAGCCCACGCCTCGCGAGTTGGTGCGCTCATTCGACGATCCCTCTTCGAACACTCTCGGTGCCCATCCAGTGTCCAGACATCCGAGCGAGGGCGAGCAGGGCGACGGCGCCGAGCCCGTAGAAGTAGAAGCCCAGCACCAACGTCATGAAGTAGGCCGTGTCGACAAGCCAGGGTGTCCATTCATCTCGATCGTCGCTGCTCATCCGATGATCGTCCCGCCCCTCAGCAGGGCCTCGCCGATGGGCGGCAGCGGCACGGGCTTCGGCTTGCCGCCGACCAGTCGCCACACCTCGTACCGTGAGCCATCGCGGCGCTGATGCAGATCGACCTGGATGCCGCAGCGTGGGATCTGCGCCTGGCCCATGGGGCTGGCCTGGGCGACCTCGAGGAGATGGCGTAGGGTCTTGGTGTCGGCGATGAAGATCCGGTCACCGGGGTCGTCTGGGCCGCCTGTGGTCACCCTGCGAAGCAGCTCATCGGTCCCCGGCTTCTGCAGCGGGTTGGGGTTCACCTTGGGTGCGATCTGCGGATGCAGGATCCCCTGTTCGTCGCTGCCCATGTTCTGCTTCCTCTCTATGAAGTGGTGGGTCCAGCAGGACTCGAACCTGCGACTCTCGGCTTAAAAGGCCGGTGCTCTAAACTCTGTCCTCTGGTATCGCCTCATCGGTCTGAGCGTCAGCCGCTCGGTGCATCTCCTCCAGCCGACGCTCAAGCTCACGGAGGGGCAGGCCGGTCAGATCGACCATCTCCTGGGTGACGGGGAACACGGGGAGCTTCAACCCGTCGTCGTACTGGAGCCAGTTCGTGGCGCCGCGGACGAGTCGTGGCGCCCGTCTGGTCGAGGCGAGCTTGGCGGCGACGGGCTCTGCTCGCTGATCGGGCCAGGGCTCCTCACCCGCGAGGTACAGCCGATGCCGCAGTTGGTAGACCTCGGATTCGAGGCGTGCATGCTCACGGCGATGGATCGTGTATTCGAGCCACCAGATGATCGAGACCGCGATGGCGCTGCACAGGAACTGGGTCATTCGATCTTGACCTCGGCGAGTCGGCGCTGGGCAGCGATGAGGCGATCGGTCTGCTCTGCCGCGAACCGCTGCAGCTCCAGTCGGTCAGCGATGAGCGCCGAGACCTCGTCGTAGCCGAACTCCTCATGCAGGTTCGACTCGCCGCGCTTCTCCATCGAGGCGATGTCCCTCGGCGAGAGCTTCAGCGAGGGCAGGCCGGTCTTGGGTGGTGGGGTCAGCAGATCGCACGCCGCCTTGGCGCCGAACGCGGACTCGTAGTCACCCCCGACTGCCACGCCGCTGGGCATGGGCTCGAACACCCTCCAACTCCCACCGAGCTGCTCGACCGTCCAGCCATCGACTCGCTTCCAGTCACCCGCTTGGTCCTGTGTCCAGATCTCGCTCAGTCTCCAGATCTCGCTCAGTCTCCAGATCTCGCTCAGTCCCAATCCCATAGCCACTCCTTCAGCTTGGCGGCGACGACCGCGACACCGATCACCGTCAGTAGGACGGTGGCCGTCAAGACGAACCCAGCGTCGATCTCCAGCTCACCCGGCGCTCGGGGCACCGATCCACTCATGCTCACGGCTTCACCTGAGTCACCTTGTGCGGCTGCACGTTGTAGAAGAATGCCCACTCGACGCTGCCGAGAGGACCGATGTACCCGATCGCCGGCGTGGGTCTCCAGAACGGCCACCCGTCCCACATCCCGACGTGGAGAACCTCGAACGTGGAGAACCCCGACGGGCAGTACCGCCACCCCTCGGGGTCATCGTTCATCTTGAGGATGGTCTCCCAGCCTCGCCGCGCGTGGTCGGCATTGACCGCATTGTGCTGAGTGTGATCGTAGTCGCGATCGACGGGGCCGAGGAACTCACCCTCACGGACGGTGACGGTTCTGGTCTTCACGGCGACAGGTCCGCCAGCTTGTAGTGCGGGGTGTGGTAGTCGACCGGGTGCTCGCTCTCGGTGGCCTGGCCCTGGATCTTGCCCCAGGACACCGTGAGGGGATCGTGGAGATCGATCGACTCGCCATCCTCGCCCTCCAGCTCGGTGTTCCACGACTTGAGGCGCTCCTCGGCATCGGCGCGCGCTGCCTCTTCGGACACGTGGGCGGTGAAGCCCTCCTCCTCGTCGTATGCGAACCATTGCTTGCCCATGATGTCTCCAAATTTGCGGTGAGCGACGGGTACTGGATGTACCCACTCGGGGATGGGGTTGAGTTAATTGCCAGAGGCGACGGGTCTGGGCCACACGGTCTTCAACCGGACCTCTCGACTATCGCTCCCAAAGTTGTGATCGCCATACACCAGTGTGTCGCCGTCCCAGCCCTTGATCCGACGTTCATCGGTTTGGACTTCACGCGCCTCGGCGTGGTCGGTCATCATCTCGCTCGAAACGATGTCATGGACGCTCGACTTGGCGCGCACCTCGCTCTCGGCCAACACGTAGGCCGACACCTGAATGTCCACGCGGTAGAGCTTCATCGGTTTGGACCGACGCATTCGAGGTCGTCGAGGTAGCCGTAGGCCAGGTAGCAGGTCGTGCCGTCTTCAAGCGTCACCCTCCACAGCCCAGGGATGAAGCCCGAGCCGCCGTGGACGTTCTTGGGGTTGACCACAGGCTCCCACTCGGCGATCGGGTCGTCGGTGATCTGATTGGCGACGTTGGGTCCGATGGAGATCAGGATCGCTACACACCCAGCCATGAACAGGCCGATGGTGGCCGCGATGCTGATCCGAAGCTGTTGGCTCGTCATGACGCCCTCCTGCTGGGAGGTATCGGTCTGCAGGCGCTGCCGTCAGTCGGTCGAGTCGGGCTTGGGCGCTGGCCGCCTGAACCCAGCTCTGGCACCGTACCTGACTCGCCGGCGCAGGGTGTCGCCGAGAGCCTCTTGCATCAGATCCGGATCGATGACGACCTGGACCACGATGCTCTGGGCAGATCCGTTCCTCACCCAGCCCTGCCGACCGCCGCGCATGGGTGCCCCGGTCGCGGGCGAGATCGTTGGCTCTCGCCGTCGGACCTCAAGGTGTTCGATGAGGTGCTCGTAGGCCGAGATCACGTGGAGCGACCGCTTGCCGCGCAGGGCGAGCTCCATCTCAGTCGCACCTGGCCCAGCGAGGTCGGGATGGCACTCCTTCATCAGCTCGCGGTAGCGCGACTTGAGCGGTCCCGACTTCCAGTGGTCGAGCAGAGTGGCGGCCTCAGTGTACAGCTTGCACTTGCCGAGGGGTGGCGGCTCGATCTCCATGACGGCGATGGCCTCCTCCAACGTCATCTCGGCACGACCCGTTGTCATTTCGCGCGCCCATCCCCATCGGTGCGCGACTCCTCAGGCCCCAACACCCAGATGGTCGGTCCAACCTCGTCATCGGACAGCGCATAGGTGCGCGACTCCAGGCAGTGCGGCATCCGCGACTATTCCCCTCCGGCCGCCTTCTTGGGCAGCTCGACTACCTCACCACCCTGATGGAGCCCGTCCTGATCGACTTGCTCCCGCGTGACCAGCGCGCCGAGGATCGCGGACAGCTCCAGCGTGTCCTCGTACATCGCGGTCACGGTTGACGTATTCGCCTGCTTGGCCATGCGCACCCTCACGGTCTCGACGATCCCGCCACCCATCGCAGTCTGAGCCGGGGGCAGCAGAATGTCCGCCAGCTCGTTGCGAGCGCGCAGGAACCCAGGCAGGTCGCGCATCGACAAGGTGGCCTCGCCTTTCGCGACCTTCTGGGCAAGCGTCCCGATCGCCGCATCCAGCAGGCCGAGGTGTCGGTGGGCGGTGACCTGATTGTCATCCCGCTCCAGCAGGTGCCTCTTGACGGTCTTGGCTGCTTGACCCTGCCGCCCAGGCTTGGGCGCGACCTCGTTCGGCAGGAAGGGCACCGACATATTGGCTTCGACCGCAGCGACCTCACGCTGTCCCCAACGACCCAGGTACTTGGTGCGATATACGCGCATGGCGATTGCCTGCGCTGTCCCACCCAGCTCCTCAACGCGGCTGATCCAGTCGTTGCGCTTCTTCCACGATCTGATCGTCGAGTCGGATCGATGAACTGCGGCAGCAGCGACTCGGTAACTCCGCTTTCCCTCGTCCTGCATCGCCCAGAGCAGTAGGGCTCGGTGTTCGTGGGCACGCTCTCCGGGGTGCTTTTTCGACTTGATCCTGATGTCGAGAGAGCTGGGTTTTGAGGCCGACAATGCGGGCGCGGACTGTTGGTTTTTGCTCTTTGCTGCGCTCTTGGTCTTGGTCTTCGACATCGGGTTGTCCCTGCTCGCTCCAATTCTATCGCGATCTGGGCGAGCCTGCGCTGAGCCGCGCGATGGGTGCGCGGTTTCGCGCACCGGGTGCGAGATCATCGCGCACCCGTCATCGGATCTCATCCACCGTCCAGTCCTTCGGCACCGTGCCCTCTGACCACAGCCACTCGACCGCAGCCTTGATCACGTCCGCGTGGCAGCTCTGCGGAGCACACCAGCACCCGAGAGAGATCCCATCGAGAGTGAGCGAGTACCGCATCACCTTGGACAGCTCAGCCTCAACCTCGGGAGCGTGTGTCGCCATCTCCTGCCAGAGCCATCGCTGGTAGCGTCCGATGCAGTCGTCCCGCCCGTTGCAGTCCTTGAGCTTGAATGGGTTGGCGAGCGGCGACCTCGGGTAGAGGAGTGCCTTGCGTCCACGCATCCCGCGACCGACGTAGTGCCAGTGAGGGGTGGGCCAGGTCGAGATCGGGTGCTTGACGTTGACCACGTGGATGATGGGCTTCGGATCGGCCCGTCGCTGCTCGATCCGCTTCGCGCGGTCTTCTGCCATCTGCTGGAAGTTCACACTGCCTCCACGCCGTCGAGCTGGCACCAGCGGACGAACGCGGTGCGGGTGATCAGGATGTCGGACCCGTTCCGCAGATGGAGCTCCAGCTTGACGACCTCGAGGATCGGGATCGGGGTGAAGCGGACGATCCGATGCATCAGGAAGCCCGCCGAGGACAGCACCCCACGCCGAGGCGCCTTCTCGGCCTTGCCCATGCGGTGCCAGATCCCAACGATGAGGTACACCCCGGTCGAGTTGCTGAACCGGTCGCCGATGTCGATCTGCTCAACCCTCATCGGCGTACTCAGGCAGGTGCTTGCAGCACTCGCAGATCCACTTCCCCGAGCGGTAGACCCACCCCTCCGCGATGGCCTGTTCGGCGACCTGCCTTTCCGTGTTGCCCTCGGACGCACACCCCGAATTGGCGTGGCAGTCCTCATCGCTGCAATCGACGAAGATCTCGATCAGCACCTCTCGGGTCAGGTGCTTCAGGGCGCCCCTCGGTACAGACATCACCAGTCTCCGATCTCGGACTTGGCCTCGGCCACCAACGCGGCCACCTGCTCCTCGAGCCACCCGGCCATGTGGGTGCGCAGCTCCTCGGGGATGATCCAGTCGGGGGTCTTGGTCTGCTTCAGCTTCAGCCCGATCTGGTTCTCGTCCCTGAGTCGAACGGCGACCTGGGCGAACTGGGCCGCGCGGGTGAGCAGCTCTCGCCGTCGCCGGGAGTCGTTGTCGCGCCGGTAGAGTTGATCGCTCACCAGATTGATCAGCTCCTCGACATCGGTGGGCGGCAGTGCGGGTTTGGCTTTGGGCATGTTGGTCCTCTCAGAATGGGATGCCCTGTTCGAGGGCGCTCCAATGAGCCATCTGGTGACACCGACAGACCGATACCAATAGGCAGAGGTGAGGTTGCGGGCCTTGGTCTTGGCTTCGCGCTCGATGCGCTCGGTGCGCTCCCGCTCCTCACGGAGTCTCCGCTGTCTCTCGGTCAGGGGTTTTCGGCGTCCCATGCTCACCTCTGCCTATTGGTATCGGTCTGTCGGTGTCACCAGATGGCTCATGCCGCGTACTTCGCGAACCAGCACGGGGAGCAGACACAGATCACGATGGCCTCCCCAGACACCTTGGCGCGGTCTCTGACCTGCCGCTTGGGCATGAGACCGATCGGCCTGAACCCTGCGAGCGAGCCCGCCTGGGTCGGGAACTCCAGCAGTCGGTGCTGGCACTCTCGACACCAGAGCAGCTCATTCGGCAGCATCGGTCTCGGTCTCGGTCTCGGGGATCTCGACCCACCCGTGGTGTTGGGCGACGGCCTCGGCCAGGTCGACGGCGCGCTCGAACTGATCGGCACCTCGCTCGACCTGATCGACGAACCGCTCGCCCTCCTTCTCCACCAGCGCGTAGCCCTGGGTGGCGATGGCGCCGGCGATCCCGTTGAGCACATCGGCGGCGTGCCTGATCTGGGTCAGAGCGTTGCCCGCTCGCATCAGACCCTCGCCGGCCTTGTCCATCGCGGTCAACCCTTTTTTGCTGGCGTCACCAGCTCTGCCTCTGAGACTCATCGCTGCCCTCCCTGCTTGCGGGTCCACCACTGGTCGTGCATCCCAGCTGCCGAGAACATGTTCTCCCACTCGGACCAGATCCCACGTCGAACGCGATGGTGGGTCCGGTTGACGCGGCGCTGCCACCAGCGAAGGACGGGGCTGGTCGCTCCCTCCTCGATGGCATCAAGCACCCAGAGTCGGCCACCCTCGCGCTCGACCATATGGGCGATCTTGTTGATGATCTCCTCAGGCCAGAGTTGTTGCTCCATTCGACCGTCGCCAGCCTGGGCGATGGGCGAGCGGTCGAGAAAGGGGACGTGCCCGTTGTGGCGAGCGAGGATCGAGAGCGCGATCTGGCGACGATGCCAGAGCACACCCTGAGGGGCGACGATGAGGATTGGGCGGCGGGCGGGCATGTGAACCTCGATGGGCTGGGGTGGGCGGTCAGAAGGGGGCGGTCATATCTTCTTGGGTGATCTGGAAGGTCGCGTCACCAGCAGAGGCGCGAGAGCTGCGCTTGGTGAGGATGATCTCGCCCGCGTCGGCGTTGATCCGCAGCTCGAGCCCCAGCTCGGAGAGCAGGATGAACACAGCCGGCCAGGGCGGAACGCGCTTCTCGGCACCCGTGGCGAAGGAGCTGATCGTCTGTTTGCGGAATCCCAGGTGCTCTCCGAGCTTGACGGAGCTCCGACCGGGCTCGGCCTCGATCCATCTGCGGCGCAGCTCGGCGAAGATCCAGTTGCGGGGTCGACCTTGCTGGGTGGGCTTCGCGGTCATGCTGCTCCTTGCTCTCTTGTGCGGTCCCGCAGCTTGCGGAGTCGCCAGTTGCGAGCGGCTCGGGTGATCCCGAGCTTCTCGTTGATGTCCTCGGTCGACCAGTCCTCGAGGACGGTCTGCATCGCGACCGTCTGGGTCTCGTTGGCGATGGTGTACAGCTCGGCGACCCGCTGGTTCGCATCGTGGTGGCGCTCGAACATGGTGACCAGATTGCACATCGGGTCCATGGACGTGACCTTGGTGCGCTGCCGCTGCTCGATCCCCACGTTCCGCGAGCGCACCCGCAACAGGCGCAGCCGGGTCAGGCTCGCCCGCGACTTGATCCAGGACCTGCAGCCCTGGGACGAGCAGTAGGGGCACGGCCTGGCCTTGTCGGAGCGCGTCGGGTCGAACAGATCGAACGCGGTGACGAGATCGAGGCAGAGATCCTGCTGGAAGTCGTTGGGGTCGATCCCGCGAATGCGGAACATGTTCGCGCGGCTGTACCGCTCGATGGCTTGGGCGTGCTGCAGGATGAAAACCCATGCCGGGTTCTCGGTTGTTGGGCGGGTCATTAGTCGCTGTCTCTCTCTGATGGTTGGGCGGATGGTAACAGATTGTGGGTACGAGGTGTACCCGGATCCCGCGACCTTTCCGGCATCGAAGACCAGAGCGGGAAGGGTGGGGCATAGCCGCGAGTTTCGATCCAGAGATGGATCATCCCGCCGCGTGCTGCCGCCGAGGGTGTGGGGCCTCCGTCGAGCAGTCGTCGGAGGCAGTGACTCACGATCGGATCGTTGCAGTGCTCGACGTAGAAGTCCCTGATCTCTTGTCGGATCCTGGGCCACCGTCGCGCCCACCGTCGCATGGTGTCGATGTCCCATCGGGTCAGACCGCCGTCGCCCTGCAGGGTGTCGATCAGCGCCTCGGCCAGCTTCTCCATCGGCTCCCATCGAGCGATCTCGGTGAGCGGGGCGATCTCCAGGGAGAGCATGATCAAGCTGGCTGGATCTCCCTTCACCACCCACCTCCATCATTGTCGATATCGATGTCGCACACCTCGTAGTCGGGATCCGTGCCGCCATCGTCACCCACGGCGTGCGAGCCGTCCTCGGCGCACCTCATGACAGAGAGCGTTCCGCCTCCGCTGAATAGCCACAGGGTATCGGGCCAGGTCTTGGCGAGGCGCCTCAGGGCGGCGATGGCCTTGGCTTCCTCGGGGGTCAGGTCGTCCTCGTCGATCATGCTGCCACCGACCGCATGAAGACCGGATCGGTCGCCCCGCCGAACTGGGAGCGGATGATGGCCTCAACCACCGGGGGCGGGACGCTGTTCATTAGTTCGACCCCAGGTAGTCGATGAGGCGCTGCCGCGTTTCTGTGGGATCGTTCTGCCCTGCGGAGTCGGCCGGGATGTACACGTCCCACCAATCGAGCACCCACGCCTTCTTGTACATCGCATGGGTGATGAACATCCGCCCGCCGCGTGCGGTGTAAACACACACCTCGGTGAACCTTCCGTCACTTGCTCGCGGACCGACGTGCTGGTCAACGACCCGCGCGCCAAACTCCCTGAGCGCCTCTGCCATCAGCTCCTTCATCGCTACCTCCTCGGCACGACATTCGCCGCGCCTCGCTCTTTGTCATCGTGATTCTTGAGGTCGACGACCTCATCGCAGATCTCGCGCATCGCACCTGTGATCGAGCCCCTGGCGACCGTGAGCCCGAAGACCCGCATTCCGGTCTCCTCGCGGCGCCTGGCCAGCTCGGCCATCACCGAGCTGCTCGCCGAGGCGTGCCCGTCGGTCACGAACACGATGTCGGAGCGGTCGTCGGCGGCCTGACCGTTCAGGGCGTACTTGAGGGGCGGGTTGAAATCGGTTCCGCCGCCAACGCGAGCGGTCACCAACTCCAGCGCGATGTCGGCGGGGCCACCGAGTGCGGTCTCGCCTCGGGTTCGACCCGTGTAGGTGTCGACATCGACGCGATAGGCGCGCCTCTTCTCGTCGAGGCGATGCACGCTGCAGACCCCACCGTTGAACCCGATGAAGGTCACGGCCCGCTTCTCCTTGATCGCGGTCTGCATGCAGGAGAGGGCGATGGCGCAAGCCAGCTGATGAGGTTGACCCGACATCGATCCCGAGCGGTCGAGCAGGACGGTCATCGGACCACGACCCAGCACCTCGGTCCCGTCGAGCGCGTACTGGAGCAACGACCGCTCGACGACCTTCGCCAGAGTGAGGAGGCGCAGCTTGGGGTGCCGCAGTCCAACGAGCTGGGACGGGAGTACTCGGGACAGATCTGCGCCGCGCTCGATGCTGACGACCTCAGTGCGGGCGTCGGTCGTGCGGACCCGCTTCTTGGATGCTGCGATCCGCTGGATGCGTCCCGCCCTGCGGATCACGTCCCGGAGTCGCTTGTTCGACATCAGGTGCTCGGCGAGCTGCATGCGACCCGTGTCCTCCTTCTGGGAGTAGCCGGGAGGTGCAACTTCAAGACCGGGGGACAGACCGGAGAGTCCGGACTTGACCTCGACGATCTCCTCGTTCGCCTTCTCGGCGGCATCGCGCATCGCCGCCCGCATCATATCGACGGCTGTGGGCAGATCGCTCTCCTCACCGTTCTCGTCGAGGACGGGATCGTTGAGCTTGTCCCAGTCGCCATCGAAATCCTCGTTCTGGTCCTCGTCCTTCATGATGTCGGCGAGCTGCTCGCTGGCCGCCCTCATCATCGAAGCAGAGGCGATGGCCGCGAGATCGGGATCGCCGACAACGCGGGAGGCCAGCTCGGTGAACTCGGGGAGCTGCGAGAGCGCCTCATGCAGCGTCGGAACCCAGCGCGGGCACTTCGGCTCATCGAGCTTGGCGGGCTCGTTGTACAGTCGCGAGAAGACCTCGGTGCCGAGAGCGTCGGCCGTCGAGTGTGCGAACGACCGAACGCGGGCGACGGCGTTCTTGTTGTCCTCCTGCTCGACCAGGCCCTCCTCGATGACCTTGGAGGTCTGCAGGATCGCGTTGCCTACGGCCTTGCTGCGGTCACGTCGGATCTCAAACAGCAGGCGCTGCCACTCGCTGGTGTCGTAGGCGAGCTTGGCGTGGGTGCTGGTCTCGGCGGGCTTGCGTTTCGCGGACATCGGACTCTCTCTGTTGGTAGGTCCATGGTACACAATGACTGGGTACACCACAACCCCGACGCAACGGATGATCGGCGTCGGGGCTCGACTTCTAGAAGCGGAGGCGGGACTTCAATTCGAGGGCGATCCGCTCGCGCATGGCGTCGATCTTCTGCGAGCACTCGAGGACACGGCTCGTCTGGTTGAGCAGCCCGATCTGGTCGCTGTATGCCTCAAGCATATCGGCCGCGCCGGTCGCGGCGAGCAGGAACGCCTGGCCCTTGGCGGCGAAGTCAACCTTTCGGTATTCGGCCGTCGCGAGATCGAGCGCCTTGCGCGCCTTGCTGATGTCGGGATCGATCAACTTGGTGATCGCCGCGTCAACACTCGCGCGCTGGTCGGGCTCGTCCCAGAGGCAGTCGGAGAGGATGTCGAGATCTTCACGGGTGGCGACGGCGCGACCGTTGAGGAGCGCGTGACCCTTGATCAGTTTGATGGCCTTGCACCAGCGTCGATCGCTGACCACGATCTCATGGTCCATGGCGAGTTTCTCGCGCAGGTCGAGCACCGCGTCGATGACGGCATCGACGTTGACGGCTGCGGTCTGGGTGCGCAGGTCGTTGACTTGCTCGATGGTCAGCGAGGCCGTGATCTTCGGCTCATCGGACGAGGACAGCAGACCGCGCAGCTTGTCGCGGTCGCTGATGTACCCGACCCACCGACGCAGGACGAACCGGTCGAACAGCGCGCCGAGGCTCTCGTCCTCGGGGAGCTCGTTCGACGCACCGACCATCATCTCCAACGGGATCGAGATCCGCTGGCCGCCGTTGTCGAACTGGCGCTCGTTGATGGCGGTCAACAGACCGTTGAGGATCGCGCTGTTGGCTTTGAAGATCTCGTCGGCGAAGGCGACGGTCGCCTCGGGCAGATACCCAGCGGTGACGCGGCGGTACTGATCCTGCTCAAGTCCCTGCAGGCTGATCGGTCCGAAGACCTCCTCGGGGACGGTGAACTTGGTGAACAGCAACGACCAGGGCGTCCCGCCGAGGGCGGCCGTCAGGGCGTTGGTCAGCGCGGACTTCGCCGTGCCGGGAGGGCCGAGGAGCAGGACGTGCTCGCCCGCGAGCAAGGCGACCAGCAGGCAGGTCACCTCGCGGCTGCGCTCGATGAAGGCGCGGTCGAGGTCGACGCGCAGGTCTTGGAGCGCGGCGAGGGTGGTGGGGGCGGTCTGGGCGGTCAGGGCGGCTGGGGCGGTCATTTCGATGTCCTCTCTGTTGGTGTGACTCCAAGGTAGAGGAGTCAAGCTCGAATGGATACCCATTAATCGGGTACTCCACCAAGAAAGTTGGGCGGGTGGCTCACCTCGCCATCGCCCCCGGAGTGCTCTCCGGCGACGCGGCGATCTCGGTCTCGGGTCTCTGTACTACGCGGCGGCTTCGGGCGCGGCCTCGACCGGGGCGGGGGCGGGCGCGTCCAGCTTGGTGAAGACGACGGTGGTCCCGCCCTTCTTTTTGGACAGGCGACCGCGCAGGTTCACCTCGGTCAGGGTCGCGCCGGCGTGGCGGGTCCAGAACGTGCGGTACTTGCCAGCCCACTCGGGAAACCCGGAGTCGGCGAGCTGCTCGACGGTCAGCTCCATGCCGTGCTTGTCGATGGCGGCTTTGATCTGGGTCTTCAGCTTCTCGCTTACACCCCGCGCCTTGCGCTTGCCATCGCCCTCGTCCTTCGCGAGTCCGAGGAGCGCGTTCGCCTGCTCGACGGCATCGTCGATCTCGGTCTCCAGCTCGCCGAGTCCCAGGTGCAGGCTCTCGGAGTACAACTCGGCATAGGACTTGAGGGTGCGCAGCTCACCGAGCGCCTTCGCCAGGGAGTCGGCGCGCGGGCGTTGCTCTTTGGACTTCTTGGTCCAGTCGGCGAGGCGCTCGCGGATCCCGGCGAGGCTCTCGCTCGGGACCTTCTTGCCGTCGGCGACGTTGCCCATCAGGAAGTTCTTGGCCGCGCCGCCGATGCTGGTGCGGCTGGCCTCGGTGTCGGAAACGTGGGTGATGTGCAACGCGCTGTCCCCGATCTTGCTGACGATGCGGGCGAGCTTCTCGACATCGTCCTGGTGCTGCTTCGGGACGTAGTAGATCCCGCCCGAGTGCTGACGGACCGAGAATGCGCCGAACGCCTTGAGGGGCGCCTGGATGAGCACGGGGCGGATGAAGTCGTGGTCGAGGTACGTCCGGTCGCTGTCGGCCTGGGCGATGAAGCGGGTCGCCTCTTCGGTCTTGCCGACGGTCGTCCACTTGTCCATGGCCTTGTCGAACACGACGGTATCGACCTGCTCCCACCTGACCTCTTTGTCGTTGACGCGCTTGTGGGTCAGGATGCCGACCATCAGCGAGTCGGCGTCCTCGAACACGACCTCGGTGCGGTAGCGCGCCGCGTTGCCGCGTCCCTGCTTCCAGCTTCGGGCCGTGTCGCGGATCTCGGACACGCTGTTGAGATCGGGGACCACGCTCGGGTTCTCGCCTTCGGACTTCAGGATCTTTCGCAGTGCGGCGGGGGTCGTCTTGGTGTTGAAAAGATCCCACCAGACGAGGGCGCCGAGGCCGAGGGCCAGGTTGTCCATCATCTGCGTTTTGTCGGTCGTCATCGTGTGCCTCTCTGTTGTTGTTTGGCATGAGGAAGGTCGCATCTGCTGCGTACACTTGCAACCAGGATCGGGAGGTTATTTCTAGGTTTCGTGGAAACCCCGTTGGACTGATGGCTTCTCACGATCAGGACGCGAGGGTCGGTCGTATCCTCCTGCCGGAGGGCGAGTTTCGATGCCGCGCCTCTGAGGTTTCGGGTTGTGCTCGTACCCACTCCATGTGTACCTTGGCGTCACCAACAGAGAGGTCACCATGGCAACGTCAGCCCACTACACGCTCGCCAGCATCCCGATGGACAAGCAGGTCAAGCAGCTCCTCCCCGCCTGCCCCGCCGCTCGACGGGATCGCGAGAGCGCGGATCTACTTGCGCGCCAAGGCGGCGGCGGAGGGCTGACCGAGAAAACCAAGATTGGTGGTTGTGGTTCACTTCTCCATTCTGTACCTTGGACCTACCAACAGAGAGGACAGCATGTACACGCTCCGCAACCCCGCAGCCATCTCCACCGGCCACACCCACTACGTGACCTACGAGCCCCAGACCGACGGCACCGTCGTTGTCACTCGGGACGATTGTGTCATGAACACGATCGAGACCATGAGCCTCGATTCGGCACGAGCCGACTACCATAGGCGCATCGCTCTCGGCTATAGAGCCTGACGAGGCGAACGCCAACCGAGCGAAGCAGGGCATGCCGGCCTTGTCGAACCTCGGGCCCGGCCGTCTGACCATCCGGCCCGCCCCGCGTGCCGTGGGGTCGGGTGCGCCTCCGACGAACCCCGCGGCTCGGACCTCGAGGAGGGCAACTGCATCGAGCTGGTCATGGAGCTCCATCGCCTCCCTCGACCGTCGCCAGTGTCGGGGGTGTGCTCGCGGTGTCGCCAACTCGGCGAGAACGTGGACCCCCAGGTGGCTCGTCCGCACCACAGCGACCCGACCCGACCACGCCGGCCGCTGGGCCGCCCACAGCTCGACGGCGCGCCCAGCGTCCGCCAGGGCGCGATTGTCGAAGGGCGCGTCGGTGAACCCGTCGAGGTCGACCGCGAGCCAGCGAGTCTCCACGGGCTCCCATCGAGCGGGCACCCAGCGCCCGTGAACCTCTCGCCAGCTCGACGGGGCCATCCCATCGAGCCCGACGAACAGATCGGGGAGATGTGCGAGCGGGATCCCGGAGCGGTCGGCCTGACGGCTGCTATCGATCAGCGTTCCCCACGCCCGGTCGGTGCCGAGACCCCGTTCGGCTGTTCGGAGGACCGTGAGCAGGCCGGTCGACCGTGAGGGAGAGTAGCGGACTCCTCTCGGTCCTCTTCGCCCGAGGAGCACGGAGACACGGCGAGCGGTGCGCTCCTGGATGTGTACTGTATCAATGCCCCGATCCAGATCTGGGCGAGGGGCTCGTCCGCGAGAGCGTCTGAGCTGTACCCGACCCCGATATCGCCGCCAGTACCCCGACGCCTCGCAACCGAAGCAGACGGCCGATCCCGTCTGCCCTCCCGCGTTGGGGTAGAGCGCCATCGACGGGTTCCGATCATCGTGCCAGGGGCAGCATGTGATCGACTTGGGTCCACGCTCGATGGGCACGACCTCGATCCAGTCGTCGGTGTCGTCGTCGGTGTCGTCGTCGGTGTCCGACCACGATGAGCATGCCTCGATCGCGTTGGGGTCGACCAGGAGATGCTGACCCCAGGTCCGACCCGCTCGGTCGCGCAACTCGACTCCCATCTCCCTGGCCTCGTTGATGTGGACCGACGCCCACCCGAGGACATCGCGGACCAGATTCCAGGCGGTCCGCGCCGTCGCATAGGCGACCCCGCTCTCATGCCTGAGGTAGCTGATCGACAACTCGGTGTACCAAGACCCGGCGACGAGCTGCCGACGGTGGATCGCGATCCGCCTCAGCAGGCACCGCACCGCGTGCCCGCATCGCTCACCGACCTCGGCGAGCAAGGTGTCGAGCTGCTGGCACAGATGTGCAACGGTGGGCGAGGGCGTGGGCGTCAAGGGCGACTCTGGATCTGCTCCGTTGTATCAGGAGTGCCGCGCCGATCGCGAGAGGGTTTACGGACTGATCGGGTTCGCGATATACCGAGGGTGTCTGAAAGCCTGTCCTGGGCGGGACAAACTGAACGACATCTCTTGCGCCTCTTCTGACTGCCTGGGCGGCTCGTTGGGAGGGGCGCTCTGGGTTGTGCGAACAGTTTTTGTCCGAGCTGGCATTCGGTCCGAGCCGTTCACCGATACTCTGTGATCAGAAATATAGACAGAGTGTGATCGATGACATCGTTGGTTAGGAGGCACCACCGCTATGACGGTGACGTGCCTGGCGTGCCCATGCTCGCCATGATGATCTCAAATTCGGAGAGAGGCCGCGCCGCGTGCCCACTCCGCTGGTGGTTCGGCTACGGCGAGGGGCTCGTCACCTCGCTCGATGAGCCGCCCCTCAGGTACGGGGGAGCGTGGCATCAGCTCCTCGAGGATATGCACCGCTGGTGGATGATCCGCGATGAGCCCTACCCCTCGAACGGTCATCGGGTGTGCTGCTGGTGCGTTGGGAACGGGCAGACTGTTTCGGTGACGTGCCATGAGTGCAAGGGCTGGGCGACCGGCCCCGCCGACCGGGCACTGCAAGCCTGGATCAAGTTGGAGGGTGACGAGAAGATCGAACCCGGCCAGGCCGCGCTCGATCACCAGCGCCTCTGCCGCGCGTGGGAGGGCTACACGCACACCTACGGCTTCGGGCCGCTGCAGAAGTTGAAGCCGATCGGGGTGGAGCTCCGATTCGGCGTGCCGATCCTGAACCCGTCGACCTCGACCGTCTACCGGCCGAGCCTGTGGATGATCCGCGAGGGTCAGACGATGCGGGTCGCCCGTACATCCGAGGCGAACGGTCCCAACGCGGTTCAGGTCCGATGGCCCTGGTACTACGCCGTGACCCTCGACCTGCTGTTGGTCGATCGCGAGGATCCCAGAGAGCTGTGGCTCTGGGAGGGCAAGACGGCGAAGTCGCCGACGCGGAGGATGCACAACCTCTCGCTGGATCCCCAGGTGCAGGGCTACTCCTGGGCGATCAATCACGCGGTCAAGGCGGGGCTGATCGAGGGCGTGCCGAGAGATGCACGACTGGCTGGGTACGTGTTCGATGTCGTGTCCAACAGCATGCAGCACGATCCGAAGCAGCTCGCTCCCAAGAAGGTCAAGGTGCCGCACCCCGAGACCGGGGAGCCCTACAAGGAGAAGGGTCGGTGGGTCTACGAGATCGGCGGCGACGGTCAGCCCATCGAGCGGTCGCCGGGGTTGTCGATGTCGAAGCAGTCGGCACCGCCGTCGTGGCGGTTCGCCAACGAGTTGGACCGACTGGGGCTCGACCGCGGCCCCTATGAGGATCACATGCTCGACCTGATGGAGAGGGTCGACACGAAACTCTACCAACGCAACTGGAGCACCTGTGGACCCGAGGTGGTCGACCGATTCGGGCATGAGGTCTACGGGGTCGCCCGCCGCCTCGCCGAGATGCGACGGTCGGCGGCGACGGCGACGACGCCCTACGAGATCGCCCAGCGATTCCCGCGCGTGCCCATCTGCACCCAGCCGGGTGGCGGGTGCTCGTTCACCGGACCGTGCCTGCAAGATGGCGATCTGGTCCGCAACAACTTCAAGGTCCGTGATCCGACGCGATGGGTGCCCGCATCCAGCATCGGTCAGGACGACCTGATCCCGACCTAACAAAGGAGAAGAGAACCATGATCCTCAATTTCGAACGAGCGGGGGACATTGACACGTCCAACCTGCATTACAAGATCCTGCTGTACGGTAAGTCCGGCGCGGGGAAGACCTACGCGGCGGCCACGGCTCCGAACTGTTGCTTCCTCCTCACCGAGCGAAACGGTCAGCAGTCGATCCGCATCAGCAACCCCGACGCGGTGATCGCCTACTGCCCGACGGCCGAGAAGGTCCGCGCGTTCATGCGGATGGCCGTCAAGGGCGAGCTGCCCGACGGGATCCGCACCATCGTGCTCGATGGGCTGACCGAGCTGCAGAAGATCTTCCAAGACGAGATCCTCGCCGGCAAGGACGCTCAGAACCGGCACATGACCAAGCAGGATTGGGGCACCCTCACCGAGAAGATGCGCCTGTTCATGCGGACCCTCCGCGACCTGGAGTACCACGTCGTGGCCACCGCGCTCTCGGACGAGTCCCAGGCCGACGGCGACGGCGCGATCCGCTACGTCCAGCCCTCGTTCTCCGGTCGCAAGCTGCCGCAGGAGATCGCCCAATTCTTCAACGGGTGCGGGTACGTCTTCAAGAAGGCGAAGGCGGACGAGAACGGCAAGGAAGAGATCTTCCACCGGATCATGTTCGACGGCCCGTCCCGCTTCACGGTGAAGCCGTGCTATCCCCTGGGCGGCATTCAGGAGCCCGATCTGTCGACGTGGTTCGACCAGCTCGCGTCCGCTGGGGCGCCCGACAAGGCCGGCAAGGCCGACAAGACCAAAACCAAGACCAAGGCCGGCAAGGCCGAAGATTCCAAAGGAGTTGCAGCATGATCATCGATCCCAACAGCAGTGGAGGCGTCGGCAAAGGGCGCAAGGTGTTCCACGGCGTCGGTCTCCGACGCTGGGAGAGCAGCACCGGGACCCCCATCCTCGACATCGGCCTGGTCGTGCTCAAGGACATGGAGGGCGACGGCAACGAGAACCTGCAGTGCCGCGCGCGGTTCTTCCTCACGGCCAACGCGGGCTGGCGCCTGGGCAACTTCGCCAAGGCGTGCGGTCACGGCGAGCCCTTCGACGCCTTCGACGACGACGCCATCGCCAAGTTCATGGCGAAGGGTCCGATGATCGCGACCGTCGAGATGGAAGAGTACCAGGGCAACTCGTACCCCCGCCCCGGCAAGTGGGCGTCCTACTCGGGCGCCGAAGATCCCGAGTGGGCCGAGATGATCCAGAACGCCGAAGCCAAGTTCGCCGAGTGGGTCGAGAAGCAGGAAGAGGAGCACGGGGGCAGCAGCTCCTCGGGCAGCAGCTCGGGCGGCTCGTCGAGCAGTGGCGGCTCGACGGGCGGCGGTGGCGGCCCAGACTCAGACATTCCATTCTAATCCTGAGGTGCCTGTGCGCGTCTGCAACACATGTGGCGAAACCAAGCCGGTGGGTGACTTCTACGCGAGGCCACGCACCAAATGCAAGGAATGCCACAAAGAGGCGGTGCGCGCACGACGCCAGAGGAGCCCGGATCGTGCTCGATCATACGACCGGGCGCGAAGCGTTCTGCCGCATCGGGTGGAAGCACGAAAGACCTACCAGGGAACGCCTGCCTTTCGTGCCAGCCACAATCGTGCCACCAGGCGGTGGCAGGCTAAGAACCCAGAGAAGCGAGCCGCACACATAGCTGTTGGGAACGCTGTCCGTGACGGCTTGTTGCAGCGGCGTCCATGCTCTGAATGCGGATCGTCGCCAGCACAGGCGCACCATGATGACTACTCCAAGCCTTTGGTTGTTCGCTGGCTTTGCAAGCCCTGTCACGACACCGAACACGCTAGGAGCCTGTGATGCCCTCGCTCGGTATCGATCCCGCAAAGACCGGAGCCATGCTCCTCGGCGAAGGCGCTCAGGCCCTCGCCGCGGTCTGTTGGAGACAGCGGGGCGTCGGCGAGGATGCGGTGTTCGATGTCGCGGCCTGCGGCGTCCACACCGAAACCGTGACCCAGACTCACGGATTACTCACGGCTCACGCCATCGCGTGTTTCGCGGTCGAGTACCTGCAGCCCTGGATCATCGGCGGGGGTATCTCGCGGGTCGCCTGTGAGGATGTCTACGTGGGCCAGAACGCGCGCGGGTCGCTCGGGCTGGCGAAGTTCGCTGGCGGCCTTGTTGGACCTCTCGGCGCATGGACTCGATCAGGGAAGCCCGAATGGGCGACGGCGGGGCAGTGGCGCAAACCCAGCTTCCGTCGAAGCTGGTGGAAACTGCAAGCCGTCGCCGCCGGGAAGTGCGCCAGCAAGATCGTGGCGAAGCGAACTGGCGAAGAGGTGATGCCGAAACGGGAGGCCGCCAAGCGGGAGAGCCTGTTGGTGATGCCGAAGCTGGTGACCGATCTCGATGTGCTCCTCCAACGGCTGGGGCGCACCGACCACCTGACAGATGCCGCAGGGGTGCAACGGTGGGCGACCCTGTAGACCTTTGCCGTCGGTGTCGGTATCGGGGTCTGCAGCCCGCGCGCCCGACCTACGACCAATGCAACCGAGACAATCTTGTCGCTGTTGATCCTGTGGTCAGCAAGTGGCGGACGCTCAACTTCAACACGCCTGGATCATCCGGGTGCCCAGGTTGGAGGAATGGAGGAGCAGCGATAGAAGTGGGACCGGTCAGAGTTGAGGATGTGGTCGAGGCGACCAAGCGAGGTCTGGATTGGTACGTCCTCCTTGAGAACCGCACCACCAGAAAAGCCTTCTACAAGGCCGAGGGTGGCGGTGGGTTGAATGGCAAGAACAGGATCTCCTACGGAGCCACCGGATCCAAGGGCATCTTCAAAAATGATGTGTCGCTCACCTACGTGGTCAAGAAGCTCCACGAGAAACTCGGCGGGCACTACAAACACGTCGCCTCGACCGAGCCGCTCGCGGCGATCCTCGCCAAGCGGGCGAGACCCCAGACCCGAGAGGAGCGCCTCGCCGAGCTGAGCAAGTTGAACCGTGGCACCCTCCGCATCCTCTGCGCCCAACTCAAGGCGAAGCCCAAGGGGCAGAACGGGAAGTGGGAGATGGTCGACGCGCTGATGGATGTCTTCGACGACAATGCCCCGAAGTCATCTGCTCGGGTTCGTCGGTCAACGATGGCGAAGACCCGAGAGCATCGGTCAAGCCCTATCTTCTCGGAGCTGTCCCCACGGGATCAGCGGGTCGCCGAGCTGCGAGGCATGGCGGAGAGGATCCTTCGCAAGATGGCCAGACTGGTCGGGGCGGAGACTGTCGGCCTGTCCAAGGAGGGCATCATCGAGGTGCTGATGGATGGGGTGAAGCGCCCGCTGCGGGATCGACTCGCCGGCACCACGATGAGGGAATCCACCAAAGAGGGTCTCTACACGACGGCGGCACGCGAGGGATGGGATCTCCACGATGTCGAGGAGAGCTTCATCGACATCTGGGACTCCAGGCGGGTGAACCTCTACACGGATCAGCAGGGCAGGCTCTGGGTCGTGGCGATCCCGCGCGAGGACGGCCAGAAGCCACTATTCGGTCTCGTTCACTAGCCGATACCAAGGCCCAGAGAGGAACGATGCCGAAGCCCACACCCATCGAAGTCCAGTTCATCTGGGAGACCTGGCGGCAGACCCGCCCTCGTCCGAACCTCTGCAGGTTCACCAAGGATCGGGACAAGCTGATCAAGGCTCGCCTCGAGCTGGGGTACTCGGCGACCGATCTGGTCGCACTGGTCCGCTACATGACCGAGAGCAATGACAGCCTCCCCCGCTGGATGCGAGGGGACAACCCGCGCAAGAAGTCCTACATGGACCTCGACAACCTCTTCCGCGTCGGCCAGCTCGGCAAGCGCGTCGAGGCGGCCCTCATCTGGATCGAGGAGTTGGAGAAGCAGTCGACGCCCGACGCCTCGAACCCCTGCGGTACCGAGCTGGGTCCGATGGGTCGCTTCGGGCGCGGTTCATGAGTCAGAGCCAGGCGTGGATCGCCAACGTCAAGTCGAGGACCCTGACGACCGTCGCCCCAACCCTCGGCCTCAGGCCGATGCGAATGAACAGCTACGGACCGTGCCCAGCCTGCAGCGAGTCCCAGCGAGGTAGCGACGATCGGCGCGGTGCCATCGGAGCGGCGAAGGACAAGCGCGGTTGGCGCTGCCATCGGTGCAACGTCAAGGGCGATGCCGTCGACCTGATCGCGTGGGTCAAGTACGGCAAGGGCTCCAGTGACCTCACCGGGGGTGAGTGGCACGAGATCCGCGACTGGTGCAGCGATGAAGGGTGGTGCGACTCAGCTGCCGCTGGCGGCGAGGGCAGAGCCAAGACCCGCTCGGCGGGGTCGTTGGTTCAGGGGCTCATGGGTCAAGACCGCAGACGCGATCGTTCCCCCAGCGTGCCCAGCGACAGCCCTCCGAAGGAACGATCGGGGAACGGTGGCCCGTTCGCGTGGCGGGAAGGTCTCGCCGAGGAGTGTGCGATTCGACTTCTAGGAGCCTCGCGGTCGGTGGCGACCGAGCTCCCAGAGCGACTCAACCCCGAGCCCGACGCCTGTGCCGACGCGGTGATGCAGTACCTGCAGGAAGGTCGGATGTTCACCCTCGACACGATCAAGGAATGGGGTCTCGGCTGCATCCAGGTCAAGGGCGAGCCCTGGCTGACGATCCCACTCCGAGATCACAGCGAGAGGGTTGTAAACGTCCGTTTCCGCAGCGTCCCCCCAGCCAAGAAGGCGTACCGAGTCTGCCCTGGCCGACCGCTGCCCCTGTTCGGCGCTGACCGACTGGGGATGGATCTCGGCTCCCCGGTGCTGGTCACTGAGGGGGAGCTCGATGTCATCGCCATGTGGCAGTACGGCTACCAGGTGAGCGTGGTCAGCGGGACCGCTGGGGCATCGACCTGGAAGGACGAATGGCTCGATGCCCTGGAAGCCTATGAGGGGTTCACCCTGCTCTCGGACAACGATGATGCGGGCAACGCCCACGCCAACGCCTTCGCCGAGAAGATAGGGCTTGACCGATGCTCTCGGGCGATCCTCCCGCGCAAGGATGCGGGGCAGTGCCTCATCGACGAGATCCCGGTCGAGAGCGTCGGCCGGTGCATCGAGTTGTCTCAGCCGATGTTCGGGATCAAGTTGAAGCGGGTCGACGCCTACGAGGGCGATCTCCAACGACTGATCGACAACCCTGAGGAGTTGGTCGGCCGACCCACGGCATCGAAGGCGATCAACCGCTCGCTCGGAGGGTGGCGGCCTGGTCTGATCATCCTCGGTGGTGACACCGGTCAAGGTAAGGCCCAGCCTGTCGACGAACCGGTGCTGACCCCAAGCGGAAAGTGGGTGCCCATCGGATCTCTATCTCCAGGCGATAAGGTGGTGGCCGTTGACGGCAAGCCCACCAAGGTGTCAGGCGTGTTCCCGCAAGGGGTGCGAGAGATCCGAGAGGTGGAATTCAGCGACGGTACTCGCGTGCGTTGTGATCGCGAGCATCTGTGGTCCGTTCGAACCGACACACACGTAAGGCGAGGCCAGGCTGGGAAGGTGATCACGATCGACGAGATCGCTTCCTCACTTCGCGGAGATGGTGGTCGATACCGCTGGCGCGTTCCGCTGGCTGACCCTACGGACAGGCCCGACACTGACCTCCCACTCGATCCCTACGTGTTGGGTGTCCTGCTTGGCGATGGGAGCACGACGCGCCGCGCCGTGGTGTTCACAAGCGCAGATTCAGAAGTTATCGACGGGGTGCGAGCGCGGCTCCCTGCTGGTCATCGAATGTCTGTGTCCGACACCCCCAGTAAGGCAAGGCGGTGCAACATTGCGGCCGGAACCGCTGATCGAAACCAAGTGACCCACGCACTTCGCGGCCTTGGGGTCTGGGGTAAGCGCGCCCGCGACAAGTTCGTACCTGAGACCTACCTGATGGGTTCCGTGAACCAAAGATTGGAGTTGTTGCAAGGGTTGATGGACACCGACGGCTACGCCTCAACGAAAGGATGGTGCATCTTCACAACATCGTCTGAAAAGCTGGCTCAAGGCGTGCGCGATCTGGCCCACAGCCTCGGCGGCTCGACTCGGACAAATACCAAGATCCCAACCTACAGATACGGAGGGAAGAAGCATCAAGGATTGCTCGCCCACAATGTGATCGTGGTGCTTCCCAATGGCCTACACCAGCGCATGTTCACCATCGAGCGGAAGCGAGACAGGATCAAACGAGTCTGGAAGCCGATGCGAAAGATCGTGGCTGTACACGATGCTGGCAAGGCCGAATGTGTGTGCATCGCGGTCGACCATCCGAAACATCTCTACGTGACTCGCGGGTGGATCGTGACCCACAACACAACGGCGGGCACCTGGGCATGCTGGGAGGATTGCAGGCGCGGCACCCCGACCATGATCACCAGCTTTGAGAACAGGCCCGTCGCCGCGATCCAGAAGTTGCTCCGGATGCAGCTCGGCGGGGACTTCCTCAGAGTGACACCCGACGAGAGGCGCGAGGCGCTCCGCGAGCTGGGGCACATGCCGTTGCACGTCGTTGACCACTACGGGCAGATCGAGCCCAAGGTGTTGATGGAGAGCATTCGGTACGGCGCCCGCCGGCTCGGGGTGAAGATGGTGCTGGTCGATCATCTGGGGTTCTTGGTGAGCCCTGACGCGGACGATGAACGCCGAACCATCGAGGCGGTCATCCGCGCCCTCGCCCTCACGGCCTATACCTACGGGGTGACCATCTTCCTCGTCTGCCACCCCAAGACCCTGGAGCGTGGACAGACGGTGCCCACCATGAACGACTTTAAGGGGGCGTCGGCGATCAAGCAGGATGCATCAGAGGTCATCATCATCGAGCGCGATCCGCCGCGTCCGAATGCCAAGCCGCCCCGCGATTGGCCGGCGGCGATCTGGCACTTCACAAAGGTGCGGTCGGAGTTTGGTATTCCTGGATCGAAGGCAACTCTGGCGTTCGGCCCGCTGTCGTGCAGGTACGCCGATGCCTGGGAGCTACTGCCCGACGCATCGGGTGGGCAACTGCTGATCGTCCCGCCGACTTAGCGATCCGGCGCCGTCACCGATACTACCTGGCGTTCCCAAAAAACAACCGGAGGGACAGCCATGATCGTTGATTTCACAGTGGCGGGCGAGGGGCTCGCTCGACTCACCAAACTGACCCCACGTGTCGACCCCGGCACCGAGGAGCGCCGCATGTGGGATATCGATCTCGTTGCCGTGCTCGATAACGAGGGTGCCGCTGTCCTGCAGTCGGGGATCCCGCATGCGCAGGACTACCTGTCCCGCGCGACTAGCAAGATCGCCAGCGCGGTCATCAAGGTCAAGCCGGTCGCGAAGGAGATCGGGCTGACCCTCCAGAGCAACAAGGGCGTGATGGTGCTCGACAAGGTGGCCGGCGAGATCCGGTCGCTGCAGCTCAACCTCACCGACCGAGCGCAGGGCTACACGGCCCGCATCCGAATCCACGCCCTCGACCGCAAGCAGTCGGCCGACCTCTTGATGGTCCAGGGTAAGACCGTCGCCGTGACCGTGGACCCCCGCCAGCAGCCCCTACCGCTCGAACGCGGGGCGAGGGTCGGGGACGTTGTCTCGGCCCGCCTGGCCGACGGCAACGACGTGTATGGGCTCTACCGAGGTGAGCGCGATGGAGGTCACCTCGTCGACGACTTCGGAGTCCTCTACCCCGCCGAGGAGATCATCTCGTCGCTGGTCATCGAGGACGAGGGTGGGGTCCTCGCTGCCCAGTACGGCGAGGAGGCCAGCGACAACGGCACCCCGACGTGGCGCAACATCGTGGTCGCCCTGTCGAAGGCATTCGCCCGAGGCGCCCCCGGAATCCGCAAGGCCAACAACGCCTGGGTCCTCACCGAGCAGGTCGTGGACGATGCCATCGCGCTGGGCCTGCCTGACGGCGGGGTCGACGACGACAAGGAGAAGCCGCTTGCGGAGATGAGCCGTGAGGAGCTCCGAGAGGTCTGCCGCGGAGAGGGGATCAAGGGATTCTCCAAGATGAGTCTCGACCGCCTGCGTGCCGCGATCACCGCAGCTCGCGAGGTCCGTGAGTCGGGAGCCTCCAATGGCTGATGAGAAATGCACCACCGTTGGGCTCGATGTCGAGAGCCTCTCACGGTCGGTCGAAGACCCGCGACTCTCCTCCCTGCTTTCGAGCGGGTGGGAGGTCGTGGCGGCCTTGACCGTCGTGGACGGCAAGGGCGAGCCTGAGTTGCGGCTCGTACTGCGACCGCCGCGCAAGTGGCTGCGGCAGGTCATCGTCGGAGGGATCGTTGCTGGGGTCGTGGGTGGTGCGGTGTTCTGGCTGCTCTCTGAGCTGCCTCAACTCACCATCGGACTCTAGCCGATCCGGCCCCAGACCTCGATGCGGTAGCCGAGCGTGTTGGACCCATCGTCATTAACGAGATCGATGATCTTGTTGGTGCCGCTGACGACCATCGCGTCGGCTACCGGGTCGTAGAAGATCCGCATGCTTCCTGGGGGCAACTTGATTCCGGCGGCCGTGCCGAACAGGTTCGTGAACCCGTTGGCGGCATTCGCGTTGACGGTCAGACCGCTCGCCGAGCTGGACGCCTTGTGCTCGATGAAGATGAGTAGGGTGTCGGTCAGCGCCGTGGCAACGTCGTGGGCGTCGAGCGCCGTCTGGAGATCGATCGAGACCGTCGCGCTGGTTCCGATCTCGGCGGTGCCGGCGTCGTCGGTATCCTGGGCAAACAGGCCGGTCATCTGCTTGTCGCCCGCCCCTTGGAGGAACCGCTCTTTCAGGATCCGTTTGGTGCGAGCGGGGCCGTTCGAGTGGGCCTCAGTGTCGGCGTTGGGAGAGGGATCGTACCCTCGCATCTCGAAACGAAATTCACTGGCGTCGGACATAGCGCGCTCCCATAGGACGGATCGTGGGCGTCGGGGTCATCGCAGCGTCAAGCGCCTGAGTGCCGAGATGGTAACACGCGGTCGGCTACACCGCGCCTTCGGTGTACTTGAGCGCGATGGTGACAGCCGCGTCGAGCCTGTTGGTCTCACCGGCCAGGTCGGGCACGTTGGCTGGCGAGAGCTTGGCGGCACCGTCATCGTCATCCCGCTCGGCGAGAGTCCAGAAGACCCAGGTGTCGGCTTCGGTGGGGTGTGGACCGAACATGGGCACCTCGCCGGCTGCGAGGGTTACGCCGAGGTGCTCTGCCGTGCGGGTGAGCAAGATCGCGAAGTTCAGGCAGTTGTTGCAGGTCGCGTCGGTCTCACCGTCATCGGGGAGAACCATCGTGCGGTAGTCATCGATCCACTCGACAACGGCTGCGACGGGAAGGCCGCCAGGACCAGGGACTCGATGCTCTTGGATCTCGCGTGACATCAGTCCTCCAGGACGGCGATGTGCAGGGCCGCCGGGTACTGCTTGCGTAGGTCGTCTATGCTGGCCCGACGGTAGCGCGGGCCGATGGGTTGGCCGTTGGCGCCTTTCAGGCTGGTGGCCTCGATGACCATCAGGGTCCCGTCTTTGCGCTTGCGGACCAGGTAGGCGTGGGCGCTAAAGCCCTTCGGATCTCCGGGCAGCCGGCGCACTCCCTGGACCAGGTGCATGCGGCGGTTGACGAAACCCTCCACGGCCTCGCCGAGGCCCATCCTGACCACGGCCTGGATCGGGGTGTCGGTCGCCGGTAGGCGCTCGCCGAACACCTGCAGGTCACCGTACTCCAGCAGCGTCCACGGCTTGGTGGGGTGGGCGCTCGTTATCAGGCTGGTCGTCAGCGTGCTGCAGTTGGTCTTCTTGCTGCGGCCCACGACCTTGCTGGCCCGCATGTCCTCGGGCAGGGTCCAGAGCACCGCCGGCTCGTGCAGGTCGTAGCCCCAGGACCCGTCCATGTACGGCTGCGCCGCCAGTCGGATCCTCATCTCCAGGCCGTGACGCTCCCAGTGCTCGGGGCTGTCCATCCCGGCTGCCTGCCATGCGTGTACGCTCACTCGCCGTCCCCTTCTTCGATGCCCACAGTACCACCGCCACCTGAGAACTGCCCGAGACCTGGGATCTTGATCCCGACGGCGTGGCCAGCCAGGACGCAGATCACAGCCATCTGCAACGCAGCGAAGGCGAGCGCCAACCTCAGCTGCAGGCGCTGGCTCGCGTTGGTGTTCTCCAGGCTTGTGATGTGACCCTTGGCGAAGCCGTCCACGCGCTCATCGGTGCGCACGTTCTCCGCCTTGGTCTCCTTGGCCTGGGCACGGTACAGCTCAGACCTTGACAACTCAGGCGGGTTGCGCTCAGGCGGGTCGGGGGTGCTAGCCACCGTCGGCCTTGACCACCTTGGCGGTGCCTGCGATCGACGTGCCGACCTTGTACGCGCTGACCATGTCAACGCCGCCCTGAGCGCCCACCAGGGTCATCAGCATGGACTGGATGGTCTCCAGTGTGGCGGGATCCAGGGGCGCGCCCATGAGATCAGCCACGGCCACCAAGATGGTGGCCAGTACAGTGGCGATCAGTTTCCGGCTAGCAAACTTGGACAGGTCCATATCGGGCTCCTGCTAGGGGGCGGCGTCAACCTCCACCACCACCTCGGTGTCCTCGGTGTCTGCCTCGGCCTCAGCATCGGTGTCAGCCGACGGGGCTTCCTCGGCTGGCGCCGCTTCGGCGGGGGTGTCGGTGTCGATCTCAGCGGCCAGCTGTCCCATGGCTGCCAGCAGCGCGTCCATCTTGGCAGTGGTGTCATCCACCCGCTGCTCGATCTGCTCGGTGGTACACGGCCCGTGGTCGGCCCCCTGTCCTGGCTGGGCGACGGCAGTGCAGGCGGCCAGCAACAAGATCGCGATCATGGTGAGTCCAAAGGCACAGATGGGTGGGCACGGACAAAGCCAATTAATAGCCTGTCAATCTTGTCGTCCAAGGCGTCGACCTTCTCCTCCAAAGCGGCCACGTCCTTCGCCGCTTGGGTGTTGCCCACATAGGCCCCGCCACCGCCGACCAGGGGCACACCCAGCAGGAGGCTGGCCAGGTAGACCCACTGCATGGTGGGCGTGGTGGGCGTGGTGGGCGTGGTGGGCGTGCCTGGGGCTGGGGCTGGGGCTGGCTGCTCATCGGTCATCGGTGCGCTCCTTGCTGTCACGGCGCGCCCGTCTGGCAGCGCGCCTGGCCTTGCGAGTCTTGCGCCGCTCGGCGCGCTTGTCGGGCTCGCCCTTGAGCAGGTCCCCCAGGGTGCGCGACACCACCTCCAGAACCGGGCCGTCAGCCACCTCCAGCGCCATGCCAGGCAGTCCTGGCACCAGCAGATCAAGGGGCACCAGGGCGTCCAGGAACTCGGCCACCGCCTTGGCCACCTTGTCGGGGTCACCACCGGTATCCACCAGTTCATCCCCTAGATCCTTGGATTCCTCCCAAAGCACCTCGCGATCGATCGGTTGTTGCATGCCGGCCCCTGTCGGAGTGTATCACTAAGCAGCTGTGGGGCCAGCATTGCACTCCTGTGCGTTGGCGCAATGCATTGCGCGCAATGCATTGCGCCAACGCACAGGAGTGCAATGCTGGCCCCACAGCTGCTTAGTGATACACTCCGACAGGGGCCGGCATGCAACAACCGATCGATCGCGAGGTGCTTTGGGAGGAATCCAAGGATCTAGGGGATGAACTGGTGGATACCGGTGGTGACCCCGACAAGGTGGCCAAGGCGGTGGCCGAGTTCCTGGACGCCCTGGTGCCCCTTGATCTGCTGGTGCCAGGACTGCCTGGCATGGCGCTGGAGGTGGCTGACGGCCCGGTTCTGGAGGTGGTGTCGCGCACCCTGGGGGACCTGCTCAAGGGCGAGCCCGACAAGCGCGCCGAGCGGCGCAAGACTCGCAAGGCCAGGCGCGCTGCCAGACGGGCGCGCCGTGACAGCAAGGAGCGCACCGATGACCGATGAGCAGCCAGCCCCAGCCCCAGCCCCAGGCACGCCCACCACGCCCACCACGCCCACCACGCCCACCATGCAGTGGGTCTACCTGGCCAGCCTCCTGCTGGGTGTGCCCCTGGTCGGCGGTGGCGGGGCCTATGTGGGCAACACCCAAGCGGCGAAGGACGTGGCCGCTTTGGAGGAGAAGGTCGACGCCTTGGACGACAAGATTGACAGGCTATTAATTGGCTTTGTCCGTGCCCACCCATCTGTGCCTTTGGACTCACCATGATCGCGATCTTGTTGCTGGCCGCCTGCACTGCCGTCGCCCAGCCAGGACAGGGGGCCGACCACGGGCCGTGTACCACCGAGCAGATCGAGCAGCGGGTGGATGACACCACTGCCAAGATGGACGCGCTGCTGGCAGCCATGGGACAGCTGGCCGCTGAGATCGACACCGACACCCCCGCCGAAGCGGCGCCAGCCGAGGAAGCCCCGTCGGCTGACACCGATGCTGAGGCCGAGGCAGACACCGAGGACACCGAGGTGGTGGTGGAGGTTGACGCCGCCCCCTAGCAGGAGCCCGATATGGACCTGTCCAAGTTTGCTAGCCGGAAACTGATCGCCACTGTACTGGCCACCATCTTGGTGGCCGTGGCTGATCTCATGGGCGCGCCCCTGGATCCCGCCACACTGGAGACCATCCAGTCCATGCTGATGACCCTGGTGGGCGCTCAGGGCGGCGTTGACATGGTCAGCGCGTACAAGGTCGGCACGTCGATCGCAGGCACCGCCAAGGTGGTCAAGGCCGACGGTGGCTAGCACCCCCGACCCGCCTGAGCGCAACCCGCCTGAGTTGTCAAGGTCTGAGCTGTACCGTGCCCAGGCCAAGGAGACCAAGGCGGAGAACGTGCGCACCGATGAGCGCGTGGACGGCTTCGCCAAGGGTCACATCACAAGCCTGGAGAACACCAACGCGAGCCAGCGCCTGCAGCTGAGGTTGGCGCTCGCCTTCGCTGCGTTGCAGATGGCTGTGATCTGCGTCCTGGCTGGCCACGCCGTCGGGATCAAGATCCCAGGTCTCGGGCAGTTCTCAGGTGGCGGTGGTACTGTGGGCATCGAAGAAGGGGACGGCGAGTGAGCGTACACGCATGGCAGGCAGCCGGGATGGACAGCCCCGAGCACTGGGAGCGTCACGGCCTGGAGATGAGGATCCGACTGGCGGCGCAGCCGTACATGGACGGGTCCTGGGGCTACGACCTGCACGAGCCGGCGGTGCTCTGGACCCTGCCCGAGGACATGCGGGCCAGCAAGGTCGTGGGCCGCAGCAAGAAGACCAACTGCAGCACGCTGACGACCAGCCTGATAACGAGCGCCCACCCCACCAAGCCGTGGACGCTGCTGGAGTACGGTGACCTGCAGGTGTTCGGCGAGCGCCTACCGGCGACCGACACCCCGATCCAGGCCGTGGTCAGGATGGGCCTCGGCGAGGCCGTGGAGGGTTTCGTCAACCGCCGCATGCACCTGGTCCAGGGAGTGCGCCGGCTGCCCGGAGATCCGAAGGGCTTTAGCGCCCACGCCTACCTGGTCCGCAAGCGCAAAGACGGGACCCTGATGGTCATCGAGGCCACCAGCCTGAAAGGCGCCAACGGCCAACCCATCGGCCCGCGCTACCGTCGGGCCAGCATAGACGACCTACGCAAGCAGTACCCGGCGGCCCTGCACATCGCCGTCCTGGAGGACTGATGTCACGCGAGATCCAAGAGCATCGAGTCCCTGGTCCTGGCGGCCTTCCCGTCGCAGCCGTTGTCGAGTGGATCGATGACTACCGCACGATGGTTCTCCCCGATGACGGTGAGACCGACGCGACCTGCAACAACTGCCTGAACTTCGCGATCTTGCTCACCCGCACGGCAGAGCACCTCGGCGTAACCCTCGCAGCCGGCGAGGTGCCCATGTTCGGTCCACACCCCACCGAAGCCGACACCTGGGTCTTCTGGACTCTCGCCGAGCGGGATGACGATGACGGTGCCGCCAAGCTCTCGCCAGCCAACGTGCCCGACCTGGCCGGTGAGACCAACAGGCTCGACGCGGCTGTCACCATCGCGCTCAAGTACACCGAAGGCGCGGTGTAGCCGACCGCGTGTTACCATCTCGGCACTCAGGCGCTTGACGCTGCGATGACCCCGACGCCCACGATCCGTCCTATGGGAGCGCGCTATGTCCGACGCCAGTGAATTTCGTTTCGAGATGCGAGGGTACGATCCCTCTCCCAACGCCGACACTGAGGCCCACTCGAACGGCCCCGCTCGCACCAAACGGATCCTGAAAGAGCGGTTCCTCCAAGGGGCGGGCGACAAGCAGATGACCGGCCTGTTTGCCCAGGATACCGACGACGCCGGCACCGCCGAGATCGGAACCAGCGCGACGGTCTCGATCGATCTCCAGACGGCGCTCGACGCCCACGACGTTGCCACGGCGCTGACCGACACCCTACTCATCTTCATCGAGCACAAGGCGTCCAGCTCGGCGAGCGGTCTGACCGTCAACGCGAATGCCGCCAACGGGTTCACGAACCTGTTCGGCACGGCCGCCGGAATCAAGTTGCCCCCAGGAAGCATGCGGATCTTCTACGACCCGGTAGCCGACGCGATGGTCGTCAGCGGCACCAACAAGATCATCGATCTCGTTAATGACGATGGGTCCAACACGCTCGGCTACCGCATCGAGGTCTGGGGCCGGATCGGCTAGAGTCCGATGGTGAGTTGAGGCAGCTCAGAGAGCAGCCAGAACACCGCACCACCCACGACCCCAGCAACGATCCCTCCGACGATGACCTGCCGCAGCCACTTGCGCGGCGGTCGCAGTACGAGCCGCAACTCAGGCTCGCCCTTGCCGTCCACGACGGTCAAGGCCGCCACGACCTCCCACCCGCTCGAAAGCAGGGAGGAGAGTCGCGGGTCTTCGACCGACCGTGAGAGGCTCTCGACATCGAGCCCAACGGTGGTGCATTTCTCATCAGCCATTGGAGGCTCCCGACTCACGGACCTCGCGAGCTGCGGTGATCGCGGCACGCAGGCGGTCGAGACTCATCTTGGAGAATCCCTTGATCCCCTCTCCGCGGCAGACCTCTCGGAGCTCCTCACGGCTCATCTCCGCAAGCGGCTTCTCCTTGTCGTCGTCGACCCCGCCGTCAGGCAGGCCCAGCGCGATGGCATCGTCCACGACCTGCTCGGTGAGGACCCAGGCGTTGTTGGCCTTGCGGATTCCGGGGGCGCCTCGGGCGAATGCCTTCGACAGGGCGACCACGATGTTGCGCCACGTCGGGGTGCCGTTGTCGCTGGCCTCCTCGCCGTACTGGGCAGCGAGGACCCCACCCTCGTCCTCGATGACCAGCGACGAGATGATCTCCTCGGCGGGGTAGAGGACTCCGAAGTCGTCGACGAGGTGACCTCCATCGCGCTCACCTCGGTAGAGCCCATACACGTCGTTGCCGTCGGCCAGGCGGGCCGAGACAACGTCCCCGACCCTCGCCCCGCGTTCGAGCGGTAGGGGCTGCTGGCGGGGGTCCACGGTCACGGCGACGGTCTTACCCTGGACCATCAAGAGGTCGGCCGACTGCTTGCGGTCGAGGGCGTGGATTCGGATGCGGGCCGTGTAGCCCTGCGCTCGGTCGGTGAGGTTGAGCTGCAGCGACCGGATCTCGCCGGCCACCTTGTCGAGCACCATCACGCCCTTGTTGCTCTGGAGGGTCAGCCCGATCTCCTTCGCGACCGGCTTGACCTTGATGACCGCGCTGGCGATCTTGCTAGTCGCGCGGGACAGGTAGTCCTGCGCATGCGGGATCCCCGACTGCAGGACAGCGGCACCCTCGTTATCGAGCACGGCAACGAGATCGATATCCCACATGCGGCGCTCCTCGGTGCCGGGGTCGACACGTGGGGTCAGTTTGGTGAGTCGAGCGAGCCCCTCGCCCGCCACTGTGAAATCAACGATCATGGCTGTCCCTCCGGTTGTTTTTTGGGAACGCCAGGTAGTATCGGTGACGGCGCCGGATCGCTAAGTCGGCGGGACGATCAGCAGTTGCCCACCCGATGCGTCGGGCAGTAGCTCCCAGGCATCGGCGTACCTGCACGACAGCGGGCCGAACGCCAGAGTTGCCTTCGATCCAGGAATACCAAACTCCGACCGCACCTTTGTGAAGTGCCAGATCGCCGCCGGCCAATCGCGGGGCGGCTTGGCATTCGGACGCGGCGGATCGCGCTCGATGATGATGACCTCTGATGCATCCTGCTTGATCGCCGACGCCCCCTTAAAGTCGTTCATGGTGGGCACCGTCTGTCCACGCTCCAGGGTCTTGGGGTGGCAGACGAGGAAGATGGTCACCCCGTAGGTATAGGCCGTGAGGGCGAGGGCGCGGATGACCGCCTCGATGGTTCGGCGTTCATCGTCCGCGTCAGGGCTCACCAAGAACCCCAGATGATCGACCAGCACCATCTTCACCCCGAGCCGGCGGGCGCCGTACCGAATGCTCTCCATCAACACCTTGGGCTCGATCTGCCCGTAGTGGTCAACGACGTGCAACGGCATGTGCCCCAGCTCGCGGAGCGCCTCGCGCCTCTCGTCGGGTGTCACTCTGAGGAAGTCCCCGCCGAGCTGCATCCGGAGCAACTTCTGGATCGCGGCGACGGGCCTGTTCTCAAAGCTGGTGATCATGGTCGGGGTGCCGCGCCTGCAATCCTCCCAGCATGCCCAGGTGCCCGCCGTTGTGTTGTGGGTCACGATCCACCCGCGAGTCACGTAGAGATGTTTCGGATGGTCGACCGCGATGCACACACATTCGGCCTTGCCAGCATCGTGTACAGCCACGATCTTTCGCATCGGCTTCCAGACTCGTTTGATCCTGTCTCGCTTCCGCTCGATGGTGAACATGCGCTGGTGTAGGCCATTGGGAAGCACCACGATCACATTGTGGGCGAGCAATCCTTGATGCTTCTTCCCTCCGTATCTGTAGGTTGGGATCTTGGTATTTGTCCGAGTCGAGCCGCCGAGGCTGTGGGCCAGATCGCGCACGCCTTGAGCCAGCTTTTCAGACGATGTTGTGAAGATGCACCATCCTTTCGTTGAGGCGTAGCCGTCGGTGTCCATCAACCCTTGCAACAACTCCAATCTTTGGTTCACGGAACCCATCAGGTAGGTCTCAGGTACGAACTTGTCGCGGGCGCGCTTACCCCAGACCCCAAGGCCGCGAAGTGCGTGGGTCACTTGGTTTCGATCAGCGGTTCCGGCCGCAATGTTGCACCGCCTTGCCTTACTGGGGGTGTCGGACACAGACATTCGATGACCAGCAGGGAGCCGCGCTCGCACCCCGTCGATAACTTCTGAATCTGCGCTTGTGAACACCACGGCGCGGCGCGTCGTGCTCCCATCGCCAAGCAGGACACCCAACACGTAGGGATCGAGTGGGAGGTCAGTGTCGGGCCTGTCCGTAGGGTCAGCCAGCGGAACGCGCCAGCGGTATCGACCACCATCTCCGCGAAGTGAGGAAGCGATCTCGTCGATCGTGATCACCTTCCCAGCCTGGCCTCGCCTTACGTGTGTGTCGGTTCGAACGGACCACAGATGCTCGCGATCACAACGCACGCGAGTACCGTCGCTGAATTCCACCTCTCGGATCTCTCGCACCCCTTGCGGGAACACGCCTGACACCTTGGTGGGCTTGCCGTCAACGGCCACCACCTTATCGCCTGGAGATAGAGATCCGATGGGCACCCACTTTCCGCTTGGGGTCAGCACCGGTTCGTCGACAGGCTGGGCCTTACCTTGACCGGTGTCACCACCGAGGATGATCAGACCAGGCCGCCACCCTCCGAGCGAGCGGTTGATCGCCTTCGATGCCGTGGGTCGGCCGACCAACTCCTCAGGGTTGTCGATCAGTCGTTGGAGATCGCCCTCGTAGGCGTCGACCCGCTTCAACTTGATCCCGAACATCGGCTGAGACAACTCGATGCACCGGCCGACGCTCTCGACCGGGATCTCGTCGATGAGGCACTGCCCCGCATCCTTGCGCGGGAGGATCGCCCGAGAGCATCGGTCAAGCCCTATCTTCTCGGCGAAGGCGTTGGCGTGGGCGTTGCCCGCATCATCGTTGTCCGAGAGCAGGGTGAACCCCTCATAGGCTTCCAGGGCATCGAGCCATTCGTCCTTCCAGGTCGATGCCCCAGCGGTCCCGCTGACCACGCTCACCTGGTAGCCGTACTGCCACATGGCGATGACATCGAGCTCCCCCTCAGTGACCAGCACCGGGGAGCCGAGATCCATCCCCAGTCGGTCAGCGCCGAACAGGGGCAGCGGTCGGCCAGGGCAGACTCGGTACGCCTTCTTGGCTGGGGGGACGCTGCGGAAACGGACGTTTACAACCCTCTCGCTGTGATCTCGGAGTGGGATCGTCAGCCAGGGCTCGCCCTTGACCTGGATGCAGCCGAGACCCCATTCCTTGATCGTGTCGAGGGTGAACATCCGACCTTCCTGCAGGTACTGCATCACCGCGTCGGCACAGGCGTCGGGCTCGGGGTTGAGTCGCTCTGGGAGCTCGGTCGCCACCGACCGCGAGGCTCCTAGAAGTCGAATCGCACACTCCTCGGCGAGACCTTCCCGCCACGCGAACGGGCCACCGTTCCCCGATCGTTCCTTCGGAGGGCTGTCGCTGGGCACGCTGGGGGAACGATCGCGTCTGCGGTCTTGACCCATGAGCCCCTGAACCAACGACCCCGCCGAGCGGGTCTTGGCTCTGCCCTCGCCGCCAGCGGCAGCTGAGTCGCACCACCCTTCATCGCTGCACCAGTCGCGGATCTCGTGCCACTCACCCCCGGTGAGGTCACTGGAGCCCTTGCCGTACTTGACCCACGCGATCAGGTCGACGGCATCGCCCTTGACGTTGCACCGATGGCAGCGCCAACCGCGCTTGTCCTTCGCCGCTCCGATGGCACCGCGCCGATCGTCGCTACCTCGCTGGGACTCGCTGCAGGCTGGGCACGGTCCGTAGCTGTTCATTCGCATCGGCCTGAGGCCGAGGGTTGGGGCGACGGTCGTCAGGGTCCTCGACTTGACGTTGGCGATCCACGCCTGGCTCTGACTCATGAACCGCGCCCGAAGCGACCCATCGGACCCAGCTCGGTACCGCAGGGGTTCGAGGCGTCGGGCGTCGACTGCTTCTCCAACTCCTCGATCCAGATGAGGGCCGCCTCGACGCGCTTGCCGAGCTGGCCGACGCGGAAGAGGTTGTCGAGGTCCATGTAGGACTTCTTGCGCGGGTTGTCCCCTCGCATCCAGCGGGGGAGGCTGTCATTGCTCTCGGTCATGTAGCGGACCAGTGCGACCAGATCGGTCGCCGAGTACCCCAGCTCGAGGCGAGCCTTGATCAGCTTGTCCCGATCCTTGGTGAACCTGCAGAGGTTCGGACGAGGGCGGGTCTGCCGCCAGGTCTCCCAGATGAACTGGACTTCGATGGGTGTGGGCTTCGGCATCGTTCCTCTCTGGGCCTTGGTATCGGCTAGTGAACGAGACCGAATAGTGGCTTCTGGCCGTCCTCGCGCGGGATCGCCACGACCCAGAGCCTGCCCTGCTGATCCGTGTAGAGGTTCACCCGCCTGGAGTCCCAGATGTCGATGAAGCTCTCCTCGACATCGTGGAGATCCCATCCCTCGCGTGCCGCCGTCGTGTAGAGACCCTCTTTGGTGGATTCCCTCATCGTGGTGCCGGCGAGTCGATCCCGCAGCGGGCGCTTCACCCCATCCATCAGCACCTCGATGATGCCCTCCTTGGACAGGCCGACAGTCTCCGCCCCGACCAGTCTGGCCATCTTGCGAAGGATCCTCTCCGCCATGCCTCGCAGCTCGGCGACCCGCTGATCCCGTGGGGACAGCTCCGAGAAGATAGGGCTTGACCGATGCTCTCGGGTCTTCGCCATCGTTGACCGACGAACCCGAGCAGATGACTTCGGGGCATTGTCGTCGAAGACATCCATCAGCGCGTCGACCATCTCCCACTTCCCGTTCTGCCCCTTGGGCTTCGCCTTGAGTTGGGCGCAGAGGATGCGGAGGGTGCCACGGTTCAACTTGCTCAGCTCGGCGAGGCGCTCCTCTCGGGTCTGGGGTCTCGCCCGCTTGGCGAGGATCGCCGCGAGCGGCTCGGTCGAGGCGACGTGTTTGTAGTGCCCGCCGAGTTTCTCGTGGAGCTTCTTGACCACGTAGGTGAGCGACACATCATTTTTGAAGATGCCCTTGGATCCGGTGGCTCCGTAGGAGATCCTGTTCTTGCCATTCAACCCACCGCCACCCTCGGCCTTGTAGAAGGCTTTTCTGGTGGTGCGGTTCTCAAGGAGGACGTACCAATCCAGACCTCGCTTGGTCGCCTCGACCACATCCTCAACTCTGACCGGTCCCACTTCTATCGCTGCTCCTCCATTCCTCCAACCTGGGCACCCGGATGATCCAGGCGTGTTGAAGTTGAGCGTCCGCCACTTGCTGACCACAGGATCAACAGCGACAAGATTGTCTCGGTTGCATTGGTCGTAGGTCGGGCGCGCGGGCTGCAGACCCCGATACCGACACCGACGGCAAAGGTCTACAGGGTCGCCCACCGTTGCACCCCTGCGGCATCTGTCAGGTGGTCGGTGCGCCCCAGCCGTTGGAGGAGCACATCGAGATCGGTCACCAGCTTCGGCATCACCAACAGGCTCTCCCGCTTGGCGGCCTCCCGTTTCGGCATCACCTCTTCGCCAGTTCGCTTCGCCACGATCTTGCTGGCGCACTTCCCGGCGGCGACGGCTTGCAGTTTCCACCAGCTTCGACGGAAGCTGGGTTTGCGCCACTGCCCCGCCGTCGCCCATTCGGGCTTCCCTGATCGAGTCCATGCGCCGAGAGGTCCAACAAGGCCGCCAGCGAACTTCGCCAGCCCGAGCGACCCGCGCGCGTTCTGGCCCACGTAGACATCCTCACAGGCGACCCGCGAGATACCCCCGCCGATGATCCAGGGCTGCAGGTACTCGACCGCGAAACACGCGATGGCGTGAGCCGTGAGTAATCCGTGAGTCTGGGTCACGGTTTCGGTGTGGACGCCGCAGGCCGCGACATCGAACACCGCATCCTCGCCGACGCCCCGCTGTCTCCAACAGACCGCGGCGAGGGCCTGAGCGCCTTCGCCGAGGAGCATGGCTCCGGTCTTTGCGGGATCGATACCGAGCGAGGGCATCACAGGCTCCTAGCGTGTTCGGTGTCGTGACAGGGCTTGCAAAGCCAGCGAACAACCAAAGGCTTGGAGTAGTCATCATGGTGCGCCTGTGCTGGCGACGATCCGCATTCAGAGCATGGACGCCGCTGCAACAAGCCGTCACGGACAGCGTTCCCAACAGCTATGTGTGCGGCTCGCTTCTCTGGGTTCTTAGCCTGCCACCGCCTGGTGGCACGATTGTGGCTGGCACGAAAGGCAGGCGTTCCCTGGTAGGTCTTTCGTGCTTCCACCCGATGCGGCAGAACGCTTCGCGCCCGGTCGTATGATCGAGCACGATCCGGGCTCCTCTGGCGTCGTGCGCGCACCGCCTCTTTGTGGCATTCCTTGCATTTGGTGCGTGGCCTCGCGTAGAAGTCACCCACCGGCTTGGTTTCGCCACATGTGTTGCAGACGCGCACAGGCACCTCAGGATTAGAATGGAATGTCTGAGTCTGGGCCGCCACCGCCGCCCGTCGAGCCGCCACTGCTCGACGAGCCGCCCGAGCTGCTGCCCGAGGAGCTGCTGCCCCCGTGCTCCTCTTCCTGCTTCTCGACCCACTCGGCGAACTTGGCTTCGGCGTTCTGGATCATCTCGGCCCACTCGGGATCTTCGGCGCCCGAGTAGGACGCCCACTTGCCGGGGCGGGGGTACGAGTTGCCCTGGTACTCTTCCATCTCGACGGTCGCGATCATCGGACCCTTCGCCATGAACTTGGCGATGGCGTCGTCGTCGAAGGCGTCGAAGGGCTCGCCGTGACCGCACGCCTTGGCGAAGTTGCCCAGGCGCCAGCCCGCGTTGGCCGTGAGGAAGAACCGCGCGCGGCACTGCAGGTTCTCGTTGCCGTCGCCCTCCATGTCCTTGAGCACGACCAGGCCGATGTCGAGGATGGGGGTCCCGGTGCTGCTCTCCCAGCGTCGGAGACCGACGCCGTGGAACACCTTGCGCCCTTTGCCGACGCCTCCACTGCTGTTGGGATCGATGATCATGCTGCAACTCCTTTGGAATCTTCGGCCTTGCCGGCCTTGGTCTTGGTTTTGGTCTTGTCGGCCTTGCCGGCCTTGTCGGGCGCCCCAGCGGACGCGAGCTGGTCGAACCACGTCGACAGATCGGGCTCCTGAATGCCGCCCAGGGGATAGCACGGCTTCACCGTGAAGCGGGACGGGCCGTCGAACATGATCCGGTGGAAGATCTCTTCCTTGCCGTTCTCGTCCGCCTTCGCCTTCTTGAAGACGTACCCGCACCCGTTGAAGAATTGGGCGATCTCCTGCGGCAGCTTGCGACCGGAGAACGAGGGCTGGACGTAGCGGATCGCGCCGTCGCCGTCGGCCTGGGACTCGTCCGAGAGCGCGGTGGCCACGACGTGGTACTCCAGGTCGCGGAGGGTCCGCATGAACAGGCGCATCTTCTCGGTGAGGGTGCCCCAATCCTGCTTGGTCATGTGCCGGTTCTGAGCGTCCTTGCCGGCGAGGATCTCGTCTTGGAAGATCTTCTGCAGCTCGGTCAGCCCATCGAGCACGATGGTGCGGATCCCGTCGGGCAGCTCGCCCTTGACGGCCATCCGCATGAACGCGCGGACCTTCTCGGCCGTCGGGCAGTAGGCGATCACCGCGTCGGGGTTGCTGATGCGGATCGACTGCTGACCGTTTCGCTCGGTGAGGAGGAAGCAACAGTTCGGAGCCGTGGCCGCCGCGTAGGTCTTCCCCGCGCCGGACTTACCGTACAGCAGGATCTTGTAATGCAGGTTGGACGTGTCAATGTCCCCCGCTCGTTCGAAATTGAGGATCATGGTTCTCTTCTCCTTTGTTAGGTCGGGATCAGGTCGTCCTGACCGATGCTGGATGCGGGCACCCATCGCGTCGGATCACGGACCTTGAAGTTGTTGCGGACCAGATCGCCATCTTGCAGGCACGGTCCGGTGAACGAGCACCCGCCACCCGGCTGGGTGCAGATGGGCACGCGCGGGAATCGCTGGGCGATCTCGTAGGGCGTCGTCGCCGTCGCCGCCGACCGTCGCATCTCGGCGAGGCGGCGGGCGACCCCGTAGACCTCATGCCCGAATCGGTCGACCACCTCGGGTCCACAGGTGCTCCAGTTGCGTTGGTAGAGTTTCGTGTCGACCCTCTCCATCAGGTCGAGCATGTGATCCTCATAGGGGCCGCGGTCGAGCCCCAGTCGGTCCAACTCGTTGGCGAACCGCCACGACGGCGGTGCCGACTGCTTCGACATCGACAACCCCGGCGACCGCTCGATGGGCTGACCGTCGCCGCCGATCTCGTAGACCCACCGACCCTTCTCCTTGTAGGGCTCCCCGGTCTCGGGGTGCGGCACCTTGACCTTCTTGGGAGCGAGCTGCTTCGGATCGTGCTGCATGCTGTTGGACACGACATCGAACACGTACCCAGCCAGTCGTGCATCTCTCGGCACGCCCTCGATCAGCCCCGCCTTGACCGCGTGATTGATCGCCCAGGAGTAGCCCTGCACCTGGGGATCCAGCGAGAGGTTGTGCATCCTCCGCGTCGGCGACTTCGCCGTCTTGCCCTCCCAGAGCCACAGCTCTCTGGGATCCTCGCGATCGACCAACAGCAGGTCGAGGGTCACGGCGTAGTACCAGGGCCATCGGACCTGAACCGCGTTGGGACCGTTCGCCTCGGATGTACGGGCGACCCGCATCGTCTGACCCTCGCGGATCATCCACAGGCTCGGCCGGTAGACGGTCGAGGTCGACGGGTTCAGGATCGGCACGCCGAATCGGAGCTCCACCCCGATCGGCTTCAACTTCTGCAGCGGCCCGAAGCCGTAGGTGTGCGTGTAGCCCTCCCACGCGCGGCAGAGGCGCTGGTGATCGAGCGCGGCCTGGCCGGGTTCGATCTTCTCGTCACCCTCCAACTTGATCCAGGCTTGCAGTGCCCGGTCGGCGGGGCCGGTCGCCCAGCCCTTGCACTCATGGCACGTCACCGAAACAGTCTGCCCGTTCCCAACGCACCAGCAGCACACCCGATGACCGTTCGAGGGGTAGGGCTCATCGCGGATCATCCACCAGCGGTGCATATCCTCGAGGAGCTGATGCCACGCTCCCCCGTACCTGAGGGGCGGCTCATCGAGCGAGGTGACGAGCCCCTCGCCGTAGCCGAACCACCAGCGGAGTGGGCACGCGGCGCGGCCTCTCTCCGAATTTGAGATCATCATGGCGAGCATGGGCACGCCAGGCACGTCACCGTCATAGCGGTGGTGCCTCCTAACCAACGATGTCATCGATCACACTCTGTCTATATTTCTGATCACAGAGTATCGGTGAACGGCTCGGACCGAATGCCAGCTCGGACAAAAACTGTTCGCACAACCCAGAGCGCCCCTCCCAACGAGCCGCCCAGGCAGTCAGAAGAGGCGCAAGAGATGTCGTTCAGTTTGTCCCGCCCAGGACAGGCTTTCAGACACCCTCGGTATATCGCGAACCCGATCAGTCCGTAAACCCTCTCGCGATCGGCGCGGCACTCCTGATACAACGGAGCAGATCCAGAGTCGCCCTTGACGCCCACGCCCTCGCCCACCGTTGCACATCTGTGCCAGCAGCTCGACACCTTGCTCGCCGAGGTCGGTGAGCGATGCGGGCACGCGGTGCGGTGCCTGCTGAGGCGGATCGCGATCCACCGTCGGCAGCTCGTCGCCGGGTCTTGGTACACCGAGTTGTCGATCAGCTACCTCAGGCATGAGAGCGGGGTCGCCTATGCGACGGCGCGGACCGCCTGGAATCTGGTCCGCGATGTCCTCGGGTGGGCGTCGGTCCACATCAACGAGGCCAGGGAGATGGGAGTCGAGTTGCGCGACCGAGCGGGTCGGACCTGGGGTCAGCATCTCCTGGTCGACCCCAACGCGATCGAGGCATGCTCATCGTGGTCGGACACCGACGACGACACCGACGACGACACCGACGACTGGATCGAGGTCGTGCCCATCGAGCGTGGACCCAAGTCGATCACATGCTGCCCCTGGCACGATGATCGGAACCCGTCGATGGCGCTCTACCCCAACGCGGGAGGGCAGACGGGATCGGCCGTCTGCTTCGGTTGCGAGGCGTCGGGGTACTGGCGGCGATATCGGGGTCGGGTACAGCTCAGACGCTCTCGCGGACGAGCCCCTCGCCCAGATCTGGATCGGGGCATTGATACAGTACACATCCAGGAGCGCACCGCTCGCCGTGTCTCCGTGCTCCTCGGGCGAAGAGGACCGAGAGGAGTCCGCTACTCTCCCTCACGGTCGACCGGCCTGCTCACGGTCCTCCGAACAGCCGAACGGGGTCTCGGCACCGACCGGGCGTGGGGAACGCTGATCGATAGCAGCCGTCAGGCCGACCGCTCCGGGATCCCGCTCGCACATCTCCCCGATCTGTTCGTCGGGCTCGATGGGATGGCCCCGTCGAGCTGGCGAGAGGTTCACGGGCGCTGGGTGCCCGCTCGATGGGAGCCCGTGGAGACTCGCTGGCTCGCGGTCGACCTCGACGGGTTCACCGACGCGCCCTTCGACAATCGCGCCCTGGCGGACGCTGGGCGCGCCGTCGAGCTGTGGGCGGCCCAGCGGCCGGCGTGGTCGGGTCGGGTCGCTGTGGTGCGGACGAGCCACCTGGGGGTCCACGTTCTCGCCGAGTTGGCGACACCGCGAGCACACCCCCGACACTGGCGACGGTCGAGGGAGGCGATGGAGCTCCATGACCAGCTCGATGCAGTTGCCCTCCTCGAGGTCCGAGCCGCGGGGTTCGTCGGAGGCGCACCCGACCCCACGGCACGCGGGGCGGGCCGGATGGTCAGACGGCCGGGCCCGAGGTTCGACAAGGCCGGCATGCCCTGCTTCGCTCGGTTGGCGTTCGCCTCGTCAGGCTCTATAGCCGAGAGCGATGCGCCTATGGTAGTCGGCTCGTGCCGAATCGAGGCTCATGGTCTCGATCGTGTTCATGACACAATCGTCCCGAGTGACAACGACGGTGCCGTCGGTCTGGGGCTCGTAGGTCACGTAGTGGGTGTGGCCGGTGGAGATGGCTGCGGGGTTGCGGAGCGTGTACATGCTGTCCTCTCTGTTGGTAGGTCCAAGGTACAGAATGGAGAAGTGAACCACAACCACCAATCTTGGTTTTCTCGGTCAGCCCTCCGCCGCCGCCTTGGCGCGCAAGTAGATCCGCGCTCTCGCGATCCCGTCGAGCGGCGGGGCAGGCGGGGAGGAGCTGCTTGACCTGCTTGTCCATCGGGATGCTGGCGAGCGTGTAGTGGGCTGACGTTGCCATGGTGACCTCTCTGTTGGTGACGCCAAGGTACACATGGAGTGGGTACGAGCACAACCCGAAACCTCAGAGGCGCGGCATCGAAACTCGCCCTCCGGCAGGAGGATACGACCGACCCTCGCGTCCTGATCGTGAGAAGCCATCAGTCCAACGGGGTTTCCACGAAACCTAGAAATAACCTCCCGATCCTGGTTGCAAGTGTACGCAGCAGATGCGACCTTCCTCATGCCAAACAACAACAGAGAGGCACACGATGACGACCGACAAAACGCAGATGATGGACAACCTGGCCCTCGGCCTCGGCGCCCTCGTCTGGTGGGATCTTTTCAACACCAAGACGACCCCCGCCGCACTGCGAAAGATCCTGAAGTCCGAAGGCGAGAACCCGAGCGTGGTCCCCGATCTCAACAGCGTGTCCGAGATCCGCGACACGGCCCGAAGCTGGAAGCAGGGACGCGGCAACGCGGCGCGCTACCGCACCGAGGTCGTGTTCGAGGACGCCGACTCGCTGATGGTCGGCATCCTGACCCACAAGCGCGTCAACGACAAAGAGGTCAGGTGGGAGCAGGTCGATACCGTCGTGTTCGACAAGGCCATGGACAAGTGGACGACCGTCGGCAAGACCGAAGAGGCGACCCGCTTCATCGCCCAGGCCGACAGCGACCGGACGTACCTCGACCACGACTTCATCCGCCCCGTGCTCATCCAGGCGCCCCTCAAGGCGTTCGGCGCATTCTCGGTCCGTCAGCACTCGGGCGGGATCTACTACGTCCCGAAGCAGCACCAGGACGATGTCGAGAAGCTCGCCCGCATCGTCAGCAAGATCGGGGACAGCGCGTTGCACATCACCCACGTTTCCGACACCGAGGCCAGCCGCACCAGCATCGGCGGCGCGGCCAAGAACTTCCTGATGGGCAACGTCGCCGACGGCAAGAAGGTCCCGAGCGAGAGCCTCGCCGGGATCCGCGAGCGCCTCGCCGACTGGACCAAGAAGTCCAAAGAGCAACGCCCGCGCGCCGACTCCCTGGCGAAGGCGCTCGGTGAGCTGCGCACCCTCAAGTCCTATGCCGAGTTGTACTCCGAGAGCCTGCACCTGGGACTCGGCGAGCTGGAGACCGAGATCGACGATGCCGTCGAGCAGGCGAACGCGCTCCTCGGACTCGCGAAGGACGAGGGCGATGGCAAGCGCAAGGCGCGGGGTGTAAGCGAGAAGCTGAAGACCCAGATCAAAGCCGCCATCGACAAGCACGGCATGGAGCTGACCGTCGAGCAGCTCGCCGACTCCGGGTTTCCCGAGTGGGCTGGCAAGTACCGCACGTTCTGGACCCGCCACGCCGGCGCGACCCTGACCGAGGTGAACCTGCGCGGTCGCCTGTCCAAAAAGAAGGGCGGGACCACCGTCGTCTTCACCAAGCTGGACGCGCCCGCCCCCGCCCCGGTCGAGGCCGCGCCCGAAGCCGCCGCGTAGTACAGAGACCCGAGACCGAGATCGCCGCGTCGCCGGAGAGCACTCCGGGGGCGATGGCGAGGTGAGCCACCCGCCCAACTTTCTTGGTGGAGTACCCGATTAATGGGTATCCATTCGAGCTTGACTCCTCTACCTTGGAGTCACACCAACAGAGAGGACATCGAAATGACCGCCCCAGCCGCCCTGACCGCCCAGACCGCCCCCACCACCCTCGCCGCGCTCCAAGACCTGCGCGTCGACCTCGACCGCGCCTTCATCGAGCGCAGCCGCGAGGTGACCTGCCTGCTGGTCGCCTTGCTCGCGGGCGAGCACGTCCTGCTCCTCGGCCCTCCCGGCACGGCGAAGTCCGCGCTGACCAACGCCCTGACGGCCGCCCTCGGCGGGACGCCCTGGTCGTTGCTGTTCACCAAGTTCACCGTCCCCGAGGAGGTCTTCGGACCGATCAGCCTGCAGGGACTTGAGCAGGATCAGTACCGCCGCGTCACCGCTGGGTATCTGCCCGAGGCGACCGTCGCCTTCGCCGACGAGATCTTCAAAGCCAACAGCGCGATCCTCAACGGTCTGTTGACCGCCATCAACGAGCGCCAGTTCGACAACGGCGGCCAGCGGATCTCGATCCCGTTGGAGATGATGGTCGGTGCGTCGAACGAGCTCCCCGAGGACGAGAGCCTCGGCGCGCTGTTCGACCGGTTCGTCCTGCGTCGGTGGGTCGGGTACATCAGCGACCGCGACAAGCTGCGCGGTCTGCTGTCCTCGTCCGATGAGCCGAAGATCACGGCCTCGCTGACCATCGAGCAAGTCAACGACCTGCGCACCCAGACCGCAGCCGTCAACGTCGATGCCGTCATCGACGCGGTGCTCGACCTGCGCGAGAAACTCGCCATGGACCATGAGATCGTGGTCAGCGATCGACGCTGGTGCAAGGCCATCAAACTGATCAAGGGTCACGCGCTCCTCAACGGTCGCGCCGTCGCCACCCGTGAAGATCTCGACATCCTCTCCGACTGCCTCTGGGACGAGCCCGACCAGCGCGCGAGTGTTGACGCGGCGATCACCAAGTTGATCGATCCCGACATCAGCAAGGCGCGCAAGGCGCTCGATCTCGCGACGGCCGAATACCGAAAGGTTGACTTCGCCGCCAAGGGCCAGGCGTTCCTGCTCGCCGCGACCGGCGCGGCCGATATGCTTGAGGCATACAGCGACCAGATCGGGCTGCTCAACCAGACGAGCCGTGTCCTCGAGTGCTCGCAGAAGATCGACGCCATGCGCGAGCGGATCGCCCTCGAATTGAAGTCCCGCCTCCGCTTCTAGAAGTCGAGCCCCGACGCCGATCATCCGTTGCGTCGGGGTTGTGGTGTACCCAGTCATTGTGTACCATGGACCTACCAACAGAGAGAGTCCGATGTCCGCGAAACGCAAGCCCGCCGAGACCAGCACCCACGCCAAGCTCGCCTACGACACCAGCGAGTGGCAGCGCCTGCTGTTTGAGATCCGACGTGACCGCAGCAAGGCCGTAGGCAACGCGATCCTGCAGACCTCCAAGGTCATCGAGGAGGGCCTGGTCGAGCAGGAGGACAACAAGAACGCCGTCGCCCGCGTTCGGTCGTTCGCACACTCGACGGCCGACGCTCTCGGCACCGAGGTCTTCTCGCGACTGTACAACGAGCCCGCCAAGCTCGATGAGCCGAAGTGCCCGCGCTGGGTTCCGACGCTGCATGAGGCGCTCTCGCAGCTCCCCGAGTTCACCGAGCTGGCCTCCCGCGTTGTCGGCGATCCCGATCTCGCGGCCATCGCCTCTGCTTCGATGATGAGGGCGGCCAGCGAGCAGCTCGCCGACATCATGAAGGACGAGGACCAGAACGAGGATTTCGATGGCGACTGGGACAAGCTCAACGATCCCGTCCTCGACGAGAACGGTGAGGAGAGCGATCTGCCCACAGCCGTCGATATGATGCGGGCGGCGATGCGCGATGCCGCCGAGAAGGCGAACGAGGAGATCGTCGAGGTCAAGTCCGGACTCTCCGGTCTGTCCCCCGGTCTTGAAGTTGCACCTCCCGGCTACTCCCAGAAGGAGGACACGGGTCGCATGCAGCTCGCCGAGCACCTGATGTCGAACAAGCGACTCCGGGACGTGATCCGCAGGGCGGGACGCATCCAGCGGATCGCAGCATCCAAGAAGCGGGTCCGCACGACCGACGCCCGCACTGAGGTCGTCAGCATCGAGCGCGGCGCAGATCTGTCCCGAGTACTCCCGTCCCAGCTCGTTGGACTGCGGCACCCCAAGCTGCGCCTCCTCACTCTGGCGAAGGTCGTCGAGCGGTCGTTGCTCCAGTACGCGCTCGACGGGACCGAGGTGCTGGGTCGTGGTCCGATGACCGTCCTGCTCGACCGCTCGGGATCGATGTCGGGTCAACCTCATCAGCTGGCTTGCGCCATCGCCCTCTCCTGCATGCAGACCGCGATCAAGGAGAAGCGGGCCGTGACCTTCATCGGGTTCAACGGTGGGGTCTGCAGCGTGCATCGCCTCGACGAGAAGAGGCGCGCCTATCGCGTCGATGTCGACACCTACACGGGTCGAACCCGAGGCGAGACCGCACTCGGTGGCCCCGCCGACATCGCGCTGGAGTTGGTGACCGCTCGCGTTGGCGGCGGAACCGATTTCAACCCGCCCCTCAAGTACGCCCTGAACGGTCAGGCCGCCGACGACCGCTCCGACATCGTGTTCGTGACCGACGGGCACGCCTCGGCGAGCAGCTCGGTGATGGCCGAGCTGGCCAGGCGCCGCGAGGAGACCGGAATGCGGGTCTTCGGGCTCACGGTCGCCAGGGGCTCGATCACAGGTGCGATGCGCGAGATCTGCGATGAGGTCGTCGACCTCAAGAATCACGATGACAAAGAGCGAGGCGCGGCGAATGTCGTGCCGAGGAGGTAGCGATGAAGGAGCTGATGGCAGAGGCGCTCAGGGAGTTTGGCGCGCGGGTCGTTGACCAGCACGTCGGTCCGCGAGCAAGTGACGGAAGGTTCACCGAGGTGTGTGTTTACACCGCACGCGGCGGGCGGATGTTCATCACCCATGCGATGTACAAGAAGGCGTGGGTGCTCGATTGGTGGGACGTGTACATCCCGGCCGACTCCGCAGGGCAGAACGATCCCACAGAAACGCGGCAGCGCCTCATCGACTACCTGGGGTCGAACTAATGAACAGCGTCCCGCCCCCGGTGGTTGAGGCCATCATCCGCTCCCAGTTCGGCGGGGCGACCGATCCGGTCTTCATGCGGTCGGTGGCAGCATGATCGACGAGGACGACCTGACCCCCGAGGAAGCCAAGGCCATCGCCGCCCTGAGGCGCCTCGCCAAGACCTGGCCCGATACCCTGTGGCTATTCAGCGGAGGCGGAACGCTCTCTGTCATGAGGTGCGCCGAGGACGGCTCGCACGCCGTGGGTGACGATGGCGGCACGGATCCCGACTACGAGGTGTGCGACATCGATATCGACAATGATGGAGGTGGGTGGTGAAGGGAGATCCAGCCAGCTTGATCATGCTCTCCCTGGAGATCGCCCCGCTCACCGAGATCGCTCGATGGGAGCCGATGGAGAAGCTGGCCGAGGCGCTGATCGACACCCTGCAGGGCGACGGCGGTCTGACCCGATGGGACATCGACACCATGCGACGGTGGGCGCGACGGTGGCCCAGGATCCGACAAGAGATCAGGGACTTCTACGTCGAGCACTGCAACGATCCGATCGTGAGTCACTGCCTCCGACGACTGCTCGACGGAGGCCCCACACCCTCGGCGGCAGCACGCGGCGGGATGATCCATCTCTGGATCGAAACTCGCGGCTATGCCCCACCCTTCCCGCTCTGGTCTTCGATGCCGGAAAGGTCGCGGGATCCGGGTACACCTCGTACCCACAATCTGTTACCATCCGCCCAACCATCAGAGAGAGACAGCGACTAATGACCCGCCCAACAACCGAGAACCCGGCATGGGTTTTCATCCTGCAGCACGCCCAAGCCATCGAGCGGTACAGCCGCGCGAACATGTTCCGCATTCGCGGGATCGACCCCAACGACTTCCAGCAGGATCTCTGCCTCGATCTCGTCACCGCGTTCGATCTGTTCGACCCGACGCGCTCCGACAAGGCCAGGCCGTGCCCCTACTGCTCGTCCCAGGGCTGCAGGTCCTGGATCAAGTCGCGGGCGAGCCTGACCCGGCTGCGCCTGTTGCGGGTGCGCTCGCGGAACGTGGGGATCGAGCAGCGGCAGCGCACCAAGGTCACGTCCATGGACCCGATGTGCAATCTGGTCACCATGTTCGAGCGCCACCACGATGCGAACCAGCGGGTCGCCGAGCTGTACACCATCGCCAACGAGACCCAGACGGTCGCGATGCAGACCGTCCTCGAGGACTGGTCGACCGAGGACATCAACGAGAAGCTCGGGATCACCCGAGCCGCTCGCAACTGGCGACTCCGCAAGCTGCGGGACCGCACAAGAGAGCAAGGAGCAGCATGACCGCGAAGCCCACCCAGCAAGGTCGACCCCGCAACTGGATCTTCGCCGAGCTGCGCCGCAGATGGATCGAGGCCGAGCCCGGTCGGAGCTCCGTCAAGCTCGGAGAGCACCTGGGATTCCGCAAACAGACGATCAGCTCCTTCGCCACGGGTGCCGAGAAGCGCGTTCCGCCCTGGCCGGCTGTGTTCATCCTGCTCTCCGAGCTGGGGCTCGAGCTGCGGATCAACGCCGACGCGGGCGAGATCATCCTCACCAAGCGCAGCTCTCGCGCCTCTGCTGGTGACGCGACCTTCCAGATCACCCAAGAAGATATGACCGCCCCCTTCTGACCGCCCACCCCAGCCCATCGAGGTTCACATGCCCGCCCGCCGCCCAATCCTCATCGTCGCCCCTCAGGGTGTGCTCTGGCATCGTCGCCAGATCGCGCTCTCGATCCTCGCTCGCCACAACGGGCACGTCCCCTTTCTCGACCGCTCGCCCATCGCCCAGGCTGGCGACGGTCGAATGGAGCAACAACTCTGGCCTGAGGAGATCATCAACAAGATCGCCCATATGGTCGAGCGCGAGGGTGGCCGACTCTGGGTGCTTGATGCCATCGAGGAGGGAGCGACCAGCCCCGTCCTTCGCTGGTGGCAGCGCCGCGTCAACCGGACCCACCATCGCGTTCGACGTGGGATCTGGTCCGAGTGGGAGAACATGTTCTCGGCAGCTGGGATGCACGACCAGTGGTGGACCCGCAAGCAGGGAGGGCAGCGATGAGTCTCAGAGGCAGAGCTGGTGACGCCAGCAAAAAAGGGTTGACCGCGATGGACAAGGCCGGCGAGGGTCTGATGCGAGCGGGCAACGCTCTGACCCAGATCAGGCACGCCGCCGATGTGCTCAACGGGATCGCCGGCGCCATCGCCACCCAGGGCTACGCGCTGGTGGAGAAGGAGGGCGAGCGGTTCGTCGATCAGGTCGAGCGAGGTGCCGATCAGTTCGAGCGCGCCGTCGACCTGGCCGAGGCCGTCGCCCAACACCACGGGTGGGTCGAGATCCCCGAGACCGAGACCGAGACCGATGCTGCCGAATGAGCTGCTCTGGTGTCGAGAGTGCCAGCACCGACTGCTGGAGTTCCCGACCCAGGCGGGCTCGCTCGCAGGGTTCAGGCCGATCGGTCTCATGCCCAAGCGGCAGGTCAGAGACCGCGCCAAGGTGTCTGGGGAGGCCATCGTGATCTGTGTCTGCTCCCCGTGCTGGTTCGCGAAGTACGCGGCATGAGCCATCTGGTGACACCGACAGACCGATACCAATAGGCAGAGGTGAGCATGGGACGCCGAAAACCCCTGACCGAGAGACAGCGGAGACTCCGTGAGGAGCGGGAGCGCACCGAGCGCATCGAGCGCGAAGCCAAGACCAAGGCCCGCAACCTCACCTCTGCCTATTGGTATCGGTCTGTCGGTGTCACCAGATGGCTCATTGGAGCGCCCTCGAACAGGGCATCCCATTCTGAGAGGACCAACATGCCCAAAGCCAAACCCGCACTGCCGCCCACCGATGTCGAGGAGCTGATCAATCTGGTGAGCGATCAACTCTACCGGCGCGACAACGACTCCCGGCGACGGCGAGAGCTGCTCACCCGCGCGGCCCAGTTCGCCCAGGTCGCCGTTCGACTCAGGGACGAGAACCAGATCGGGCTGAAGCTGAAGCAGACCAAGACCCCCGACTGGATCATCCCCGAGGAGCTGCGCACCCACATGGCCGGGTGGCTCGAGGAGCAGGTGGCCGCGTTGGTGGCCGAGGCCAAGTCCGAGATCGGAGACTGGTGATGTCTGTACCGAGGGGCGCCCTGAAGCACCTGACCCGAGAGGTGCTGATCGAGATCTTCGTCGATTGCAGCGATGAGGACTGCCACGCCAATTCGGGGTGTGCGTCCGAGGGCAACACGGAAAGGCAGGTCGCCGAACAGGCCATCGCGGAGGGGTGGGTCTACCGCTCGGGGAAGTGGATCTGCGAGTGCTGCAAGCACCTGCCTGAGTACGCCGATGAGGGTTGAGCAGATCGACATCGGCGACCGGTTCAGCAACTCGACCGGGGTGTACCTCATCGTTGGGATCTGGCACCGCATGGGCAAGGCCGAGAAGGCGCCTCGGCGTGGGGTGCTGTCCTCGGCGGGCTTCCTGATGCATCGGATCGTCCGCTTCACCCCGATCCCGATCCTCGAGGTCGTCAAGCTGGAGCTCCATCTGCGGAACGGGTCCGACATCCTGATCACCCGCACCGCGTTCGTCCGCTGGTGCCAGCTCGACGGCGTGGAGGCAGTGTGAACTTCCAGCAGATGGCAGAAGACCGCGCGAAGCGGATCGAGCAGCGACGGGCCGATCCGAAGCCCATCATCCACGTGGTCAACGTCAAGCACCCGATCTCGACCTGGCCCACCCCTCACTGGCACTACGTCGGTCGCGGGATGCGTGGACGCAAGGCACTCCTCTACCCGAGGTCGCCGCTCGCCAACCCATTCAAGCTCAAGGACTGCAACGGGCGGGACGACTGCATCGGACGCTACCAGCGATGGCTCTGGCAGGAGATGGCGACACACGCTCCCGAGGTTGAGGCTGAGCTGTCCAAGGTGATGCGGTACTCGCTCACTCTCGATGGGATCTCTCTCGGGTGCTGGTGTGCTCCGCAGAGCTGCCACGCGGACGTGATCAAGGCTGCGGTCGAGTGGCTGTGGTCAGAGGGCACGGTGCCGAAGGACTGGACGGTGGATGAGATCCGATGACGGGTGCGCGATGATCTCGCACCCGGTGCGCGAAACCGCGCACCCATCGCGCGGCTCAGCGCAGGCTCGCCCAGATCGCGATAGAATTGGAGCGAGCAGGGACAACCCGATGTCGAAGACCAAGACCAAGAGCGCAGCAAAGAGCAAAAACCAACAGTCCGCGCCCGCATTGTCGGCCTCAAAACCCAGCTCTCTCGACATCAGGATCAAGTCGAAAAAGCACCCCGGAGAGCGTGCCCACGAACACCGAGCCCTACTGCTCTGGGCGATGCAGGACGAGGGAAAGCGGAGTTACCGAGTCGCTGCTGCCGCAGTTCATCGATCCGACTCGACGATCAGATCGTGGAAGAAGCGCAACGACTGGATCAGCCGCGTTGAGGAGCTGGGTGGGACAGCGCAGGCAATCGCCATGCGCGTATATCGCACCAAGTACCTGGGTCGTTGGGGACAGCGTGAGGTCGCTGCGGTCGAAGCCAATATGTCGGTGCCCTTCCTGCCGAACGAGGTCGCGCCCAAGCCTGGGCGGCAGGGTCAAGCAGCCAAGACCGTCAAGAGGCACCTGCTGGAGCGGGATGACAATCAGGTCACCGCCCACCGACACCTCGGCCTGCTGGATGCGGCGATCGGGACGCTTGCCCAGAAGGTCGCGAAAGGCGAGGCCACCTTGTCGATGCGCGACCTGCCTGGGTTCCTGCGCGCTCGCAACGAGCTGGCGGACATTCTGCTGCCCCCGGCTCAGACTGCGATGGGTGGCGGGATCGTCGAGACCGTGAGGGTGCGCATGGCCAAGCAGGCGAATACGTCAACCGTGACCGCGATGTACGAGGACACGCTGGAGCTGTCCGCGATCCTCGGCGCGCTGGTCACGCGGGAGCAAGTCGATCAGGACGGGCTCCATCAGGGTGGTGAGGTAGTCGAGCTGCCCAAGAAGGCGGCCGGAGGGGAATAGTCGCGGATGCCGCACTGCCTGGAGTCGCGCACCTATGCGCTGTCCGATGACGAGGTTGGACCGACCATCTGGGTGTTGGGGCCTGAGGAGTCGCGCACCGATGGGGATGGGCGCGCGAAATGACAACGGGTCGTGCCGAGATGACGTTGGAGGAGGCCATCGCCGTCATGGAGATCGAGCCGCCACCCCTCGGCAAGTGCAAGCTGTACACTGAGGCCGCCACTCTGCTCGACCACTGGAAGTCGGGACCGCTCAAGTCGCGCTACCGCGAGCTGATGAAGGAGTGCCATCCCGACCTCGCTGGGCCAGGTGCGACTGAGATGGAGCTCGCCCTGCGCGGCAAGCGGTCGCTCCACGTGATCTCGGCCTACGAGCACCTCATCGAACACCTTGAGGTCCGACGGCGAGAGCCAACGATCTCGCCCGCGACCGGGGCACCCATGCGCGGCGGTCGGCAGGGCTGGGTGAGGAACGGATCTGCCCAGAGCATCGTGGTCCAGGTCGTCATCGATCCGGATCTGATGCAAGAGGCTCTCGGCGACACCCTGCGCCGGCGAGTCAGGTACGGTGCCAGAGCTGGGTTCAGGCGGCCAGCGCCCAAGCCCGACTCGACCGACTGACGGCAGCGCCTGCAGACCGATACCTCCCAGCAGGAGGGCGTCATGACGAGCCAACAGCTTCGGATCAGCATCGCGGCCACCATCGGCCTGTTCATGGCTGGGTGTGTAGCGATCCTGATCTCCATCGGACCCAACGTCGCCAATCAGATCACCGACGACCCGATCGCCGAGTGGGAGCCTGTGGTCAACCCCAAGAACGTCCACGGCGGCTCGGGCTTCATCCCTGGGCTGTGGAGGGTGACGCTTGAAGACGGCACGACCTGCTACCTGGCCTACGGCTACCTCGACGACCTCGAATGCGTCGGTCCAAACCGATGAAGCTCTACCGCGTGGACATTCAGGTGTCGGCCTACGTGTTGGCCGAGAGCGAGGTGCGCGCCAAGTCGAGCGTCCATGACATCGTTTCGAGCGAGATGATGACCGACCACGCCGAGGCGCGTGAAGTCCAAACCGATGAACGTCGGATCAAGGGCTGGGACGGCGACACACTGGTGTATGGCGATCACAACTTTGGGAGCGATAGTCGAGAGGTCCGGTTGAAGACCGTGTGGCCCAGACCCGTCGCCTCTGGCAATTAACTCAACCCCATCCCCGAGTGGGTACATCCAGTACCCGTCGCTCACCGCAAATTTGGAGACATCATGGGCAAGCAATGGTTCGCATACGACGAGGAGGAGGGCTTCACCGCCCACGTGTCCGAAGAGGCAGCGCGCGCCGATGCCGAGGAGCGCCTCAAGTCGTGGAACACCGAGCTGGAGGGCGAGGATGGCGAGTCGATCGATCTCCACGATCCCCTCACGGTGTCCTGGGGCAAGATCCAGGGCCAGGCCACCGAGAGCGAGCACCCGGTCGACTACCACACCCCGCACTACAAGCTGGCGGACCTGTCGCCGTGAAGACCAGAACCGTCACCGTCCGTGAGGGTGAGTTCCTCGGCCCCGTCGATCGCGACTACGATCACACTCAGCACAATGCGGTCAATGCCGACCACGCGCGGCGAGGCTGGGAGACCATCCTCAAGATGAACGATGACCCCGAGGGGTGGCGGTACTGCCCGTCGGGGTTCTCCACGTTCGAGGTTCTCCACGTCGGGATGTGGGACGGGTGGCCGTTCTGGAGACCCACGCCGGCGATCGGGTACATCGGTCCTCTCGGCAGCGTCGAGTGGGCATTCTTCTACAACGTGCAGCCGCACAAGGTGACTCAGGTGAAGCCGTGAGCATGAGTGGATCGGTGCCCCGAGCGCCGGGTGAGCTGGAGATCGACGCTGGGTTCGTCTTGACGGCCACCGTCCTACTGACGGTGATCGGTGTCGCGGTCGTCGCCGCCAAGCTGAAGGAGTGGCTATGGGATTGGGACTGAGCGAGATCTGGAGACTGAGCGAGATCTGGAGACTGAGCGAGATCTGGACACAGGACCAAGCGGGTGACTGGAAGCGAGTCGATGGCTGGACGGTCGAGCAGCTCGGTGGGAGTTGGAGGGTGTTCGAGCCCATGCCCAGCGGCGTGGCAGTCGGGGGTGACTACGAGTCCGCGTTCGGCGCCAAGGCGGCGTGCGATCTGCTGACCCCACCACCCAAGACCGGCCTGCCCTCGCTGAAGCTCTCGCCGAGGGACATCGCCTCGATGGAGAAGCGCGGCGAGTCGAACCTGCATGAGGAGTTCGGCTACGACGAGGTCTCGGCGCTCATCGCTGACCGACTGGAGCTGCAGCGGTTCGCGGCAGAGCAGACCGATCGCCTCATCGCTGCCCAGCGCCGACTCGCCGAGGTCAAGATCGAATGACCCAGTTCCTGTGCAGCGCCATCGCGGTCTCGATCATCTGGTGGCTCGAATACACGATCCATCGCCGTGAGCATGCACGCCTCGAATCCGAGGTCTACCAACTGCGGCATCGGCTGTACCTCGCGGGTGAGGAGCCCTGGCCCGATCAGCGAGCAGAGCCCGTCGCCGCCAAGCTCGCCTCGACCAGACGGGCGCCACGACTCGTCCGCGGCGCCACGAACTGGCTCCAGTACGACGACGGGTTGAAGCTCCCCGTGTTCCCCGTCACCCAGGAGATGGTCGATCTGACCGGCCTGCCCCTCCGTGAGCTTGAGCGTCGGCTGGAGGAGATGCACCGAGCGGCTGACGCTCAGACCGATGAGGCGATACCAGAGGACAGAGTTTAGAGCACCGGCCTTTTAAGCCGAGAGTCGCAGGTTCGAGTCCTGCTGGACCCACCACTTCATAGAGAGGAAGCAGAACATGGGCAGCGACGAACAGGGGATCCTGCATCCGCAGATCGCACCCAAGGTGAACCCCAACCCGCTGCAGAAGCCGGGGACCGATGAGCTGCTTCGCAGGGTGACCACAGGCGGCCCAGACGACCCCGGTGACCGGATCTTCATCGCCGACACCAAGACCCTACGCCATCTCCTCGAGGTCGCCCAGGCCAGCCCCATGGGCCAGGCGCAGATCCCACGCTGCGGCATCCAGGTCGATCTGCATCAGCGCCGCGATGGCTCACGGTACGAGGTGTGGCGACTGGTCGGCGGCAAGCCGAAGCCCGTGCCGCTGCCGCCCATCGGCGAGGCCCTGCTGAGGGGCGGGACGATCATCGGATGAGCAGCGACGATCGAGATGAATGGACACCCTGGCTTGTCGACACGGCCTACTTCATGACGTTGGTGCTGGGCTTCTACTTCTACGGGCTCGGCGCCGTCGCCCTGCTCGCCCTCGCTCGGATGTCTGGACACTGGATGGGCACCGAGAGTGTTCGAAGAGGGATCGTCGAATGAGCGCACCAACTCGCGAGGCGTGGGCTGTCCGCAACGAGGACGGGCTCTGGTATCTGAACAAGAACAGCGGCTCGACCAAGTGGGTGCCGTTCGAGCGTGCCCAGATCTTCAACAAGCGCGGTCAGGCGACCAGCGCGGCCAACCGCACCAACAACGCTTGGGAGTTCAAGGAGACAGCCAAGATCCCTGCCGTCCCGGTGAAGCTGATCATCACCGTCGTCGAGCCGGCCTGATTACAGAGAGCCGATGATCCCGCTCGACACCCTGACCAAGATCGATGCCTGCTACGCCTGTGGGCGCCACTGCCTCGCCGAGAGGGCGATCGGGTTCACGTCGTCCTTCAAGCTGTACCAGTGCCCTCGCTGCACCCGCCGTGAGTTCGATCGCCTCTGGGCCGACGCCGTTCCGTTCGACCCGCCCAAGACCGTCGCGCCCTTCTGACTCACGGCGAGGCGCTCTGACCGATACCTGGGCGCAGGAGGCAGCATGCAGAACGTCACCAATCTCAGCGAGATCTTCTCCAAGCACGTCGGCGTCCCGATCGAGGACGTGCCCGAGGAGTTCCGTGACCACCGTGAGATGTCCACCGCGGCCTCACGGATCGCGTCGGGGCAACCCATCGAGGAGGGCGCGACCAAGATGGGCACGCTGGTCGGCAAGTTCGCCAAGAGCGTCGGCGCCGTCTGCCTGTACCAGCTCACCCCGTGTGTCGCCGTGAGGCATCGCGACGGCACACAGGACGTGTTCTGGGACGGCCTGTTCTGCATGAAGGACGGCAGCGTCGTGCCTGGCCCGAGTCATGGCGACCTCACTCGGGACGACACCGCGTCGGAGCTCCGACGGAAGGTCCGTGAGGGACTGCGGCTGTTCAGGACGGTCGGCGAACAGCCCGCACAGGGCAGCGAGTGGACGCACTCCGATGGCGAGACCTACACGGTCATCGGTCCCTGCACCATCGAGTGCCGCGACAACCCGATCGACGGATGTCCCGGCGTGGTCTACTCAGGCCCCAGCGGGATCCACTGCCGACCGCTCTCGGAGTTCACCGACGGCACGTTCTCGGCCGCCACCAAGTCGACCGAGCCGACCGACGGCGACGACGCCGGCTGGGCTGGGGCGGCGTCGTGAGCATGTACTACATCGAGGTGGACGGCGTTCCTGTTGCCGAGCCCGACGCGCTCAAGTGGGCGGCTTGGTTCAACGATGTTGATCGCCGAACCGTAGCTCGGACTGAAGTCGCGCCCGAGGTCGTGGTCTCGACCGTGTTTCTCGGGATCGATCATGCCTTCCAACGCGGGGCGGCACCCGTGCTCTACGAGACCATGGTATTCGGTGAGAGCGATGAGTTCGATCACATCGGTCGCCGCTACTGCACCCGCGAGCAGGCCGAGGCGGGTCACACCGAAGTGGTCAAGGGGTTGGCACATTGATGAGCCTGCTGCCAGCGATCCCACTCCCGATCAACGTGGTCGGGCTGCTCCTCAACGCCAAGGCGTACCGGGTCTACAAGACCGACGACGAGATGGTGGCTTGTGAGTGGATGGTCTGCATCCGCTCGATCGAGTTGATGCTCCTGTTCGAGAAGATCAGGGCCATCGAGGCGACCGGCGCCTTCACCATCGAGCCCCCGCCGCCAGTGCAGTTCGAGGCGAGTTGGACTGGGCTGATCTACGAGCCGATCAGGGCGACCGTCTGGGGCGATGTCCGCGTCCTGGTCTGGGACACGATCTCGGACGACCTGACCGATGAGGTCATCGAACGCATGTGGATGGAGAACGCGACCCACGGGCTGCTCTCCAAAGGCGCAACCGCCGAGGCTGGGATCCGAATCACCGAGACAAGGGTCTCCACCGTGAGCGGTACGACACCGTGATCTGCATCTACGTCCTGCAGACCCTGCCCCCCGGTGCCGAGGAGCACCTGCTGCGCAAACTCGCCGAGTTGCTCGCCTTCGACGGTCATGCCTACATCGCCGTGAGGGCGAACATGGTCGATAGCGGTCCTCTCGGCGAGGTGACCGAGAGCGGGACGTTCAAGGCTGCGCTTGAGGGCACAGCCCACGCTGACCTCGACAAGCAGATCCAGTCGGTCTGCGAGTCGGTGGCCCAGGGCTCTGAGGGATGATGCCGATGACCTGGCCGATGTGGGTCGCGGGCTTCGCCATTGTTCGCAACAACTCGGCGAGGAGAGGGCACGCCTCTCCTCGGGCGGACGACTTCCCGCTCGAACACCAGAACGAGGTCGGGGTGCGCGGGTGACTGTCTCCCAGCCACCCCGGCTGCTTCCGTGAGGAGATGACCGTGAGCACCGAAGATGAAGACCCGCCCGTCCTGAGCATCGCACCAGAGCCCGAGCCCGAGCCCGAGCCCGAGCCCGAGCCCGAGCCCGAGCC
>SPKZ01011253.1_pt1 | contig 60739 bp, 58 predicted proteins | sample 2456571 | NCBI WGS metagenome assembly SPKZ01 (sample SAMN11192286, study PRJNA482655) | marine metagenome | biome: ENVO:00000447; feature: ENVO:00000244|ENVO:00000211|ENVO:00000569|ENVO:00002023; material: ENVO:00002151; isolation source: ocean water from marine abyssalpelagic zone ...
AATCCCAAGCCATTATCTAATGCTGAGGCACGGTTAAGGTGGAGGTTTTTAATTTTTGCTAACGCGCTCGGGCTTAGGCGAGACAGATAAATGGGTAAAATAATAATCGTTAAAGAAAATGCGAGTAATATTCCAAAACCGACACAAGCACCAAACACATTAACCGGTGGAATTGGTGTTAACATTAAAGAGAAAAACCAACGGCGGATGTGATTGAGGTGAAAAACATCGGTTGAAATAGGTGAGCAACCACTTGTTTAATGGCACTGGCAGCATCGGTTTTATAACGTTGATAACGGTCGACAAACTCAGACATAATATGAATAGAGTCGACCACTGCAATGGTCACTAGCATGGGCGCAACAATTAATGGGATGTTGCGAAAGAACAACCACATCATAAAAAATATCATCGCACCAGCCAACGGGGCACAGATGGCCATTTGCACAAACATTTTACTGCCAAATTGATCCTCGGCAACCGGTAAACCCGTGATATAGAATTGATGATCACCATCAAACTGAGCGACATAAACTCTAATTTCCTCCGCTAATTGATAACTAACCGTTTTGCTTACTAATGGAATATAGATAGCGATAGCCTGATGATCTTCAGACACCATGGTATTGGTCAATAAGGGTAAGCGGGCAATAGCACTCGCTATCTCGTCAGCTTGTTGTTGCGTGGTAGGCGGCGTATTCATTATCGGTGATTTGCGCAATGATTTGTAAAGAACGAGGGTTATAAATACCATCTTTATTGACAATCCCTAACTGCATCGAGTCGTAGAGCGAAAATTGTTGTTTGACCTCGTTATGATAGCGCCTGAACGGATCGTTACTCGAAAGCATGTTTTCTGGAACGGTATCTATTTGCATACTTGGTAATTGGCTCGTTAACCCAATAACAACGGTTAAAATGATGCTATAAATTATTTTTGGAAAGCGCAATATTAACGCTAAAAAACCATCTGTCATGAAAACCTCAACACTTGTTAAATTAGGCATTACTAATGTAATGCGTTAGTAACTGTTAATGTACAATTTTACTAATGTACAGATTTGTTCGTATTTATAAGCGTTGGTTGCTAGAATTAAGTCAATTGAATGTTAATGGGGAAAGTGTTTTGGATTTATTATTGCAATATGGCTTATTTTTAGCTGAAGTGGTCACCATTGTGGTGGCGATTGTTATCGTGCTTGTGACTATCGTTGGATTATCAACCAAAGGACGATCTGAAACGGGCACATTAATGGTGACTAATTTAAGTGAAGAGATGAATGACGTTGTTTTATCAATCAAAGAGCAAGTGTTGACTAAAGAACAATTTAAAGCCTTAGAAAAAAATGATAAAAAAGAGGCCAAGGCTGAAAAGAAAAACCCGAGTAACAAACCTAAACTGTATGTGTTGGACTTTAATGGTTCATTGCACGCAACTGAAGTTGCCGCATTACGAAAAGAAGTCACAGCAGTGGTACAAATAGCAACGCCTGAAGATAAGGTCTTAGTCCGATTAGAAAGCCCCGGCGGCGTGGTGCATGGTTATGGTTTAGCAGCAAGCCAATTGAAACGTATTGTTGACCGAGATATCTCGTTAACGATTGCGGTTGATAAAGTGGCAGCCAGCGGTGGTTATATGATGGCTTGTATCGCCGATAAAATTATTGCAGCACCATTTTCGATTATCGGCTCTATCGGCGTGATAGCTCAAGTGCCTAATTTTCATAAAATATTGAAAAAAAATGATATTGAATTTGAACAGGTGACAGCCGGAGAATTTAAACGAACTTTGACGATGTTTGGTGAGAATACCGCAAAGAACCGTGAAAAGTTTCAACAAGAAATTGATGAAACCCATGAATTGTTTAAGCAACATGTTAGCGAGAGCCGACCTACGTTGGATATCGACAAAGTGGCGACAGGTGAACATTGGTATGGTAATCAAGCGATTGGTTTGGGCTTAGTGGATGAAATCACCACCAGTGATGACTATTTACTCAAGCAACTTGAAGAAAATGAAATTTTTCACTTTAAATACACCGTGCCAAAAACATTGAGTGAAAAGCTGGGCAAAGCCGCGAGCCTTACCGTGGAACAGAGTTTAACCAGTGTGTGGAGCCGATTAAGCCAGTGGCGCGGGTTTTAAATTAAATAAAAGAAGGAACAAGACCGTGGAAGCAGATTTTTGGCAAGATAAATGGGTCAATAACTTAATTGGTTTTCATCAAACTGATTATCATCCTTGGCTCGATTTAATCGCTAAGCATAAAAATAATGCTCACTTGTTTGTTCCTTTGTGCGGGAAATCATTAGATATGTGGCCGTTAGCACAACGCTACGATAAATTAGCGGCGGCCGAATTAAGTGAGATTGCCTGTGTAGATTTCTTTAAAGAAGCCAAGCTGCAACCTCAAGTTGATAGCAAGGGGCTTTATAATCGTTATTCATTACAGCGTTCGCCTTTTGATATTTCAATTTGGCAGGGTGATTACTTTGGGTTGACCAATCAACAACTAGCGATAGGTCAGCAGGTTGATATATTTGACCGTGCGGCGATGATCGCTTTACCGGCATTAATGCGTGACGATTATGTTAGTCAGTTAAAGACCCTTTTTAAACATGCGACGTTGTTTTTGTTAACCTTAGAATTTGATCAACAAGAGCTCTCCGGGCCTCCGTTTAGTATCGATGAAACAGTGATCGAGCAGTCGTTTAGTTTTGCCGACTCAATCGAGCTTCTTGCTACGAGTGAACTGAGTGACAAAATTTTTGCCCAGCGAAAACTAAAGGTCAGTCACTTAGTGGAAAGTTTATATCTAATTAAGTGGTAGATACATTTAAGACATAAAAAAACCATCAGCACGCTGATGGTTTTTTTTGATTAGGATTAACCTCAGAGGTTATAGGCGCTCGTCTTTATGACCTGCCCATGGGTTACGATACACTTCAATATCGAGCTCTTTCTCTGATTTTGCAACGATACAGGTTACCATGGTATCGCCAGTGACATTAACAGCGGTACGGGTCATATCAAGTAGACGGTCAACCCCCATGATTAACGCAATTCCCTCAACCGGTAAACCGACCTGTTGTAATACCATGGCTAGCATGATTAAACCAACACCTGGTACACCAGCGGTACCAACCGATGCTAGCGTTGCGGTTAAGATAACCATCAAGTAATCATTAATGTTTAAATCGACACCATAAATTTGTGCAATAAAGACCGTGGCAACACCTTGCATAATCGCGGTGCCATCCATATTAATTGTTGCACCTAATGGTACAGTGAACGAAGCAACGTTATTGTGAACGCCCATTTTCTTCGTCGCCGTTTCAAGAGTAACAGGGATCGTGGCATTTGAACTGGCAGTACTAAAAGCAAATAAAGCCGCATCACGCATTTTGCGAATAAAGATAACCGGATTTAAGCCAGATAGCAGTTTTAAAATAACTGGATAAGTGACTAAAGCATGTATAAATAATGCGAGTAATACCACGAGGAAGTATTTTAATAAATTACCAATGGTTGATAGCTCAATTTCACTAAATAGTTTGGCCATTAAAAAGAACACGCCGTATGGCGCTAGGTTCATTAGAATAACCACTAATTTCATCACGACAACATTCAGGTCATTGAAAAAATCAGCAATACGTTTGCCGCTTTCACCTGATAACGAAATCGCGATACCAAAAAGTAATGCAAACATGATGATTTGTAACATGTTGCCTTTGGCCATCGACTCAATCGGGTTACTAGGCATTATGTTAACCAACACTTGAGACAGCGAAGGCGCTTCTTTGGCTGCAAATGTTGCATCCGATACTAAATCTTGACCTTCACCCGGCGCAATAACTAGCGCTAAAGTAATCGCGGTCGTAATAGCAATGGCGGTAGTCGCAAGATACAACAGAATTGATTTACCACCGAGTCTCCCTAATTTGCTTGGGTCAGAAAGTGAACAGGTACCACATATTAGTGAAACGAATACTAATGGCACGACTAACATTTTTAAACTGTTAACAAATACTTTGCCGCCAACGAAAAAGAGCCCTTCAACAATATACTCTTTGACAAAATTATTATCGGGAAAACCAAATTGAATGATTGCACCGATTAATATCCCAGCAAACATACCAATGACGATACGAGTGGTAAGGCTCAGTGATTTAAATGAGACCATGAAATTCCTTAAATTTATGATTATTATTTATTTTAGTCGTTATTCTACAATTATGATCTGATCCTAGCAAAATCTTTACACATTTAAAATAAAGTCTTTATTTAACCTGAGTTCTTTGCATCTTGATAATAATTTGATTACCATCTAGACAATTTAATTTATTGTAGCAGGGAGATTGCCTTATGCGGCAAGCATGTAATTTTTTTATTCTTTTTCTTTTTGGTCTCTTTTTATCCGCTTGTGGCGGTGGGGGAAGCCTTGAAGAGGGCAAAACGACATCTGGCGGTAGTACGAGTACAGGCCAGATAAAAGTTGAGTTAAGCATTTCTAATACTACCGTAACAAAGGATACTTCAGCAGAGTTAAGTGCTTTAGTAACCAAAGACGGTAAGGCTATTTCGGGAACTGTTGTAACCTTTACCTCGACCTTAGGTCTGTTAGACCCAACAGCCGGTACGGCTTTAACCAATGCTGAAGGTAAAGCAACACTTAAGCTAACTGCCGGGACTAAAAAAGGTGCTGGTGAAGTGACTGCAATATTAAGTAGTGGTGAAAAATCAATCGTTGGTTTTACAACGGCTGGTGATGCATCTTCAAGTCGTTTGTCAATTCAGCTAATTGACACTAAAGGTAATGTGTTAAATCCAAGTCAAATCAGTAGCACTAAACCTGGCCGTATTAAGGTTGAAGTTAATGGCATAAACGAACCTGTGATTGTTACCTTCAGTAGTAACCTCGGTAGTATCCCGATCACTAGTGCAATTACCAATGCAAATAATATTGCGATAGTTGATATTTTTGCGAGCAACTCATTAGGCGCAGGTCTAATTACTGCGACGTTGGCCAATGGTGACAAAGCCGACATGGTTTTTTCTATTGGTGCGTCATCCTTAGCTATTGGTACATCAGTATTACCAAGCAATAATCAGCCAGATAATAAAATTGAAATTCCTAGTGGTAGCATTTCAGCCGGTGGTACTACGACATTGTCAGTGACGATTTGGGATACTTCTGTAACACCTGCGGTTAAGTTTACTGATGCGGTTGATGTGAGCTTTGCATCGGCTTGTGCTAGTTTGTCTATTCCCATTGCAACCATTGATAAAACAGTGACAACAGTTAATGGTGTTGCAACCAGCACTTACTTAGCACAAGGTTGTGAGGGTGAAGATATTGTGACTGCTACAGCGAATGCTGGTGGTATCGTGTTATCGGCGACTGGCACTGTTTCAGTTACCTCGGCTAGCATTGGCAGTATTGCTTTTCTTTCTGCGACTCCTAAAAATATTTCACTGCAAGGTGTTGGTGGACAAGAAAGTTCAGTACTAATATTTAAAGTATTAGACTCTAATGGCAACCCCATCGCTAATAAACGTGTTAACTTCAGCTTGAACACTAGTGTTGGTGGCATTGTTCTCAATCCAGCCAATGCTTCAACCAATGCTGCAGGTATCGTACAAACTGTTGTTAACTCGGGCACGGTTCATACATCAATTCGAGTGACTGCTGAAATCGCTGATACGTCTCCGATTGTTCGGACTCAATCGAGCGAATTAGTTGTATCAACCGGTATTCCTGATCAAGACAGTTTTAGTCTGTCAGCTTCTGTCTTGAATCCTGAAGCATGGGACCATGATGGCGCTAAAGTGATAATTACGGCTCGCTTAGCCGATGCTTATAATAACCCTGTACCAGATAACACCGTTGTTTCTTTTACTACTGAAGGTGGCGCGATTGAAGATTCTTGTGTCACAGTAAAGAGTAGTTGTAGTGTTACTTGGACTAGTCAAAGCGTTCGACCTAGTGGTCAGATACTTGGTGGTAGCAATGTTGGACCAACCGTTATATTAGGTAAGGTCAATATTCTAGGTGGTGTTGATTTTTCTAATGACTATGACATTTCATTTAATGTTGCAGTAGGCTCAACGCCAGTAAATGTAATATTAAATAAAAAGTATTCAACTCAGGCCGCTGTCATTAAGGAAGTTAACAAGCAGCTAGGGTCGATTGATTATGACTCGCTTAATATAATAAAAGCGGATGCAGCCAATGGTCGTTATTTTGATTTGGTCTCGGTCGATCAATTAACCATTAATGTCTCGGATAGTAGTGGCTATGAAAATGTCAGTGATGTTTTAAATTTCACCAACGAGTTAAGTTCAGTTAATGTGGTCAATGGTCTTGATTTAACTTCGAATAAAGTTAAATTTTCAGTCCGGTCTAACGATCATAGAGATGCCGTGATACTCGATGAAAATTACGCCACTAAAGCGGCATTAATCAGTGCGTTTAATTCCCAGTTAACAACTTCGTCGGTTAGCGTAAATTCTAAAGCTTATCTTAAGTTTAATGCGGAAACCAAGGTGATCATTACTGGTGGTACAGCATTGGGTGTTACTAGTGAAAAGCGTGGCACTACCGATATTGTTGATGGGATTGATTTAAGAGGCAATACAGTTGCACTTAAAATTGAAACTGAAGACGGGTGTAATGTGATTACGTTAGATGATAATTATTGGACGCAAGCTTACTTGATTGAGGAGATAACAGAGCAGCTGGTTGTTAATGATAGTTGTGTTACCGGTACCGACAGCTATTCAAAAGTGAGCGTCACGTCAGTCGACTTTCTTAAACTTAATAGTAAAAATTATATTAGCTTAACCGATATTAATTTATTAACTAGTTTAGGTCTTGCCGATGGAGAACGTTCTTTCTCCGATGCTAATACCTCATTGCCAAGAAACTACAACGCACTACGCCAAACGTACGGTGGTCGAGTGACTATTTCGGCAACCGCAATTGGCGAAGAATCATTCCCTGATCATAATGGTAATGGTGTGTTTGACCAAAGTGAGGAAGTCGCATTTTTAGGTAAAGATCTTGCTGGTAATCCCTTTGATTTAGCTGAAGCCTTCGTTGACCATAATGAAGATGGTGTTTATAACCCGGCGCAAAGTGGTGGTGAAACAGGCGGAGGGTTAGAAGAACCTGAAGATTTTAACAACGACGGTAATTTTAATATTGCTGATGGCCTCTACAATGGTTCATTATGTGGTGACTCGACAATTTGTTCTAGTCAAAAATCATTAAATGTTAGAGATTCACTCGTGTTGGTCATGTCAGGCAGTAACCCACGGATTAATAGAACTTATCCATTAGATGGCATATTATCTATTATCGGCGAGGGCAGTCACGGTGCATCAGTTATTATTTCTGATTTACATAACCAACCGATGCCTGCGGGCACTCAAATAATTTTTACTGCGGGTGTAGGCTCGATAGTCGGAATTGGCAAGTATGTCGTGCCAAATATTAATTATAATGGTGGATTAACTTACGGCGTTACCATCAAAGGGGTTAAAAGCTCAGTATTGTCAGGACCGTTGAGTGTCACTATCATTACTCCAGATGATAATGGCTCTGGTTCGGTCAAAACAACGTTTAACCTTGCAACGATTAAACTGAATTAATAAATTAATATTGTTGGTTAATTGCCCATTATTCCATTAAACGGAATAGCTCAATAAGAGACGCTGTAACAGGCGTCTTTTTTGTTTTTTGGTCGCTTATCAAACAAAAGCATCACTAATTGTCAAAAAATAAGCAGTTAACCATGTTTATTTTCACTTGAGTCTTGAAATCTGCCCCTAAACCAACTATATAATTAGCAATTATAGATTTATTATTTCCACCTCCTTATTTGGACGCATTTATTTTATGGGAAAATCATTAGTAATAGTGGAGTCGCCAGCCAAAGCGAAAACTATTAACAAATATTTAGGCAAAGACTTTATTGTGAAGTCATCGGTTGGTCACATCCGTGATTTACCCACTTCAGGATCAGTCAAAAAGAACAGCTTCACCAAAACACCGGCAGAAGTTCGTAAAATGCCCGCTGAAGAAAAAGCTATTTATAAAGCAGCTCGTGATAAACAGCAGCTTATTAATCGGATGGGTATTGATCCGCTTGGAGGTTGGGAAGCGCACTATGAAGTGTTACCTGGCAAAGAAAAGGTCGTTAATGAACTTAAGGCGCTGGCTGAAACCGCAGACTTTGTTTATCTAGCATCGGATTTGGATAGAGAAGGGGAAGCGATTGCTTGGCACCTCAAAGAGATTATCGGTGGTGATGAGTCGCGCTTTAAACGGGTGGTTTTTAATGAAATCACTAAAAATGCGATCAGTGAAGCGTTCGATACGCCAACTCAGCTCAATATGGATGGTGTTAATGCCCAGCAAGCCCGACGATTTTTAGATCGTGTTGTTGGCTACATGGTGTCGCCGTTATTATGGAAAAAAGTTGCCCGTGGTTTATCGGCTGGTCGAGTTCAATCGGTTGCGGTTAAATTAGTGGTTGAGCGTGAACGTGAAATTAAAGCCTTTAACCCGGAAGAGTTCTGGGACCTTCATGCCGATGTGTCAGCAGAAGATAACACCAAGCTGTTATTGAAAGTAACCAAGTTTGATGGTTCAGCCTTTAAGCCGGTTAATGCTGAGCAAAGCGATGTTGCGGTTGCCGCCTTGAAGGACGCAGACTTTTCTGTACATTCTCGGATTGATAAGCCAACCAAGTCGAAACCAACAGCGCCATTCATCACCTCAACGTTACAGCAAGCGGCAAGTACCAGACTTGGCTTTGGCGTGAAGAAAACCATGATGATGGCCCAGCGTTTATACGAAGCCGGTTATATTACTTATATGCGTACCGACTCGACCAATTTAAGCGGTGAAGCTGTTGAGTCAGTTCGTGAACATATTAAGAGTGAATATGGACAAGCTTATTTACCTAACGATCCTATTCGTTATGGTAGCAAGGAAGGGGCCCAGGAAGCTCACGAAGCGATTCGCCCAAGTGATGTGAGCCGTAGCGCTACTTCTTTGAATAAAATGGAACGTGACGCTGAACGGTTGTATGAATTAATTTGGCGTCAGTTTGTTGCCTGTCAAATGATGCCTGCGTTATATGATGTGACAACGTTAAAAGTAAGCGCCGCTAATTACGAGCTTAAAACAACCGGTCGTACGGTTAAATTTGATGGCTGGACTCGTGTTCAAGTCTCCGTTAAACGTAAAGGTGAAGATGATGTGACTCTGCCACCATTAGCGGTTGGTGAATCATTGTCATTGGACACACTCACACCGAAACAGCATTTTACTAAACCAACGGCGCGTTTTAATGAAGCCTCTTTGGTTAAAGAACTAGAAAAGCGTGGTATTGGTCGACCTTCAACCTATGCATCAATTATTTCGACTATTCAAGATCGTGGTTATGCACGAGTTGAGAATAAGCGATTTTTTGCAGAAAAGATGGGTGAGATTATTACCGATCGCCTAGTTGAAAATTTTGAAGAATTGTTGTCATACGATTTCACGGCACAAATGGAGCAAGAGCTCGATCAAATTGCTCACGGTCAAATGGACTGGAAAGATTCATTAAATAAATTCTATAAAGGTTTCACTAAGCAATTGGATATCGCCAATCTTGAACCTGAAGAAGGCGGTATGCGTCCGAATCAAATGGTCATGACCGATGTTGAATGTCCAACGTGTCAACGTAAAATGGGTATTCGTACTGGTACTACGGGTGTGTTTATGGGCTGTTCTGGTTACGATTTACCACCAAAAGAGCGCTGTAAAACAACCATCAACTTAACCAGTGGTGATGATGCAGTGACTGCGGATGATGATGCTGAAACTCAAGCACTCATGGATAAACGTCGTTGTAAGATTTGTGATACCGCGATGGATTCATATTTAGTTGATGAAGAGAGAAAGCTTCATGTTTGTGGTAACAATCCTGCCTGTGAAGGCAATGAGATTGAGCAAGGGCAGTTTAAAATCAAGGGCTATGATGGTCCATTGATTGAATGTGATCGTTGTGCTCATGACATGGAACTAAAAAATGGTCGTTTTGGTAAATATTTTGCGTGTACCAATGTGGATGAGTGTAAAAACACTCGCAAACTCCTGAGAAGTGGTGACGTTGCACCGCCAAAAGAAGATCCCGTTCACTTACCTGAACTTGAATGTCTGAATCATGATGCATACTTTGTATTGCGTGATGGTGCCGCTGGCATATTCCTGGCCGCTCATACTTTCCCTAAAGCACGGGAAACTCGGGCGCCACAGGTCGCAGAGCTTCATCGCTTTAGAGATCGTATTTCAGAGAAGTTTTATTATTTAGCCGATGCGCCTCAAGTGGATCCTGATGGTAATCAAGCCATTGTTCGTTATAGTCGGAAAAATAAAGAACAGTACGTGATGACAGAGATCGAAAAGAAAGCAACTGGCTGGACCGCTCACTACGAAGGTGGCAAGTGGGTTGAAAACCAAAAAGCGAAAAGGGCGACCAAAAAGGTCGAACCTAAAAAGAAGACTACTAAAAAATAGTATTTAATCAGTAAAAAAAGCGCCAATTGGCGCTTTTTTTTTCAATAAATAACATGTAATACTTATGTTAAATAAGTTGCATTTAATGGTCTTGCTTACTACAATTCGAAGCGAAGTAATAACAATTAAAATACATAATAAATGTAAATAGGGATGGTTAGTTATGCAAGAATTTGTTGATTTTATGAATGGGATTATTTGGAGTCCTTTTTTAATATATCTGTGTTTAGGTACCGGGCTATTTTATTCCATTATTACTCGGTTTGTTCAGGTTCGGCTCATTGGTGAAATGTGGCGTTTGCTCTTTTCCGGCAAAGGTTCAGATAAAGGGATTTCATCATTTCAAGCGCTAGCGGTATCCTTATCAGGTCGAGTGGGTACGGGTAACATTGCTGGCGTTGCAGCCGCGATTGGTTTCGGTGGTCCCGGTGCGATTTTCTGGATGTGGATTGTGGCGTTTTTAGGCGCAGCGACCGCTTATGTAGAATCGACATTAGCGCAAATATATAAAGAAGAGCAAGACGGTCAATATCGTGGTGGTCCTGCTTACTACTTCGAAAAATGTCTAGGTCAAAAATGGTTTGCTTGGCTTTTTGCGATTACCACTATTTTTGCTTGTGGCGTATTTTTACCAGGCGTTCAATCAAATGCAATCGCTAATGCTATCGAAAATACGTTAGGCTCAGGTCAAACCATTGAAACCGTAATGGGTGCGCTAAGTTATACCAAAATTGTTACTGCAACAGTTGTGGTGATGGTGCTTGGTTTTATCATCTTCGGCGGTGTTAAGCGTATCGCAAACTTCACCCAAATAGTTGTTCCTTTTATGGCTTTGGCTTATATCATCATTGCCTGTGTAATTATCGCGTTAAATATCGATATTTTACCAGAAGTTATTTCGTTGATAATCAATGATGCCTTTTCACCAATGGCTGGTTTTGGTGCCGCTATTGGTTGGGGTGTAAAACGAGGAGTTTACTCCAACGAAGCGGGTCAAGGTACTGGGCCTCACGCTGCTGCTGCCGCAGAAGTAGACCACCCAGCACAGCAAGGTCTCGTACAAGCCTTCTCTGTTTACATTGATACTTTGTTTGTTTGTACTGCGACCGCATTTATGATTTTAATCACCGGTGCTTATAATGTTCACGGTATGGTTGAAGGAACTTTCTTGGTCCAAAATCTTGGGGTTGATGTGGCTGCTAACAGTCCTGCCTTTACTCAGGCTGCGATTGAGTATGTTATGCCGGGCGTAGGTAATCCGTTTATTGCGTTTGCATTGTTCTTTTTTGCCTTTACTACTATTTTGGCTTATTACTACATTGCTGAAACGAATATCGCTTACATTAGCCGAACTCTAAAGATCCCAGGACTTACCTTTATCCTAAAGATTGTGATCATGAGCGCAACATTCTATGGTTGTGTTAAAACCGCAAACTTAGCTTGGGGCCTTGGTGATATGGGCGTTGGCTTAATGGCTTGGCTTAACATTATCGGCATCTTAATTATCTTCTTTATTTCTCGTCCCGCGATTAAAGCATTAAAAGATTATGAAGAGCAACGTAAACAAGGGGTTGATAAATACACCTTCGATCCTGTGAAGCTCGACATTAAGAATGCGACTTTTTGGGAAGACCGATTAAAAAATGATAAACAAGATTAAGTTATTTTAAATAAGAAAAAGCGCCAGTCGGCGCTTTTTTTATATCCTAAATTGTCCTTATTTTTGTGCTGCGATAATGATTTTGTATTTATTACTGGCATTCTCATGACTTCAAACAAAATAGATTGTAAGGCTTTTAAAGTCAATATTCTCAATAAAGTTTATGACATTAATCTGATGGTCATATCAGCTCGTTCTGATTCTATTATTAGTCACAATGTGGTTGATGCTGACTTTATTACTTTTGTACGAAGGAATTGCCTCGTGGCTATCTATAACCATTGAATACCCCGATAACTTGCTGGCAGTCTTATCGGGGTATTCAATGGCTCCTTTGGTTAGTGAGAGCTTATCGATGGTAAATAGAGAGTCATCAGGGTCAGTGCTTTTTCGGATAACCAAGATTAACTGTTCTATCGATTTTAGTAATATGGCATTTGATTGATAAAGAGCTTTTTTTACACCGGCAGCGATGACATAAAAACGATAACTAGCCAGATCATTTCTTATTATCAGAAAGCTCCGCCACTGTATGAATGTTTAAGAATCGAATAACGAATTGTTTTGTAATGATTTGAGGGATAAGCGTAATGATGTGTCATTGGATGTTCTTTTTCGCCAATAAAAAAGCGCCCTTAGGCGCTTTTTTGGTGGGTGAAGATTACCATTTCTTTTTAGGCTGAAATAGCATATCGAGATCAGTACTGGATTTATCATCTTGTGCTTTTTTCTCGCGCTCCTGACGATCAATTCTGACTTGATCGAGGCTTTGTAGCATTTTTGTTGCCTCAGATAAGCGCTCGCCAACAAAAACATCGCCTTCGCTGTTAATAGCTTTTAATGTTTTGATTGCTTTCTCTAGGTAAGTACGCGCAGATCCAGTTTGTTTTGCTTCAACCGCAATTTTAGCGCGTTTAATGATCGAATTGATGTTAATGCGTATTTGGAGTAAATCGATGCGCTTAATTTCATTGGTATAGACTTGGGGATTAGTGCGGCCTCGTTTATGTTCTGCATTGATAGTCCCTTTTAATTTTTTGAGTACCTGAACCATTTGCAGAACTTCACGGTCATCATTAGGCAGTCTAAACGTATCGAGACCTTTAGATTGAAACGTTTTAGCAATTTGCTGAATAAGATTAGCGCGATCGTTGATCATCGGCGTTAAGCTGTTATCACCATTGATACTCTTGATGCTTTTTTGAGTTTCCATGATTCTATTATGTAGCACCATCATCAGTGATTTGGTGATCGGGATATTAGCAATGCGAGATAACAAATCTTCAGTTTCATCAATCGACACTGTTAAACGTGATACTTCAGCACGTTGCTCTAATTGAACGGCACGCTTTTGCTGTTGCATTACGGTAAATACAATTAAAATGATAATGAGAGCAGCAACGGCAATCAATATAATGGTTAAGGACATAGGGTGCCTTTCATGTTAATCAAAATTAAGGTAAACGTATCATGAATTCGCTACCACCTAATTTACTATTATTAGTGAGGAAAATTTTACCATATTGAACATTATTTTGATGTGAAATGGCAATTAAACGGGAAAATAACAAACCGATGCCCATGCGACCAAACTCACTATCAAGCTGTTCTATTGGCGCTGCGGCTGCATCAAGCATCTGTTGGGGATAGCCTGCAGAATCATCAGTGACACTAATTTGTAATTGTTGCTCGATGATGGCCGCTTTAATGATGATTTTGTTTTTACTATAACGAATTGCATTACTAAGAACATCATCAATTAAGTAAGAAATCAACTCGGTATCAAGATACCACAACAAATCCTCATCGACATCAAGCTCGCAATCAATACCGGTGCTTTCAGTGTATAAATCATTTTGACAGATGACTGACTCCAGTAAATCACTGATCAATACTTCTTGAGAGTGGATAACTAGGCGATCGCCCTCTGCTTGGTACAAGCCCATGATTTGAGTCAAACCGCCATTGAGACGTTGCACCTGATAATTAATGTCAGCAAGTTGGCTTGCCGTAATATGTTTTTGTTCCTCAGGCTGATTTCCTAACGTTTGCAGTGATTGAAACATCATGGTTAAAGAATTCTTCATGTCGTGAGCAACAGCAGATAACACCTTACCGTAGTTAATTTTATTTGGGTTTGTTTGGTTCATCATTTTAGTCTGGGTCAACGTACCTTATTGAATTTATTTTTATATCATAACGCTAGTTACAATAAAAAATCTAGTTTCAATCGCATTGAAGGAGTCATATATTCATTTATCTTAAGAAAAAATAATTGATCCTTGTTTCTTATTACCTTTTTGTTGTATATTTCTATTACTTATAACAATAAATCATTTATGTGGTGGTTTTGTACACCATTAAGACATTCAACAAATATTGAGCAAAAGTTATGAAATTACAGCAACTGAGATATATTGTAGAAGTTAACAACAATAACCTAAATGTTTCTGCAACGGCAGAAAGTCTTTTCACGTCACAACCGGGTATTAGTAAGCAAGTCCGGATGTTGGAGGATGAACTTGGGATTCAAATATTTGGTCGCAGTGGTAAGCATTTAACCCACGTCACTAAAGCTGGCTTAGAGATCATTAATATTGCTAATGATATTCTCTCAAAAGTTGAAAGTATTAAGTCTGTTGCTTTTGAACACACTAAACCCGATGAAGGTGCACTAAATATTGCGACTACTCATACCCAAGCACGTTATGCTCTGCCAAATATTATTGGCAAGTTTATTAAACGTTATCCGAAAGTCTCTTTGCACATGCATCAAGGAACGCCATCGCAAATTAGTGAAATGGCGGTGAAAGGGGAGGCCGACTTTGCGATTGCGACGGAGTCAATGCACTTGTATTCAGACCTTATTATGTTGCCATGCTATCACTGGGGGCGCTCGGTTGTGGTGAATGCGGATCACCCCTTAGCTAAGCTCAAGGGTAAAATGACTATCGAAGATGTTGCGCAATATCCATTAGTAACCTACGTGTTTGGGTTTCAGCGTAAATCTGAATTAGAAATCGCTTTTAATAAAGCAAACTTAGTACCTAATGTTGTGTTTACTGCGACCAGCGCCGATGTGCTTAAAACCTATGTTCGACTTGGTCTTGGCGTCGGGGTTATTGCAACGATGGCCATTAATGAAGAACTCGATAAGGATTTAGTGGCGATTGATGCGACGCATTTATTTGGATTGAGTACGACTAAGATTGGTTTTAGGAAAGGAACATTCCTCCGAACTTATATGTACGACTTTATCGAAGAGTTTGCACCTCACTTAACCAAAAACTTAGTATCAACTGCGGTGTCGCTAAAAGATGCTGAACAGGTAGATGCACTGTTTAAAGATATTGAGTTACCGATTAGATAGCAATTACCCCATCATTGATAATGATGGGGTAATTACTAATAATTAGTGCTTAGCACTCAACGATATTAACGGCGAGGCCACCACGGGCGGTCTCTTTGTATTTACTTCGCATATCATTGCCAGTTTCCCACATAGTCTTGATTACTTTATCGAGTGAAACTTTGTGGTTACCATCGCCACGCAGCGCTAATCTTGAGGCATTAATCGCTTTAATTGCGCCCATGGCATTACGCTCAATACAGGGTACTTGCACGAGTCCTCCCACCGGATCACAGGTTAAACCGAGGTTATGCTCCATTCCGATTTCTGCTGCATTTTCCACATGATCTACCGTACCACCCATAATATCGGTGAGTGCTGCCGCTGCCATTGAACAAGCAACGCCAACTTCGCCCTGACAGCCAACTTCAGCGCCTGATATTGAGGCATTTTTTTTGTATAGAATACCGATAGCTGCAGCAGCTAATAAATAGCGTACCGCCACTTCATCGGTTACTGTTTCAACGAATTTATCATAATAACTTAGTACAGCAGGGATAATGCCTGCCGCGCCATTGGTTGGTGCTGTAACTACTTGGCCGCCGGCCGCATTTTCTTCATTAACAGCCATGGCAAACAAATTAACCCAATCCATTGCCATTAATGGGTCACTATTATTACCTTGGGCATTGAGACTTCTTAATAACGAAGGCGCTCGTCGGCGTAATTTTAACCCGCCCGGTAGGATCCCTTCTCGGCGACAGCCGCGATCGACACTGCGTTGCATTGCATGCCAAATCCCGGCCAATTTCTCCGTGATTTGCTGCTCTGACATGAACTGCTTTTCGTTTTCCATCATCAAATTAGAAATACTAAAGCCTAATTCTTTACAGAGTCTGATTAACTCTTCACTAGTTTCGAAAGGGTATTTAGAGCGATCTGTATTGTCTTGCTTTTTACTCATTGCCGCCAGCTCTTGCTCATCGACGATGAAACCACCACCAATCGAGTAATAAACTTTACTGAATAACACATCTTTGCCGTTATAGGCGATGAGTTCCATCGCATTAGCATGACCTGGTAAGGTTTTTCGACGATGGAAAACAATGGCGTTCTTTTTTGGGAAGTTAATTTCATGACTGCCAGCTAGTTGCAGTTTTTGGGTCGCTTCTACTTGCTCTAGGTAGAGGTCGATTTGCTCCGGATCAATAGTGTCTGGTTCAAAGCCCGCTAATCCTAAAATGACCGCTTTCCCCGAACCATGGCCAATGCCTGTTTGGCCAAGTGAGCCAAATAGCTCTGTTTTCACATGACTGACTTGGTTTAATATTGCTTGTTTTTTTAATAATTGGGAAAATTGGTATGCTGCTTTCATTGGGCCAACTGTATGAGAGCTAGAAGGCCCAATCCCGATACTAAACATGTCAAATACACTAATCATAATATTTCTCTATAAACGCTTTAAACTACACTCACTGACAATGATACACTAGCCCAAAGAAAGAGCCAATCTGACCTGTGATGGTTTTTATTATCTCATTAAATAACCGGAACTTAGGTTAAATACTAACAAGGAACAATATTTTGGGACCACTGATGTTAGATGTCCGCGACTATACTCTGTCGCCAGAAGAACAGCAACAACTTGCTCATCCATTGGTTGGAGGAGTGATCCTGTTCTCAAGGAATTTTGAAACTACCAATCAACTCACCTTATTAATAGCGGCTATTCGGCAGGTTGCTGGGCGAGAATTTATCATTGCTGTCGACCATGAAGGTGGCAGAGTTCAGCGCTTTAAGCAGGGTTTTACCCATATTCCAGCGATGGCTAATATTCTTAAATATGCCAATGGTGATCTCGCCCTAGCATCGGATTATGCCACTGAACTGGGTTGGTTAATGGCGGCAGAATTGCTAAACTTTGATATTGATATCAGCTTCGCACCAGTGTTAGATATAGATATTTGCTCTAAAGTGATTGGTGATCGGGCTTTTTCAAATGACGGAGACCAAGTTGTTGCGTTAGCCCAGCACTTCATTCTTGGCATGACGCAAGCGGGCATGTCTTGTACTGGCAAACATTTTCCGGGTCATGGTAGTGTTGAAGCTGACTCTCATTTTGCTATACCGGTTGATAACCGGAGTAAAGAAGCGATTGAACAATTAGATTTCTCGGTCTTTAAACAGCTGATTGCTTATGAAAAATTAGATGCGTTAATGCCTGCTCATGTGATTTATCCAGCGTTCGATGATCAACCTGCTGGTTTTTCAGCTTTTTGGTTACAGACAATATTACGCCAAAATCTGGGCTTCGATGGCGTGTTGTTTAGTGATGATCTCGCGATGGCTGGCGCTGCGGTTGCTGGGAATTTTGAGCAAAGAACCCAAGCGGCGATTCAAGCGGGTTGCGATATGGTGTTAGTGTGTAATAAACCTGAGGCATCGAGGATAATTCTGAGTTATTTAGCACAAAATTATACCGATATTACGGATGCCGATCAGCGAAAAAATGCTCAACGTCGATTGTTAAACATGCTACAAAACGATGCGATAGACCGGAAATTACTTGTTACTAGTCAACGGTGGAACCGTGCGGTTAAATTAGCCGCTGTGATGAATAGTCAATAGTGGTAAATTAATACCACTATTGATTTAACTAAGATTAAGAATTGGTTTCCATTACGTTAATATAAAGCTTTAGCATTTGACCCGGTTTAAGATATTTTTTGGTGTTTAACGAGTTCCAACGAATGACATCGGTGATTTTTAAGCTAAACTTTTGGGCGATTCGAGCAATTGAGTCGCCGCGTTTTACTTTGTAACGGATATTGGTGATAAGTTTCTTCTCACTTGGTGGAGTAGAACTTGTCGATGATTTAATCAATAACTTCTGTCCTAGTCGCAATGTTTTTTTATGGGAGATTTTATTCCATGTCGCAATCGCTAAGTAATTTACATCATATTTTTTTGCGATGTCCCACAAATTATCCCCTGATTTCACGACATGGGTTTTAGTACTTGCTCTTGTTTTTACTGGGAGCTTAAACGTGGGTGGAGTCGTGGTTGCAGAGATAGGAATGAGTAAATACTTTCCAGCACGAATGCTATTTGATGTCATGCCATTAATGTTTTTAACGACAGTTACCGTCGTTTGATGGCGTTGAGCAATCAGTCCTAAACTATCGCCAGATTTAATCTTATAACGAACCCAATTGAGCCGATCCTTTGGCGCACTCTGATTTAACTTACGGTGAAAACCCTCGACCTTATCTACTGGTAATAGCAATTGATGAGGGCCCGTAGGGTTGGTGGCCCAACGATTGAATCCAGGATTTAAATATCTTAAGTAATCAACATCAATGTCAGCCAAAGACGCTGCAAAATTTAAATCGATTTGTGATTGAGTGTCCACTAAAATGACTTGTGATTGATTACTAATGATCGGCCACGTTACCCCATAATGTTGCTGGTTTTTTAGTAGGAGAGCTAATGCTAATAACTTAGGCACATAGTCTTTGGTTTCTTTTGGCAATTGTAATGACCAAAAATCAGTGGCTTTACCGGCTTTTTTGTTTTTTCTAATTGCTCGTTGAACTCGTCCTTCACCAGAGTTATAGGCGGCGATAGCGTGGAGCCAATTGCCGTCAAAAAACTTATGGAGATATTCAAGGTAGTCCAAAGCTGCATGGGTTGAAGCATAGACATCACGGCGACCGTCATACCACCAATTTTGGCTTAAACCAAAACGTTTACCGGTGCCAGAAATGATTTGCCACATCCCAGACGCCCGGCCATGGGAATAGGCTAACGGATTAAATTCACTTTCAACAATTGGCAATAAAGCGAGTTCCAGTGGTAACTGGCGTTTTTCTATTTCGTCGACAATTAAATGTAAAAAGGGTTGGGCACGCTGAGCCACTCTATTCATGTAAGTTGGATGTTTTAAATACCACTTAATTTGACGTTTTATTTTTGCGGTTTCAGGTTGTTCAAAATATAACTGCATCGCAATACGTTGCCATAGACTCTCAACTTGTTGTGGCGTAAGTGGTGGCGGAGCGATCTCAATTTGGGGTTTAATAATAGCGACAGTTTGTGGTGGCTCAACTTGAGGAATAACAATCTGTGTTGTCGGTGTTGAAAATGAATTATCTGCTGTTAATGAGCAGCCATTTAGTGAAAAAAAAGAGAGAATTAACAATAAATAAGATATTACTTTTACCAAAATTTCGATCCGTTTACTAAAAAAACAACCGATATTGTAGCTTAATGTCTCGCAACAATAAAGGTTGCCCTTTTAATGGTTATGCCGGTTTGTCTTGCGGTAAAATGATATTAAGGATGATAGCGACTAGGGCACATAAGCTAATCCCTTGGATGTTGTAGCCACCAAAGTTAAGCGCCATACCACCAATACCAAACACTAAAACAATCGCGAAAATAATAAAATTTCGAGGTTGATCAAAGTCCACTTTGGCTTTAACCATGCTACCTAAACCAACGCTGGCAATTAATCCAAATAACAACATCATTATTCCACCCATCACGACGCTAGGGATGGTTTGTAATAATGCGCCCAATTTACCCACAAAGGCCATGATGATTGCTGAAATAGCAGCCCAGGTCATGATTCTTGGATTAAACGCTTTAGTGAGCATGACCGCGCCAGTGACTTCAGAATAGGTCGTATTTGGTGGTCCACCGAGTAATGATGCTGCTGTTGTTGCAATGCCATCACCTAATAAAGTACGGTGTAAGCCAGGTTTTTTAAGATAATCTTTACCCGTGGCTGAACTAATCGCTAGCACATCGCCAATATGTTCAATGGCCGGTGCTAATGCGACTGGTAACATGTAGATCACCGCTTCCCATTTGAATTCTGGTGCAGTGAAATTGGGGATGGCTATCCAAGGCGCATTGATGACCGCTGAAAAGTCGATAATTGAATGATATAGCGAGAGGCCATAACCAACGATTATTCCAGCTAAAATAGGCACTAGACGCATAAAACCTTTGCTAAACGCGGCGACTAATAAGGTTGTTAATAAGGCAGGTAAAGAAATGCTCAGGGCTAACGATTGATCTATCAGTTGTGTAGCACCGTCGCCGGTACGACCTAATGCCATATGAACGGCAACAGGAGCAAGCGATAAACCAATCACCATAATGATCGGTCCGGTAACAATCGGTGGTAAGAATCGGTGGATGAAACCAACGCCACGTAACTTGATGATGCCACTAAACAGTGCATAAACACCACCGACGACCATTAGAGCACCCATCGTTGTCGGAATGCCCCAGGTTTGAGTGCCATACATTATCGGCGCGATAAAGGCGAATGATGAGGCTAAAAATACCGGAACTTGACCCTTTGTCACCAATTGAAACAAAAGCGTGCCTATGCCAGCGGTACACAAAGCGACGTTAGGATCTAATCCGGTCAGTAGCGGCATTAGCACTAGCGCGCCAAATGCAACAAACAGCATCTGAGTACCGGTTAAAATTTCTTTGACCAATGACCATTTGGAGTTGGTCATGCTATTTAGTACCAAAAATTTTATCGCCTGCATCACCTAAACCAGGCAGGATATATCCGGCGTCATTCAAACAATCATCAACGGAGGCTGTGTATAGTTCAACATCGGGGTGGGCTTTTTCTAAGGCAGCAATCCCTTCCGGTGCAGCAACTAACACCAAGGCTTTAATTTTTTTACAACCGCGTTTTTTTAATAAATCAATGGTAGCCACCATTGAGCCACCAGTGGCAAGCATTGGATCGATAACTAATGCTATCCTTTCATCGATTTGGCTAACTAGCTTTTCGAAATAGACCACCGGCTCTAGAGTCTCTTCATCACGAAACATCCCAACGACCGAAATTTTTGCATTTGGGATCAGTTCTAAAACGCCATCCATCATGCCGAGACCAGCACGTAAAATTGGTACGACCGTGACTTTTTTACCTTTGATTTGCTCAACCTGAATTTCACCATTCCAACTGTTAATGGTGGTGGTTTCCACTTCAAAATCTTTACAGGCTTCATAGGTGAGTAAGCTGCCAACTTCCGATGCTAATTCTCGAAAATGTTTAGTACTAATATCAGCTTCTCGCATTAGGCCAAGCTTATGTTTGATCAGGGGATGGTTAACTTCTATTACGCTCATGGGGAACTCCGAAAATGACTAGGCTAAATTTCGGAATATTATAAGCGCTTAATAATAATTTTGTCTTGTTTTTTTGATTTTTTTTGTTTTAGGTCAATGATTTTTTAAAGAAGCTACCGTCGATATTGAGGGCAGCAACATTTTAATTAAAACTCTTGTTTGACTGCGGCAACAATATCTTGTGGGCAATTGAGATAGCGTGAATGGTCGAGTAATACGGCTTTCTCTCCGATCACTAATAAAATGGCAGGGAACGAGGATGTCCCGATATGCTGTTGCATTTCATAGAGATCCTCAACGACGAATTCGGCTTCTTTAGTGAGTTTGTTTTTAAATAACTTATTCGCTGGCGATAACTTAAATTGACTAACTATTTCACTAAAATCCTCTTCGCTGGTTAAAGGGTTACCATCGATAAAGTGCGTTTGTTGTAATGCGTTCAATACGTCTAATGCCATATCAGGTTGTTTTAGTTGCAACCAAGCCATCACGTTGGCTGAGATGACTGAGTTTTTCGGCTGAGTTATCTGTCGTAGATACTCAGGGCTGAATTTGACACTGGCTTGTTGTTCAATGGTCTTGATTTTTTCCATGCCAATGGTGTCACCTCCATGATAATGCGCACAATGAATAGTATTGACTATGGTGTCAGGAAAAGCTTTTTTGATCTCATTAACTAACGGTAATGTGGCATAACTCCAAGGGCATTGTGAGTCATAAATAAAAAATAATTCTAAGTTCATGTTATTGATTTTCTGTTTGTTGTAAAACTAATTTAATAATGTCTGTGGCACTGCCTAAAATGTGCTCTCGCAGCATATCGCAAGCCGCTTTGCTGTCTCGTTTTCGACAAAATTTAAGAATTAAGCGATGTTCTTTTTCTGCTTTTGGAATAATGCCTTTATGCAATAAGTGAAGTCGGATATACCGGTCACAATTGGTATTAAGATTTTGCACTATTTCCATGGTGTTGGGGCGATCAGCAGCAGTATATAAACTGGAATGAAAAGATGTATTTAACTCACTCCACAAGTTACTACTATTAGGCTGGTGAAATGAATGCTCTAATTGCACTAAAATCTCTTCAGCATGTTCAATGTCATGGTCAGACATTTTTTTAATCGATTGTTTAAGCAGTTCGGGTTCGATTAATGCACGTAAATCGAATAGCTCTGCAACTTGTGTTGCGCTTAAAGCGGCAGCCGTTGCCCCTTTATGGGCTTCGAACTTAACTAAACCTTCAGCTTCTAGTTGTAATAAGGCTTCGCGAACTGGAATTCGGCTGACATTGAGCTCTGTCGCCAAAGCGCTTTGTCTTAAAGGTGAACCTGCTTTGATATCACCTGATAGGATTCTTTCTCGAATAATTTCGAGTACAACTTGAGTACGTGTTTTATGAATTATTGTCGGATTGACCATTGCATTTTCTTATTTAGTTAACTGTTTATCATTCGATAGATTCTCTTCATGATAAGCTGTTTTGAGGAAAATGGTAAGTCCATTGGAAATAAAAGAGCCAATAACTGGCTCTTTATTATGTATTGATCGTGTCAAAATTGGAATTATACGATAATTTTTAAAACATCAGCGTCATCTTTCAGTTCGGCCGGTAAAATTGATTGCGGCATATTTTGTAAGCAAATTGGTCGAGTAAAGCGATTCATTGCCAAGCTACCGACCGACGTTGTTTGTGGCGCGGTAGATGCGGGGTAAGGACCACCATGTTGCATCGAATGACAGACTTCAACACCAGTTGGCATTTGATTAAACATCAGTCTGCCCACATGCTGCATCACATCACTGATTAAATCATCAGAGCTGTTAATATCTGACTCGCTACCATGAATGCTTGCGGTCAATTGACCCGTTAGTGACTGTGCAATGTCACTCATCTCTTCTTGGTTTTTACAACAAACAATCAATGCACAAGGACCGAATATTTCATGGCTTAGAGTGTTGTCGGCTAAGAAACTTTTAGCATCGACACGCAATAATGCAGCAGGAGTCTGGCACTGGCCTTCGCCATTATTACCTTGGCCTAATAAAGTCAATTGGTCATTTGAAATAAGTTGGTCAAGTTGGGTTAAATACGCTTGAGCAATACCTTTCGTTAGCATGGTACCAACGACTGCAGCTTCTACAGCCGTTGTTAGTGTCGCTATAAACTGTTCAAATCCTTTACCTTCTTCTACGATAACGAGACCAGGGGAAGTACAGAATTGACCATGACCCATTAACATCGAACCAACTTGGGTATTTGCTAAATCCTGTGGCTGATTGGCTAAAATTTCGTTTAAAATAAATTGTGGATTGGTACTACCTAATTCACCAAAAAATGGGATCGGTGTTGGTCTTGCTTGAGTTAGCTTGTTTAAAATATCGCCAACCCGTTGCGAGCCCGTAAAACCAACCGCTTTAACGTCAGATGCTTCGACTAACAAAGCTGAGATAGCAGGGGTCGATGATTGAACCATCGAAAAAACACCCGTCGGCATTTTAGTCGACTCGATTGCACGCGTAATGGCGTGGCAAACTAATTCTGTGGTTGCTGGATGAGCAGGGTGGCCTTTAACAATCACCGGACAACCGGCCGCTAGTGCTGACGCCGTATCACCACCGGCTGTTGAGAATGCTAATGGAAAATTACTGGCACCAAACACCACCACTGGACCCAGCGGAATTTGGGTTAAACGACTATCGCCTTTTGGTAATGGTTGACGTTCGGGTTGGGCATGATCAATAAAAACTGGGCTAATAGGGGTGCGCAAGTTGGCGGCAAATGCCCGTAATTGGCCACAGGTACGTCCGCGTTCGCCTTGAATTCTTGCTTGCGGTAAAGCGGTTTCATTCATTGCAGCTTCAACGAGTTGATCCCCTAAGGCTTCAATTTCGTGAGCAATAGCGTCTAAAAAGTTAGCACGATCTAATGCACTAACACGTCGGTATTTTTTAAATGCAGTATTAGCCGCTTTAATGGCTAATTCTGTATCAGAAATATTGGCTTCGAAAAAATTCCAAGAATTACTCTGACCAGTTGTTGGGTTGGCACTGGCAAATGTACTTTGGCCATTATTGAGCCATTGACCATTAATTAAATGTTGTCCGGTAATGTTTATCATATTATTCTCTCTTTTTAAATTACTTGAAAACCAAAAGCATATGGGTCTTGGTCATCAACAAGAATTTGGTTATAGCCAGTGATCCTTGCCCAGCCTTGGATACTTGGCATAATGGCAGGATATGGACCGACTTTGGTGATACTTTCTACTTTGCCGACAAATTGACTGCCAATATAGCTCTCATGTACAAAGGTTTCGCCTTGCGCTAGCAAGCCTTTAGCAAATCGTTGTGCCATACGGGCGCTAGTACCTGTACCGCAAGGGGAACGGTCAATAGCTTTGTCACCGTAAAATACAGCGTTGGCGCCATCACTATTGTCTTTGGTTGGGCTACCAACCCACAATAAATGGCTGATGCCATTAACTGTTTCATCATCAGGGTGGACGCAACTTAATTGATCATTAGCGGCTCGGCGTACAATGGGGCTCCAATGCAAAATTTGTGCAGCAGTCCAATGTTCAATGCCAGGGAAGTTTTCCTGTGGCTCGACAATGCAGTAGTAATTGCCGCCATAACTGATATCAACGGTCAACTCTCCCAAGCCAGGTACATCTATGATCTTATCTTGGTGGGCTAAATACGATGCAACATTGTAAATTTTAACAAAATCAACTTTGTTATCGGTTTTTTGATATTCAATCCTGATTTGACCCGCCGGCACATCAATCAATAACTTACCTGGGGTTTTGGGCGTGATTAAGCCTTGTTCTAATGCCGCTGTTATTGTACCAATTGTGCCATGCCCACACATGGGAAGACAGCCACTGGTTTCAATGAATAAAATACTGGCATCACTGTCTTCGTTACAAGGTGGGTAAAGAAATGAACCAGACATCATGTCATGACCACGGGGCTCAAACATTAAGGATTGACGGATCCAATCATGGTTGGCTAGAAAGTCTTGGCGTTTTTCACTCATGGTATTACCTAATAAATTAGGATGGCCTGAGGTGACTAAACGTACTGGATTGCCACAAGTGTGGGCGTCAATACAAAAAAATGTGCCTTTGAGCATTGTTTCTCCTAGGATCATTTTTATTAACCCAAAAAACCAATTTAGTGATCTAAATTGGCTTTTATCGTCATTGAAAAATGATTATTAAAATGTAAACTTGGTTAAATCAATACGATTATCAAGTGCTGTTTTCATCGTTTGCTCAACGAAAGTACGTTCTTCACCTGCTAACTTTAAGCGTGGAGCACGAACATTTTCACTGCCACGACCAACAATTTGTTCAGCAAGTTTAATCGCTTGAACTAATTTAGGAATAGTATCAAGACGTAATAATGGCATAAACCAACGGTATATTTCACGTGCTTCTTCAATGCGACCAGCTTGTGCTAATTTCATTAGCGCAACAGACTCTTGTGGGAAAACGTTGGTTAATCCTGAAATCCAACCCGTTGCACCTAACAAGATTGATTCAAGCGCGATATCATCTACGCCACAAAGAATGGTAAAACGGTCACCAAAACGAGTTTGTAGTTCAGTTAAACGACGGGTATCAGTGGTTGATTCCTTGATTGCAACAATGTTTTCTTCATTGGCCAAAATTGCAGTCATTTCAAGATCGATGTCAATACCATAGGTCACAGGGTTGTTGTAAATCATGATCGGTAGTTTGGTAGCACGAGCAACTGTTTGATAATGATACAGAGTTTCATCTTTACAGCCACGGTAAACCATCGCAGGTAATAGCATGATGCCATCAACGCCAAGTTCTTCAATGCTTTTGACATAATCAATGGCAGCGACTGCGGTATTTTCCGCACAGCCACTGATGACGATGATACGACCTGCAACGACTTCAACCGTATGCTTGATGAACTGGCGTTTTTCTTCAGGTGTTAATGATAGGTTTTCGCCAATGGTACCTAAGGCGATGATCCCATCGATCCCATCGTTTATTAGGGCTTCAAGCATGCGTGCATTCGACTCGAAATTGATAGTACCATTATCGTTAAATTGCGTCGAAATAGCGGGGAAAACACCGTTCCAATTAATGTTCATAGTTAGTCATCCTTAAAGTAGGTTAGTTAATGTCCGGAAGTTACAGATTTGTAATCAACCAACAAATTAAGTATATTGTATACAATTATTGATGATTGCCAAGCACAAATTAAAAATAAATGCTCAGGCTAGAAAAGTAGAAAATAAAAATGATAGAACAGACAAAGGATAAAATTGCAGTGATCGGGGCCGGCATTATCGGTCTTTGTAGTGCCTTACGTTTACAGAAAATGGGCTTTCAAGTGACTATTTTTGATGGTAACGGTGTTAGTAATGGCGCTTCCTTTGGTAATGCCGGTCATTTTGCGACCGAGCAAGTTTTTCCTTTAGCCGATCCATCGCTGTTACCAAAAATACCTCGGATGCTAATTGATCCATTAGGCCCAATCTGTATTAGACCTAATTATATTCTGCAAGCCATTCCTTGGTTTTTACGTTTCTTTGCTGCTATGGGGCCGGCTGCGAGAGTGCATAACACTGCTGCTATCACAAAGTTAAATGATCAGTCTTTAACTCAGTGGAAACTGTTGTTAAAAGGAATCGATGGCTTGAATTTTCTGACAATGCAAGGTTCACTGCTAACCTATGAAGCGGGATCTATCGATAACCTTGCCGCTGACTACTTAATGTACCGCGCGAAAGATGTTGCGGTTGATATGATTGATCAAGACCAGGTACAAACGTTAGAGCCTTTATTGAGCGACCAAATATTAGGGGCATTATATTTTACGGATGTTGGGCATACCATTAGTCCAATTAACTTATCACAATGTATATTTTCAGCCTTTACTGAAGCAGGGGGAAGGTTAGTTGCTGAAAATATTGATCGGATCACCACTCAATTTAACCCGATTATTGTTGAGTCTGATCAGCAATCTTATACTTTTGATAAGCTGGTTATCTGCGCTGGCGCTTATGCTAAAGCCTTAACCGCACAAATTGGCTATCAAGTGCCATTAGAAGTTGAACGTGGTTATCATTTAATGGTACCTATGACGCAGCAACTCAATCGTCCGGTTGCTTCTAACGACCGTAAATTCATTATGACGCCAATGCAAGAGGGCTTGCGTTTGGCTGGCACGGTTGAATTTGGCGGTTTGGTCAATAAAGCCGATTACCGACGTAGTGATATGATGTTGACCCATGCTAAGGCCTTAGTTCCTCAACTGGCGTCACTTCAGCTTCACCAACTTCCCGAGCAGGCACGTTGGATGGGCATGCGACCTTCATTACCAGATTCATTACCAATTATTGATTTTTGTCAGAAAAATCCAAATGTTATTTTTAATTTCGGTCATCAACATCTTGGCTTAACATGGGCAGCAATTTCAGCACAACTGATCACTGAAATAATAGCAGGAAAACCCTCGACCCTCGATCTTTCCCCTTATCGGATAACTCGCTTTTAGCACTATTGCTATTGTTTATTAACAACGAGCTAGGTATCCTACGCGACCTTTATTTAGGTTGAGAAAAGATTAATGATTGGTTTTGATTACGGCACTTCTAACTGTGCTGTCGGAGTGATGGCTAAAAATAAACCGACAATAGTTGAGTTAGGGGAGCACGGTCGGTATATGTCGTCTACACTATATGCACCAGCTCGTGAAATCATTGTTAATTGGCTTCATCAGAAATTAGATACGCAACAACAGATCGATTTTGCCCATGCTCGACAATTACAATTGCAGCAAGGTTTAGCGATGCAAAGAGAGTTGGCCCTTGATGGTATTCCAACCGAGTTATCTTTTGGTCAAGCTGCATTAAATCAGTATCTCGAGGAGCCTGACGAAGGCTACTATATTAAGTCGCCTAAATCATTTTTGGGTGCTAGTGGCCTTGCGCCAACTCAGGTTGCATTATTTGAAGATATTGTGGCGGCGATGATGTCGCATGTGAAATCACAGACAGAACAACAATTACAGCGTGATGTCACTCAAACAGTGATTGGCCGACCGGTTAATTTTCAAGGGATTAACGGCGAAAAAAGTAATCAACAAGCAATCAATATTTTGACTAATGCTGCTAAAAGGGTTGGTTTTAAATCAGTCGAGTTCTTATATGAACCAGTCGCTGCAGGTTTTGAGTTTGAAGCCAGTTTAAGCAGTCAAAAGAAAGTGCTAGTGGTTGATATTGGTGGTGGTACCACCGATTGTTCGATGATGTTAATGTCAAAAAAATTTAGCCAACTCGATGATCGAACGTCACATATGCTCGGGCATTGTGGGCAACGGATTGGTGGTAACGATTTTGATATTCGACTAGCATTGAAAGGCATTATGCCAGCGTTAGGCATGGGTCGGTTATTAAGTAACGGTCAGCCGATGCCAGCGAATTGTTTTGCTGATGCGGTTGCTATCAACAATATTGTGGCACAAACCGATTTTTATAGTGGTGCTAATGGTCGGTTTTTACAGCAATTGTGCCGCGAAGCACAGGAACCTGAGATGGTAAAACGATTACTTAAGGTTCATCAACATAAGTTAACTTATCAAATAGTTAACTGCGCTGAGCAAGCGAAAATAGGATTGTCAGCTCAATCGTCCCATAAAATTGAACTGAGTTTTCTTGAACAGTATTTAAATGTTGATGTTGACACACAATTATTGAACAATGCCAATGCTCAATTTTTAAGACAAAGCCTTAAATTGATGGATGAAGTTGTATTACAGGCACAAACACAGCCTGATATTGTTTTTGTTACTGGTGGCACAGCGAAAATTCCTATTTTACAACAGACGATTGCTCAGCGTTTTCCTCACAGCGAATTAGTGATCGGAGATCATTTTGGTAGCGTAACCTCGGGTTTAACTCGCTGGGCACATAAAATTTTCAGTTAACGCTAAACCTCAGGAGGTGCTTGTGTTAACTGTGTAAACTTAGTATTATTATCTAACTGAATTTAAAGGGTAAATCAATGAAAAAACAGCTAGCTTTCACTTTGATCGAATTAATGATCACGGTGGCAATCGTTGCGATAGTATTGGCAATTGGTTTACCTTCAATGCAAACGTACCTAAAAAACTCTGAGCTTATTAATGTTTCCAATCGTTTTTCTAGTTTAACGTCCTACGCGCAAAGCGAAGCGGTTAAGCGTAATCATCAGGTTATTATTTGTACCAGCAATAACAATCATGGTTGCGCTAACAGCGGTAAATATCTCATTGTGGTTAGTGATGTCAATAATAATGGCAGTGCCGATAACGCAGAACCCATGTTACGCATGGTCGATGTTGTGACTCGTGGTAATAATATTTTTGTTAACTACCGAAATTTTTCATCCGATTTAGTTGTATTTACCCCATCAGGGGCACCGACAGAAACGGGGACAATCGAGATCTGTGATGATCGCGGTAAAACCTACGCTAAAGCATTAGCGTTAAATATGGGCGGGCAATTGAGACGATTTTCCGATAGTGAGAGGGATAACATAGAATGTTAATAAAACAACGAGCTCAAGCGGGGTTTACTTTACTTGAAGTGATGATTGCCGGTGCTATTTTTGCGATCGGGATGTTAGGGGTTGCTGGCTTGCATTTAGTCTCATTAGAAAATAATCATGCAGCCTATTTACGAACTCAAGCTGTTAATATCACTCAAGATATTATTGAGCGAATGCGCAATAATCCACAGGCGGTCAGTGATGGCCATTTTAATGATTTAATCGTTAATACAGCAAACTCTTCAGGTTTTGTTAGCGATACCGAGGTTTGTGAAACGGCGCCGGGTTGTAATACTAGTGCCTTGGCCGATGTTGATATTGCGCAATGGGCAAAATTGATTACGAAAATAAATAATGATAATGCCTATCAAAAACTACCTCAAGCGACAGCGACCGTCAAGATGATTAATACCGATAGGCATTTGTTTACATTTAGCGTATCGTGGTCGGTCAAGAAATGGCAGCATACCACCGATGCTACGTCGGACAAAGATAGCTTTAAGCGGATAAAACAAACAGCAAATTATACCTTTAAGGCAGTGATTGAATAATGGCTAAATTAAGAGAAAAAAAACCATTCACCCTTAATCAACAGGGTTTTACCATGATTGAGTTGATGATTGCTCTGGTAATTGGATTAGCGTTAATGGCAGGGATTTTCTCTGTTTTTTTAATGACTAAAGAAACTCAAAACTTCACCACTGCAATGTCACGAGTACAAGACTCTGCGCGATTTAGTCTTGATTACTTGAAACAAGATATTCGGATGATCGGCTACCGTGGCTGTATTAGTTTTGATGACCCTAAGGTAACCATTAACATTAGAGACATGCCAGCGGCTTATGTCGCCAGTGAAAATGAACTGGTTGGTTTTGAGATTGCAGCTAATCCTTTAAACACTGCGCTCTATGGTAATGCCGACAATATAAAAGATATTATCAAAAAAGGCACCGATGCTTTTTCTATCGCGCGCATGGGGGATAGTCATGCTCTTTTAAGTACCACCATGACTAGTGCGATCAATGATATTCAATTAGTCGGTAATCCTGGACTTCAAGATGATGATGTTGCGTTTATTTCTGATTGCGCTAGTGCTGATATTTTTAAGGTGAGTAGTGCTCCAGTAGAAGACGCTGGCATTGTCACGATAACCCATGGTGTTGCTAATAATATCACTAACTCTCTTAGTCGTGGCTATTTCGAAGATGCAACCGTTTCTCGATATCAATCACGGCTTTATTTTATTGGCGATACTGAGCGAACAAACTCAGCAGGGGATACAATTTATTCTTTGTTTCAAGCAACCAATAATTTTGATGCTGCTAGTCCAAGCTTTGATATTGTAGAAATCATTGAAGGGGTCGAGAATATGCAAATTTTATACGGTGAGGTTATTGGTAGTGGTAATGTAATATTCCGCAAAGCCAATGCTGTTGTTGATATGACCAAAGTGGCTGCTATCCAACTTTCACTTTTAGTGAGTAGCCAGCAAAGTGTTAGGAAATCGGTTGATTCAACGACCTACCAAATGCCTGGGCAGGAAGTTGCTCCTGGTAATGACCTTGACAATAGTGACCACCCAGAAGATCGCAGGTTACGCTACTTAGTTAGTTCAACCATTAAAATCAGAAATAGGCAGTTGATTCAATGATGAAAAATAATTACTCACAACACCTTATTAGGCAACAATCTGGCATGGCTCTGGTTATTTGTTTAGTGCTGCTTCTGGTGATTACATTAATTTCGATTGCCGGTCTCAATAGTGCAAGTGATCAGCAGAAAATGGCGGTTAATGCTCAGCAAATCAACCAGAGTTTTCACAATGCTGAAAGTGCAGTCTCGCAAGCGATCATGACTATTAATGGTACCGCGACCAGAGCTGGCTCAAACATCGCGTTATCAGAGGCATTAAATAGTGATGATCCGTTGACTAAAAATAGTCGACTTTTAACTCAGGCCGGATTAATAAATGTCACTATTACTTTTCGACACCAAAAAAATAAGGGGTTAAAGCCTGGAATGTCATTAAATGCTGATGAAAATTCAACGATAATTGGCGAAAACAGGTTTATTTTAGAAGGCGAAGCAGTGATGGTCAATTCTGGTGCGAGAGCCGTTGTTAGTCAAGGGATTAGTTATGAGTAAAGGAGTTATCTCATGAGCAGATTGCCAAATAAGATTTTTGCATTTGTGTTCGGCTTGCTCTTGCCGTTGGCGTCAATATTGCCAGCACAAGCCGATGATATTGAAATTTTCACCATTGGCGGTAATGTTAAGCCCAAAATATTAATGATTTTAGATACCTCATCGTCAATGACGGCGCATGTTAGTGGTGGGGAAAATCGATTTACCGTATTAAAAAAAGCAATGGATCAATTTATTAGCAATGTTAAAGGGGTCGAAGTTGGTTTAATGCGCCTTAATCAACAAACCGGCGCGGTGATATTTCCTATTTCTGATTTAGGCCAAATTATTACTGAAAAACACGGTTCGTTAAATCGGCCGATTACCGCAAATCATAATAATGGCCATGAGAATATTGCGACTGGCGTAATGACAATTGATCATGCTGGCGGTTCATTACCGATTAATGCAGGCAATTTAATTGGTTTACGTTTTACCAATATTACGATCCCAAAAAATAGCTATATTAGCAAAGCATCGCTTGAAATGTTTCCGGTTAATCCCTGCCGAGATTCTGTGGGCTACACGATAGCCTGTCCCCGTTTTTATTTGACGATATATGGCGATAAACAAGTTTCATCCCCTAAATTCAGCCTAAATAATAGAGATATTAGCTTAAGAACACCGACCTCTGCAACGTCTCAATTTTTGATCAGCGATTGGTCAGCCCGTGTGACTAATTTTTATCAAAACCCGTTAGTTGAAAAGCCAATAGTCACGCCTGATTTATCTAATATTATTACTGAGATAATATCTCAAACGGGCTGGAAAAGTGGCAATTCACTCAGCTTAATTGTCAATACCACAGGAGTGGATAATGCGGTTAATAGTGCAGGATTTAAAAATGTAGCTAGAGCATCCGCGCCGGTATTGTTTATTGAGTTTAAGCAAAGAGCGATAGGTGGGGCCAGAAGAAGCGCAGTCACTCGCCATATTTCAACTAAAGATAAATTACTTGAAGCGCTCGCTGAACAAACCTTAAATTCTCATACCGCAATAGTACCTGCGTTATTTGAAGCAACTAAATATTTACGTGGCAGTGCCTTAGCGAGCCCAAATAATGCCACCCTAAATACAACTCGTAGCGCTAACGTCTATAATACTATTTTTAAAATTAATGAACGAGTTGCCCATCAATATGCAATCAAAGATGGCGTAATAAGTTATCCAACAGGGTGTAACGCTGGTAATCTAAATTCTTATCAATGTCGTGGTGTTACTATTACTGGGAACACCCCAAAATATGTTAGCCCGTTAACCGGGACCTGTGATAAAACAGCGAATGAAGCGTCTATTATTTTGTTAACGGATGGTGAGGCGACTAGCTCCAGCACCACTATTTGGGGTAATATTCAAACCGATATCGCCAGTTTCCTTGGCATTTCAGCTTGTACGACCAGCGGCGCTGATAATTACGCTAATGCTCAAACCTGTGGTGTCGAACTCGCCACTCAACTTCGTGCCGGAGTGTTAGGGGATGGTGAAGGTAATAGCTCAGAAACACACAAAGTTAAACTTTACACCATTGGTTTTAATAACGCAGATAGTTGGTTAGAAAAACTAGCACGGCAAGGGCAAACCGTCGAAGAAATGACAGCCGCCAAGGAAAAACGTTATTACACCGCGACCAATAGTGCTGATTTAATCAAAGCCTTTGAAGAGATTACGACCAACATCATAGAGGGAGCAACTACCTTTAGTAATAGTTCGGCCTCAATTAATACCTCAAATCAATTATCCCATAACGATAAAGTCTTTTTCGCCTTGTTTGAACCCAATAAAAAATCGAGTTGGCCAGGGAACTTAAAACGTTATCAGTTAAAATCTAATGGTGGAATTTATGATAATAGTTCACCGCAAATTAAAGCAATTGTTGATGGTCAATTTGTTACTGGTGCCAAAAGTTGGTGGAGTAATCATGCTGATGGTGCGGTGATTACGGCGGGCGGAGCACGCGATGCTCTAGCAACCCAACCTCGTAATATTTATAGTAATCTCGGCTTTAAAAAATCAACAGTGTCTAAAAATTTAGTGTTAACAAAGCTATCTTCGAAAGGTGCCAGTTATAGAAAATTGAAGAAAAAATATCTCGGCGTCAATACTAAAGCTAAAAAGAAGCTTATTGTCGATTGGATGCTTAATGATAAGAACATAGCTGACCCATTACATTCAACACCCACCGAAGTGAGCTATCCTAATAATGACTCGGTGATATTTTTTGGTGATAATCAAGGGTATCTCCACGCGATTGATTCTGAAACGGGTAGCGAACTATATGCCTTTATGCCAGGGCAGTTATTAATTAATCAAAAAGAGATTAAGGCGGGACAAGTTAGAACGACTGCAAGTAACCAACATATCTATGGTATGGATGGTGAAATAACCATTTGGAATAAAAGTGATAGTGAAAAATATTTATACACAGGCATGAGACGGGGTGGTTCATACTACTATGCGTTTGATATTAGTAATCGTGCCGTGCCGACACTTAAATGGATTATTTCACCAAAAACTTTAGGATTTGAAAAACTTGGCCAGACTTGGTCTAAACCTATAAAAGTAAAAATGAAGATTGGCGGAGCGAGTCAAGATGTTCTAATTTTTGCGGGTGGCTACGATAAAGATCAGGACAATTACCTTAAACGACATAATGATAACAAAGGGAGTGAGGTGTTCATAGTCGCTGCTGAGACCGGTAAATTACTGTGGTCGACATCAAGTCATACTAAAAACCCAAAAATGAAGTACAGCATTCCGTCTGATATTAAAGCGATAGATATTGATGGCGATGACAATGTTGATCAAATGTATGTCGGTGATATGGGCGGACAGGTCTGGCGTTTTGATGTTGCGCCTAGTGATAGCCGTCAATCAATTAGTTACGCACGCATTGCTGATTTATCGGTTACCGATTCTAATGCCGATAATCGACGTTTTTATCATGCACCGGATGTGTCACTCATCAAAGGGCTCGGTAATGCAACGTTAGCGGTGGCTATAGGCTCTGGATATCGAGCTCATCCAAACAATAATGTCATTAACGATAATTTTTATATGCTAAAACAACCGCTCTATATTAGCAGTGGTTATGATGTGGCGATTGAGCAGGCTGATCTATATAATGCAACAGCTAATACCATTGGTGATGGTTCAAAAGCACAAGCAACGCTTGCAAAGCGCGAGTTGGCTAATGCATCAGGTTGGTTTGTTGCATTGGATAATGATGGGGAGAAAGTATTGGCATCAAGTTTAACCTTTGACCATGCGGTTTGGTTTACTACTTATAGTCCATCGATTGATGCCTCAGGTTGTGCCATTAGCAAGGGGACAGCCCGTTTGTATCGGGTTAATATCGAAGACGCCACGCCAAACTTTAAAAGAGTAGTACCTGATAACCCAGATGACGCCACACTTGACTTATCTAATAGTTGTGACCAAGCTAATTGTGATAAATCGGATCGCTCAAAGGTATTGAAAAATCCGTCTTTACCGTCGAGACCTGCATTACTAAATATTGGTGGCAACGGTAGTAATAGTGGCACCACTGCTGATCCTAGCAAGCGTATACTTTGTATTGGGCTCGAATGTTACCCAGCAAGTAACAATAAGAGTACAATGATGTTTTGGATAGAAGAGTAAACTTGAAGACGATTAATATGATGAAAAGAAAAAATTTAGGTTTTACGTTAATTGAGTTAATGATTGTGGTTGCAATCGTTGGTATTTTGTCAGCGGTTGCTTATCCGAGCTACCAATCGCATGTTTTGAAATCACAACGACAAGTTGCACAGGCTGCATTGGTTAGTTTAAGTTCGACGATGGAGCGTTATTATAGTGAAAATAATAAATATACTGACGCTAGTTTACCTGATATCCATCCGGATATTGTCCCATCAGACGGCAGCAAAGTAACCCATGAGCTGAGCATTGATGCCGCCAATGGTGATAGTTATACTCTAAAAGCCACTTCAGTTAGAGATTCGACAAAATTTATGATATTAAAAAGTACAGGTGAAAAAGAAAATTGGTAGTGTTAAATGAGAAAGAATACTACCATTATCAAACGGCATTTGTACTTGATAAAACGCATTTTTCCGAATGTTTTGATCAGTCGAGCGACCCAACACTGACCCTTAAAAAGTTTTATAAAGCGATTTTCTTATTTGTTGCAGGATTAATATTGTTGACGATCGACCATGATAATCACTACATTAGTTTTTTCGTGTTGCTACTTGGTGTGTTAGACGCATTAAGTGTACGTTATCAAAAACCTTGGTGGTTAATGCGACAAATGATTAGCAAATCAGCCAATGGCACGATTACTTTGGTGATTGATCAACAAGGAATAATGACCGAGTCGACCTATGTTAATCATCTGATTAAGTGGCAAGATATTAATGAGCTTAAAGAGACAGAACTTGGATTATTGGTATGGGTAGGGGAGCAAAGTAGCTACTTGTCCAATAGTTACCTAGCGGATCATGCCAGAGAATATATTATGACTCAGATTGAGTTAAACCAGTAAAGGCTATGTTAAACTAGCGACCAAGTTATTTATTAGAGTATATTAGTGTGACGAATAGAGCTGTATTTTTAGATCGAGATGGTGTCATTAATGTTGACAATGGTTATGTATCGAAGGTCGATGATTTTGAATTTATTGATGGTGTGATTGAAGCTTGCCAAAAAATAAAAGAAAAAGGTTATCAACTGATTATTATTACTAACCAGTCTGGTATTGCTCGTGGTTATTTTTCGGAAGATGATTTTATTAATTTAACCCAATGGATGGATTGGTCTTTAGCTGATAAAGGGGTGGAACTTGATGGTATTTACTATTGTCCACATCACCCTGAACATGGGATTGGCGATTATAAGCAAGCCTGTGATTGTCGTAAACCTCAGCCGGGAATGATCCATAATGCGACCGAACATTTAGGGTTAGACTTATCACAATGTTATCTCGTTGGTGATAAGGAATCTGATATTAAGGCGGGTCAAAATGCGGGTATTGCAACTAACATTTTAATAAAAACAGGAAAGGCTATTACTGAACAAGGGCAACTTGATGCTGATTATATTATTGACACCTTGGCAGATCTTGTTCCATTATTAAAATAGAATTTGATTGATGATCGAGGATAATGATGAAAATATTAGTGTTGATGATGCTGTCAGTATTGACCGCTTGTGGTGGTAGTAATTCTACCGAATTAGTGAAAACAACAGAGCCGGTTCTTAAACCGCCGATCACTGAAGGTGATTGGTATCGACCTAATGTTTTTTCAACGTGGCAACTCCAGCTGCAGGGAAAAATAAATACTAATTATTCCGTCGAAATTCATATTATTGATCTCTTTGATGTTAGTAAACGTGAAATTGCAGCCATTAAAGCATCAGGTAAACACGTTATTTGTTATTTTTCTGGTGGCACCTATGAAAAATGGCGCTCTGACGCCAAAAAATTCCTCCCTGAACAGCTCGGTAACAATTTAACCGACTGGAATGGTGAGCGTTGGTTAAATATTAATGCGCCTGGCGTTTATAAGATCATGTTAGCTCGATTAGATACAGCGAAAGAGAAAGGCTGTGAAGGGGTTGATATTGATAATGTTGATGGTTATATTAATCATTCTGGTTTTAAATTATCGGAAAGAGATCAGTTAAAATATAACAGTAACTTAGCTAATGCTGCACACAAACGGTTATTATCCGTTGGCCTAAAGAACGACCTTGACCAGATTAAACGCTTAGAACCATACTATGATTTCATCGTAACTGAACAATGTTTTAGTTTATCAGAGTGTGATCCGCTAGAACTTTTTATTGCTGCTAACAAGCCCGTCTTTAATGTTGAATATCACAGTAAGTATGTCAAAGACAGTAACGCTAGGCATCAAATGTGTAGTGATTCAATTAATCGGAAATTTAGCAGTTTAGTGTTACCTTTAGAGTTAGATGATAGCTTTCATTTTTCATGCTTGTAGCGAATAATCGTAAATCAATTTTTAAAACCATTATTTTATCGTTTTCTAGTCGTATTATCTTTAGGATACATTTCTGGAGAATCACGACACTTAGAACAGCAGCTACAACAGTTTCGTACTAAAAATCAGATGATTGAGTTACAGCTCCAAGCCCAGCTCAATCATTTTTCTCATATCGACCAACCACCAACGAGTGTCGCTAACCTTGATTGTTGATCCACCTTTTTCAAGGCATGACTACAGCCGCATGGCACACATTAGGATTAGCACTATGGATGGCACGTGGTGGATTTCATAAGCAACACCAGTCGACCGCTGCCAGCTGCGCATTCATGATGCCAGTGCAACACCTCCCAATGCCGTGGTTTAGTGCCGGGCAACTTAAAATAAATGATTTGGCTAAGGTTGGTCTATGGCTGAATATAGCGGCCATCGACTTAATTACATTACTGATGTGACTATTGTACCGTTAGTGTTTGATCTTTAGCCATTGAATGGGTTGTTGTCCTTTTAGGGCAAGACAAAGATTGCGTCTTGCCCTAAAACACTTTAAAATCAGTTGAGTACTTAAACTAAGGATAGTTGTTGTGAGCTGTAAACAGTGGATGTTTTCATGTGTTATTTTCTTTTCTGTGGCGACATTAACTCATCTTAATGCCTCACCATCAGATCCCTCTCATCATATTCGTTTAATTTATGCCCATGGCACGGATGACATCTCAAACAATCAGCTGTCAGGTTTAGCGAATTTGGCGACGTTGTTACAGCAACAACGTAAAATCGACGGTCCGGTTTTCTTTATTTATGGTGGTTCATTTGCCCCAAGTACTTTGTCATTTTATGATCAAGGTGCTCACATTGTTGACTTACTCAATACTTTATCTCCAGATGCTATGGTGTTAAGTAAACGAAATTTCATCATATCGAGAGAACAACTCGCAAAGCGCTCTAATCAAGCAATGTTTCCATTGGTCGCCAGTAATATTCAAGATAGCCACAGCAAAAAACCGTTCGATGGCTTAGTAAAGACAGCTTTGGTTACTCAACAGGGGATCAGCTTAGGGATCATTTCATTGCTCGATGCTCGAGTCTTAGTCCAAAATCCGCTTGATCAAAGTGAGGTATTAAAACAATCAGTGGTGAAATCGCTGGCTAAATCATTACGGCAACAAGGAGCCGATCTGATCGTGCTGCATTACGCTGGTTATAGTAAAGCTTTAGCTGGGTATTTAAATAAAGGGATTGTTGATTTGTTAATTGGTGGCATGGACGGTGACAAAAGACGGCCCCCTAACACAATGTCAAATCCTCGCTCTGCCAATATGGTGATTGGAAAGCATGATGTTGCTATCATGAACATGAGTTGGTCGACTGCTGATAATAATAAGTTAACAGTGAATACTAACCAGTTTAGCTACAAGGAGTATCAGGGCTCTGTTGCAATAAATTCTGAAATTGCTGACTATCGTGATTTTCTTGAGCAATTTCTGGTGCAATCCATTGGTCAGACAAAAGTGCCACTGTTATCAGATTTTCAAAACTTTAGAGTCGAGGAGTCAGCCATCGGCAATTTCGTGGCTGATACAGTCCGTGACTCTCTTGCGGCTGACATCGCAATTATCAATAGTGGAATGCTTAAACAAACATTGCACTTAACGGTTAATCAATCGATAACAAGACATGACATCATTCGTTTAATACCCTATCGCACTAAAACTGTTTTGCTCGAGATAACTGGAGTTAAGTTACTTGAGTTATTGGAACATGGGGTGAGTGCAATTGATTTCGCTAGTGGGCGTTTTCCCCAAGTCTCAGGAATACAATTTAGCTATGACTCAAATCAAGTGATTGGTAGTCGCATTGCTTGGGTCAAAATCAATGGCCGGCCGCTGGAGTTTTTAACCCGCTATACCTTGGCTACGTCAACGTATTTAGCACGGGGTGGTGATGGTTATCAGATGCTCAAATCATTACCAATAATCAATCAGAGTAGTAGCGTTATATCCGATCTAATCGTTGATAAAATCAATCAACTAAAACAAATCAGTCCGAGTAAACAAATGAGAATAAGGAATATTTCATTATGAGAAGTTACACATGATGTCAAAATGGAGGACTTGGTTGTTTGTGTTGACCATAACATTACTGATAATTGCTATTGGTATTGAGTTGCGCAAGCAATATATTCTGACCCAGAATATTGAATCAATGAATAATGGATTGGTCAGCGAACAAAAAAATATTCAGCAATTTTTGGTGGTTACACAGCAATTGAAATTGCTTAACCAAGAAATAGATCGGGTCGAAATTCCGTTAATATTAACCGCTCATGTAGCGAAACTAACAAGTATTAAACAACTCAAGTTTGATGATCAGATCCATGAAAATCTTATCCCTATTGTAGAGTTACTCAATCAACAAGCAATTGATGCACAAACATTGATAGGTACCCGTGCACAGTTGACTGAGAATAGCCATCAATTTTATCAAGGGATAATGGGGTTAACGTTAGTTAAAATCTCATCTCATCGCTTGAGTATTTATCAGAAAATGACTCATGGTATTGGCGTTATTTTAGCCTCCAAATTAAGTCAAGAAATACGGGAGGTTAATCGAGAGTTAGGACTATTATTAGTGAGTTTAAGCCATTCACCTGAGACTGCTGATAATAATATGACTATCATTATCCAATTAATAAGCGGTAAAAATAGTATCGCCAATTTGCAATTAGCGCGATTAAAGCTTCATGGACGATTACGGGGGAAAGCGAATTTGGTGAGTCAATTACTGGATAATCTGATGACTCAATCTAACCAGCAGTTTGAGAATACTGAACAAGAAATACAAATTAAAACAACAGAGACTAGCCAATATATTCTATTAATTAGTCGAATAATAATGAGCATTTCCGTGGTGCTAATATTAATTGCTATTGGTAGTTATAGAATAACCAGACTCAAACAATAAGCCTGGCTTTTTAATGAATAGAGCCGTTATTTAACTTGAGCCATGTATTTCTCAATACGGTCTTTGTTCATCGCAATCGATGATTTTATTTTAACTAAATCAGTCTTAGTTTGTTCGAGGTTAACCGCATTGCCAACTTGGATCACACCAACCATGCCTAGTGGCACATGGGGTAAGCATTTGTAAAGATAGACTCCTTCTTGAGTAAAGCTGACTTTTGCTGATTTACCCATTGGTGTCGTGAAATTTTCAGCGCCTTTAGGAATCGACATCGATTGTGCATTGTGACTCGGATCAGAGGGCACAAAATTAACCGTATCACCCATAGCTATTTTTAAATAACCCGGTTCCATCACCATAATTTGGCCATTAGCGCCAGAAGTCATCATTTTTACCGTGTGTTCGGCGGCATTAAGTAGTGGTGCACACATAAGCAGAGCGACCCCAGCAATAGTACTACGATTTAGCATATATTTTCTCCAGATTGTCATTGTTAATAATATTATAATAATGATTTCCATTTAGATTAACATCAATAGTCCTTTAGTGCCAAAAATATGATTAATTCAGTCTTAAATGTTGCATTTGAATGAGTTAGCAATATAATACGAATCGTTTCTATTATTGTTTGTTTTTGAGGTTGTATGAATACCAAAATAAGTTTATTAGCACTTAGTGTTGCAGCAAGTTTTATTTCACCATCAGTATTAGCTGATGACGCCGCAGCGAATGGCATTGAAGTGATCATGGTCAAAGGTGAAAAAATTACCCGTTCACTGCAGGAAACGACATCAAGCGTGGCTGTTTTTACTCAATCAGATATCGAAGAGAGCACCAGCGCTACCTTGTTCGATTTATTTGCAACAACCTCGAATGTTAGCTCGACTAATGGTGATTATGGTTTCACCATTAGAGGAATATCAAATACCGGTATTAGCGGTACATCTGATGTTGCTAGTGTCTATGTTGATGGTGCTGTGATGCCAAGTATTTCGATTCGTCGCAGCGGTTTGTCTATTTTCGATCTTGAAGCCGTTGAAATATTAAAAGGCCCACAATCGACAACACAAGGCCGAAATGCCTTAGCGGGTGCGATTCATTTGCGTACTGCTGCTGCTGATTTTGACTTTACCGGGCGGGGACGTGCTGGCTTAACCGATAATGGGGATTACCAGTTAGCAATCGCGCAAAACTTAAACCTGATTGATCAAAAACTAGCCGCCAGAATTGTCGTAGATAAGCGCTATAATAAAGGGTTTGTAGAAAATACCACTTTAAACCGCGATGATTGGGATCGTGACAAGCTCCTTACCATTAGAACCAAGTTCCGTTATGACGCCTCAGATGATCTTAAATTACGTTTAAGTTATACCAATATTGATAAAGTGTATGGCAGCGAGTACATGTACAGTCGAGGTGATGGCAAGACGTTTGATCTTTTTGCACGTAAAACCATCCAAAATGATCTCACTGAAACGAAACAAGATGAAGAGATTGCGGTGTTCAATCTTGACTATACAATTAACGATCAATGGTCATTTGATGCCACTACCACGTATTCAAATATTGAGCAGGTTAGGACTAATGATCCTGATAGCACGGAGTTAACCAGCTTTACACCAGGTCATTACGATAGTAATGAGCGTTCATTTAGTCAAGAGTTTAAGTTTTATTATCACAACGATTGGTTAACATCGGTGGTGGCGTTGTATCACTCTAATATTGAATCATCATCTTTCAATAAACGTACGCGCTTGATTGAATATCCGTTTGGTACAGCGGTTATTCCATTGCTATTACAATATAATATTGTGAATGAGCTCAGTCACAAAAATCTCGCACTCTATACCTCAAATGATATTTCGATTAATGATGATTGGTCGATGAATCTTGGTTTGCGTTTTGATCGTGAAAAAGTGACCACCTTTAGTAAAAATAACGCAAAAAGAATTAATGAACTCGGTCCTTATAATCAACTAGTTGATGGTTTAATAAATGAAGCGACCACTCCTGGCCAAGGACAAGAAACTTATAATGTGGTTTTGCCGCGTGTAAGCGTTACCTATCAGTTGAGCGACGATATCAATGTTAGTACCATTTACTCAACTGGTTATCGTAGTGGTGGCTTAAGTGTCAATGTGGCTCGAGGAATTGCGGTGCCGTTTGATGCCGAGTATAACGATACTTATGAACTAGCTGTTCGCAGCACCTGGTTAGATAAAACATTAGTGGTCAATGCCAATGCGTTTATCTATAAGTGGCAAGATCAGCAAGTCTATGTCACGCGCTCGCCACGTCCTTTTGATAATGAAACTCGCAATGCGGGTGAATCGACCTTAAGTGGTGTTGAAATGGATATTACCTACTATGCAACCGATGATTGGAAAATTACCGCAGGATTGGGTTATAACGACACTAAATTTGATACTTTCAAATCTTTTGATGAAACAACCGGCGCTGAGATATTTGATTATTCAGGGAATCAATTCCCCGATGCCTCAAAATATACGGCGTCAGTGACCAGTACTTATCGCTTTGGCGATCACTGGTTTTTACATGTCGATGCCAATTTTAGATCGAAGTTCTACGATCGGGCGGAAAACACCGATCAAATTAAAGCATTAACCAAGCTCAACGTTAAGCTTGGTTATGAAACTGACTTATGGGATGTTTATTTTTACGCCAGAAACTTAATGGATAAACAAATTGTTATTTCACAATATAATTTTAATAGTTTTATCCCAACCCAAAATCAGCCGAATTTAACGGTCGGTAATATGCATCAGATTAATTCGGGTGAAGTCTCTGACCCACGGGTGATTGGACTCGAATTTAACTATCGTTGGGACTAATGTTTAAAAAACAGTCATAAACGCGCAATTTATCTAAAATTGTGCGATTTACCTTTACATACGAATGATTCTTACTTATAAATAAGAATCATTTTTATTTAGGTGGCGATATGCAAATTTGGCAAACGTTAATGCGCGAGGGTAATGATTGTTTTGATCAGTGTGCTTGGTTAGATGCTGAGCAATATTACAACAAAGCACTGGCGCTAATTGAACTGGATTGGCAAGAGGATCGTAATAATGTTGAATTGCTCCTAGCCTGGATTGCCGGATTACATAATCTATCGACATTGTTTGAAGAGCAGGGAGACAGTGAACTCGCTTTACGTTATTTAACCCTACCTCATCAATGGATGTTGGCCTTGTCCCAAGATGATTCCATCTCTGATGAGCTACAAGCCATGGCGATGCGGGCGATCAAAATCACCTTAATGCCATTGCTTGAATTTAGCAAAAATCATCCAATTTGCGAACAGTGTTATCACGCATTGCAAGCCACAAAAGACTGGCTGACTTCACCGGCTCAAACTCTTCATTAATAATAGCAATAGGATACCAAAATGAAAAAAATAATGACTAAATTCAACTGTGCAATCGCGAGTTTATCGCTAGTTGCCCCGGCCGTTTTGGCTCACCCAGGACATGATCATGCTGCTCAATCTGCTAACTTGATTCACTTGTTGTGGTTGGCTCCAGTGGCGATTGCAGCAGGATATGCTGCCTATAAAATTTTCGGCAATAAACAAACTCATCGTAATAAAAAATAAGGAATTTACCATGTTATTCAATCTAATCTCGTCTTTAGACAAAAAATTATCATTCTCGAGTGTTGCCGCTCATTGTGATATTCCTTGTAAAATTTACGATCCAATTAGTGCGCAGATTGCCGTTTTAACGATGATCCGAATGGTTGATTTACTCGAAGAGTTAGGTGCTAAAGAGTCTTTAACCCTTAATGACCAAGCACAATTTTCACGCTTAGTGGCTGAAAAAGAACAGCATGGCTTTAAAGTGAAAGAAGAAATCCGCGTCATATGGGGTGATTACATCAAACAGCCTCAGCTGGATCAATTTCCTGAACTGCACCAGTTAACGCACAGCATTATGTTAGTGGCTTCTAAAGCGAAACAAAATATTGATAAAGACGCGACGCTTGATTTACTCGATAAAGTTAATCGCTTTGCTGAAATATTTTGGTTAAGTAAAGGATTAACAACTTATAAAGCTATTTCACCATATCCACCAGCTCAAGAACTTATTTACCCAAAATTGGATAAGTAAATTTCATGTTTGGATTTGGCATTAGCCGTGTACGGGGAGTGAGCATGACTCCCCGTATTCCTGCTGGCAGTTTTGTGATTACTAACCGCTGGTTTCGAGAGAAGTCATTAAGCGCTGGTCAAGTGGTTAAAGTACACCATGCTCAATATGGTGACATGATTAAAACCATTGATCATGTTGATGAACAAGGTAATTACTGGCTGCGAGGCGAAAGTAAGCAAAGCGTTACTATGGCGCAAATTGGCGCGGTGATACCTCAAAAAATCCTTGCTCGTGTCTGTTTTGTCATTGAGCCTCCCGTATAAATATAGGTTAAATATGTTTCGTTTTTTTATCTTGATGATGGTTACTGTTAGCCTGTCTGCCCATAGCCATCAGCATAAATTTAAAATAGTGACAACGTTCACTGTTATCGCGGATATTGCACGCAATGTTGCTGGCGATGTTGCTGTTGTTGAGTCAATCACCAAGCCTAATGCTGAAATTCATAATTATCAAGCGACTCCCAGTGATATCCGCCGGGCACAAGGTGCTGACTTGATCCTCTATAATGGCTTAAATTTAGAATTATGGTTTGAGAAATTTTTTAAGAATTTACATGATGTGCCATCGATTGTGGTGTCTGACGGTGTATCACCGATGGGAATATCACAGGGGCGATATTCGGGACGACCTAATCCACACGCTTGGATGTCGGCCAATAATGGGTTGATTTACGTCGAGAACATCAGACAAGCCTTAGTCAAATATGACCCAGCCAATGGCGCTATTTATAATGAAAATGCCAAGCGTTATCGCGCACAAATACTGGCGGCCGTCGCGCCATTTAAGCAGCAATTAGCAGCACTTGAGCCAGCACAACGCTGGCTCGTGACTAGCGAAGGCGCATTTAGCTATTTGACTAACGATTTTGATTTAAAAGAACTCTACTTATGGCCAATTAATGCTGACTCGCAGGGGTCGCCACAGCAAGTTAGGCAGGTCATTGATCAGATTAAACAGCATAATATTGGTGCTATTTTTAGCGAAAGCACCGTGTCAGCGCGACCAGCTCAGCAAGTTGCTCGGGAAACGGGTGCTCGCTATGCTGGAGTGTTATATGTTGATTCGTTAAGCGGCCCCAATGGCAAAGTCCCGACTTATATCGATTTATTGACCGTGACACTTCACACGATTGTTCAAGGATTGACTCAATAATGATTGGTTTAGAAGTTAAAGATATCAGCGTCACTTATCACAATGGCCATTGCGCGTTAAGTCATGCGAGTTTTTCACTGCCCCAAGGTTCAATTACGGCATTGGTCGGCATGAACGGTAGTGGTAAGTCCACCATGTTTAAGTCAATTATGGGGTTTGTATCCTTAGCGAAAGGCTCAGTGGAAATCATGGGGCTATCGGTCAAACAAGCATTAAAAAACAACTTAGTGGCCTATGTGCCACAAAGTGAAGAGATTGACTGGAATTTTCCGATTTTGGTTGAAGATGTGGTGATGATGGGTCGTTATGGTCACATGAATATGTTTCGAATGGCCAAGAAGAAAGATCATTTACTGGTTGCTCAAGCGCTTGAGCGGGTTAATATGGGCGAGTTTAGACATCGTCAAATTGGTGAGCTTTCTGGCGGTCAAAAGAAACGAATTTTTTTAGCCCGAGCGTTGGCTCAAGAAAGCGAAGTCATACTGCTTGATGAACCCTTTACTGGGGTTGATGTGACCACGGAAGATCAAATCATGGCCTTGCTGCGGGAACTTCGTCAGCAGGGAAAAGTTATTTTAGTCTCGACCCACAACCTTGGTAGCGTGCCAGAATTCTGTGACCGAACGGTTTTAATCAATCAAACGATTATGGCGGCGGGCCCAACCAATGAAGTGTTTACCCGTGAAAATTTAGCACTCGCCTTTGGTGGTGTGCTACGTCACTTTGTGTTGGCGGGTAAAGATCTTCACGATGATGACGATAGCCGACAAGTCACGGTGCTCTCAGATCATGAGCGGCCAGTGGTGTTATATGGTGAAGACAACTCGACCGCAGTGGCTAGTTCTAAATGATTGACACTTTATTATTACCTTTCCAATATAACTACATGGTTAATGCAATTTTCATTAGTGGCTTAGTCGGCGGTGTTTGCGCTTTTTTATCGGCTTACTTAATGCTAAAAGGCTGGTCATTAATTGGTGACGCGTTATCGCACTCAATTGTGCCGGGCGTTGCTGGTGCTTATATGTTGGGTTTGCCTTTTTCGCTCGGCGCTTTTTTTTCGGGCGGCTTAGCAGCAACCACGATGTTATTTTTGAATCAACGCTCTAAACTAAAAGAAGATGCAATTATTGGTTTGATTTTTAGTTCTTTTTTTGGATTAGGCTTGTTTATGGTGTCGTTATCGCCGACCTCAATTAACATTCAAACCATTGTGCTAGGTAATGTGTTAGCGATTACCCCAAGCGATACGCTACAACTGATTATTATTAGTGGCGTGTCATTAGCGATATTATTGGTGAAATGGCGCGATTTAATGGTGGTTTTTTTTGATGAGAACCATGCCCGGAGTATTGGTCTTAGTCCCAATAAATTGAAAATACTTTTTTTTACCTTACTCAGTGCTTCAACGGTTGCCGCGATGCAAACCGTTGGCGCATTCTTGGTGATCGCGATGGTGGTCACACCCGGTGCAACGGCTTATTTACTCAGTGACCGCTTTCCAATTGTCATTATCTATAGCGTGATGATTGGCACCTTAACATCGTTGTTTGGGGCTTATTTAAGTTTTTTCATTGACGGTGCAACCGGTGGTATTATTGTGGTGTTGCAGGCAACTATCTTTATGGCTGTGTTCATCTTAGCCCCCAAACACGGCTTAATTGCCACTAAACGCAAAGCAAAACAGGCGTTAAAGAAAGGAGTGCTAAATGAATCAGCTACTCGATAGTTTATGGCTGCCATTCACCTTTACCTTTATGCAACAAGCGTTTGCTATTGTGGTGTTAGTGGCAATTCCAACCGCATTATTGTCGTGTTTTTTAGTGCTTAAAGGCTGGTCGCTCATGGGCGATGCGATTGCTCATTCTATTTTACCCGGCGTGGTATTAGCCTATGTGTTTGCGATTCCCTATATTATAGGCGCATTTGTGGCGGGGATGTTTTGTGCCATTACCACCGGATATATTAAGGAACACAGTCGATTAAAAGAAGATACCGTTATGGGGGTGGTATTTTCCAGCATGTTCGGATTCGGATTGGTCTTAATGACCAAGATTGAATCAGGGGTTCATCTTGATCACATCTTGTTTGGTGATGTCCTTGGGGTTAGTTGGGATGATGTGCTACAAGTGTTGGTCATTACCTTATTAGTGCTCGCTTTTATGATCGTAAAAGGGCGAGATTTACTGGTGTATGTGTTTGACCACCAGCACGCCAAAGCCGTTGGTTTACCAGTGAGATTTCTCCATTATGGTTTACTCGCCATTTTGTCGTTAACGATTGTCGCGGCGCTTAAAGCTGTCGGGATGATTTTAGTGATTGCGATGTTAATCGCGCCAGGAGCCATTGCCTTTTTACTGACCAGCAAGTTTCAAACCATGACGTTGTTATCGTTGTTGATCTCGGTGACGAGTTCAATTTGTGGCGTATTCATTAGCTTTTATATTGATAGTGCACCGGCGCCAACCATTATTATGTTCCTGGCGGCCACATTTATTGTGGTCTTTAGTTATCAACAGTGGCAATTAGCCAGAATCACCCGATCTAATTGTAGCGACTAAAGCTCAGTCCCTCAGTATCTATATCCGGAGTGACCCCTGAAATTATGTCACTGAGATACTTTGCAGAGCCCGTTGCCATGGTCCAACCTAATGTGCCATGGCCGGTGTTCAGAAATAGGTTTTCAATCGCAGTGTCGCCGATAATAGGAGTGCCATCGGGGGTCATTGGTCGCAAGCCCGTCCAATATTCGGCTTGTGACATATCTGCCGCTCCCGCAAATAAATCATTGATCACATAATTAACATTGGCATGGCGAGAACGGGGTAAACTCAGATTAAATCCCGTTAATTCAGCCGTGCCACCAACGCGAATACGATCATCAAATCGTGTCACCGCCACTTTATACGTTTCATCCATTACAGTTGATACCGGTGCTAAGGCACTATCAATAATTGGCGCGGTTAACGAATAGCCTTTGACCGGATAAATGGGTAATGAAATCCCGAGTTCTTTGACTAATAATGGCGAATAACTGCCGAGTGCTACTACATAAGCGTCACTGCAAAATTCCCCTTGGCTGGTCTCAACACAAGTTATACGGTTGTTGTTTTTTACTATCTTATTAATTTGATGATCAAACAAAAATTTAACCCCGATGAGCTGGCATTGCTGGGCTAACTGCTGAGTGAATTGATAACAATCACCGGTTTCATCACCGGGTAGACGCAAACCGCCAACAATTTTATGAGCACTGCCGAGCAGGGCCGGCTCATACTCGAAACACTGTGCAGTGCTAAGTTGTTGATAGGGAATATCGTTTGCGATTAACGCCGCAATATCATGATTTGCGTTTTTAAGTTGCTTTTGATGTCGGAAAATTTGCAGTGTTCCTTGGCTACGCTGATCATAGTTAAGGGCTAACTGCTGACGTAATGTTTTTAAGTTGTCACGGCTATATTCTGCGAGCCTAAGCATTCTTGATTTATTACGCTGATAACTTTTCTCATTGCAGTTTAATAATAGTTTGAACATCCATTTGTACAGCGCGGGATCGGTTAAGGGGTTAATCCGTAATGGCGACAAATCCTGGAGCAACCATTTTACTGCTTTCAATGGTACTCCCGGTCCAGCCCAAGGGCTAGCATACCCCGGTGAAATTTGACCCGCATTGGCAAAACTGGTTTCGAGAGCGACATCGCTTTGGCGTTCTAACACAGTAACTTCATGCCCTGCCTGCGCTAAATACCAAGCCGTTGTGACACCGATGACCCCCGATCCAAGAATTAATACTTTCATAGTTTGTTGCCTTGTACTTCGATGAGTCATTGTTGGATATTTTTTATGACAGGGCAAACAATCATTGCTAACATGAGCGTTAAGTCAAACTTAACGCAAAAGTAGGTTTCAATGGAACTTAATGCTCAAATGATGGCGGCATTACGGAGCTTTTCAGTTGCCGCTCGTACTGGCAGCTTCACATCAGCCGGACTCGAATTACACATTAGTGCGGCGGCGATTAGTCAACAAATGGCAAACTTTGAACAACAGTTGCAACTAACGCTATTTGAACGTCACTCACGTGGCATACGTTTAACATCCGACGGAGCAACATTGTTTGCAACAGTTTCGCCGTGCCTTGAAAACATCACCAATACCATTAACTCATTGCAGAAAACTAAAAAACTGCAACACATTAAACTTAAATCAACCCCATCGTTTGCCTACAAATGGTTAGTGCCGAGACTCCAAAATTTTTATCAGCGCTACCCTGATATCACGGTACAAATTTTTGCTGACGGCGGTTTAGTCGATACCAACACCACGGATTTCGACATTGCAATAGACTATGGGCCAATTCCTTATCAAGAGCTTGATAGTAGTAAAAAAAGTCGATTATTAATGGCTGAATTTTTGGTGCCAGTGATGAACAGCGCATATGCCAAAAAATATCAATGGCAAGATCTCAATACCTGGCAGCACGTCACCTTGTTGCATGATGCGATGCCATGGCGCGATGCAAAATATAACAGCGAGTGGCAATATTGGTTTGAAACCATGGGGCTAAGTCATCAATTAAGTACATCAGGCCATAGCTTTAATCGCACTGACATGGCAATGGAAGCTGCTGCAGCGGGACAAGGTATTGCGTTAGGGCGTTCAGCACTGTTAGAACAAGACTTACTCAGTGGAAACTTAATTGCACCTTTTTCACCCATTGCGGCTAACTGTGGTTATTTTCTGATAACAACACTCAATGCCGACATAACACCAGATGATCAGACAGTCGATTGTTTTGTCCGTTGGCTATTTGAACAGCTAGCAGAGTGATACAATGAAAAATCACCTAAACTATTAAGGAATTAAAATGACGATGCATCAAGTAGTAATCATGTACTTTAGCCTTTTTGTTTACACCTTAGTGCTTATTTGGGGACTCAGAATGCTCAAGAGTTCCTTTAAAGTCGAAGGCACACTCTTAAAACTATTAAGCGAAGACGAACCTCAACCAAAGAATCCTAAAGATAACTCACCGAAACCAAGCTTTAGTCGGCTTGCTGGAGCCGTTGGGAGTATGGGTCTGGCGGCCGTATTTATTGGTATTGGCTATTGGGTGATCTTCGCTTTATTTACTGGCGAAGATATTACTAGGCTTGATGGTTTAGGGCCGTATTTTCTGTCCGGTTCTGCATTATTTGCCCCTTATGCATTTAATAAACTGGCAAGAGTCTTTAAAATATAAACCACATGGACCATTGATATATTGCAAATATCACCGTTGTTCAATATAGTGTTTTCGATGGAATACTTACAAATATTTGCAGGGCACACTGCACGAAAAATGATTGAACAACATGGCTTCAGTCAACAACTGTTTTCTGCCGTACTAGGGGCTAGTGGTGGCCCCAAATGGTTCACATTATACGGGCTTGACCGTTACCTGATGGGGGAGTTTTTTCATGGCCGCAGCCAGCCGCTTAATCTTATTGGGTCCTCGGCGGGATCTTACCGGTTTGCGGCATTAGCGCAAAATGATCCGGTGGCGGCCATTGAACGCTTAGCCACTTTTTATTCGCAAGTGACCTATAGCGAAAAGCCTTCGCTCGATGAAATTGGCCGTAAAGCTTATGAAGTACTTGATTTTGTACTAGGAGAACAGGGCGCTGCACAAATCTTGGCCAACCCTATCGTTCGAGCACATTTTATTGTGGCCAAAACTATTGGTTTAGTCAGTAGTGAGCACCAAGGAAAACAACTGTCAGGGCTAATTTATAGTTACCTGTTAAACCGGGTTAATCGCAAGCACTTGGCAAAGCAATATCAGCGGGTCATATTTAGTCATCATCAGTCCGATTTGCAATTAATAGATCCCTACGGTATTAGTACCGAGCAAGTCCCATTAACCGCTGACAACTTACGAAGCGTGCTTTATGCTTCTGGCGCTATTCCGTTAGTGATGCACGGTGTTCAAGATATTAACGGCGCAGGGGTGGGGACTTATCGAGACGGTGGGATTATCGATTATCATTTTGATTTTAAAATAGTCACCAACCAACAATCGTTGGTGCTTTATCCGCATTTTAGTCAATCACCCAAAGCGGGTTGGTTTGACAAGAGCCTAAGACGACCGCCATTAGCCTCTAGTTATGATAATGTGGTGATGTTAGCGCCAACTCAAGCCTTCATTGAGCGCTTACCTTACCAAAAAATCCCTGATCGCAATGATTTTAAGCGCTTGAGCGAGTCTCAGCGCATAGCGTATTGGCAAGAAGTGCTCAAGCTAAGTCATTTATTAGCCGAAGATTTCACCCAATTTGTTGCACAACCTTCCCCCCATTTAATCCACCCCTTCTATAAACTAGGGTCAGGTTAAACTTAATTAAATTGGGATAAAGCACCCAGCTGGATATTTTGCTATGATGACGTTTTTTATGGTCAGATGAAGTTAGATGTTTAATATTGTATTAGTAGAGCCAAGAATGCCTGGCAATGTCGGCACCATTGGGCGATTAGCATTTGCCCTAAATAGCACCTTACATTTAATCAAACCCTATGGCTTTGGCGAAATTAGTGTTAAAGAAGTTAGACGTGCTGGCTTAGATTATTGGTTTGAACTCGATGTCCGTGAATATGACAACATCGAAGAGTTCTGGCTAAAAAACCCAATGTCGCCGCGCCATTTTATGGCTACAACAAAAACCACTAAAAATTATTTTGAACCAAGCTATCAGCCAGATGATTACTTCTATTTTGGCCGCGAAGATAATGGCTTGCCACAAAGTATGCTCGACAAAAATAGCAGTAGCTGTATTACTATTCCGATGGCAAATCAAGCACGTTCGTTAAACATGGCTAATTCGGTATCGATTATCGCTTATGAAGCACTGCGTCAGAATTTTAGTCAGTTCGAGTCTTAATGAAAGTGAGCAAACGTATCGATGCGATTAGTTCGATGGTGATAGCGCATCAACATCGTTGGCAGCATGTGTGGGATTGTTGCTGTGATCATGGCCATTTAGGCATGAAGATTCTTGATCGTATCCATGATAAAGATATCCACTTTGTCGACATTGTGCCATCAATTATGACGACGCTAACGGCTAATTTAAGCCGTATTTTTGAGATGAGTCGATGGCATGTCCATTGTTTAGATGTCGCCGATCTTCCTTTAGAGCAAGACGATACAAGTACTCAACATTTAATTGTGATTGCCGGTGTCGGCGGTGAACAAACGATGACAATGATTCACCAAATTTTACAGAAATTCCCACACCATCAATTAGAATTTCTGTTGTGTCCATTACGTCATCAGTATAAATTACGTTGCGAACTTAATGAATTACAGTTAGGGCTTGTTAATGAGCAGCTGATTAAAGAAAACAAATGGTTTTATGAAATTATTCATGTGTCCACCGATGCTCTACAACCAATATCACCGGTCGGTTCATTGATGTGGCATCAGCAACCGACATTATCGATTGAGTATTTAGACAAAACCATTAGCCATTACCAACGCATGAGTGCACACAACGTGACAGATATTATTAACCATTACCGTGAAATCAAAGATAATTTAATTGGGAGTCCCACGCATTGAAAACAGTTTTGTTAGATAATCAGCCAATAACCCCGAGCAAAATAGTATGTATCGGACGAAATTATGTTGATCACATTAGTGAATTAGGTAATGAAGTTCCTACCGAGATGGTCGTTTTTATTAAACCAAACTGCGCAATTTCGACCCAGTTATCGTCTTTTCATCAAGAAGCTTTGCATTATGAAGGCGAGTTAAGTTTTGTCTATCGTGGCGGAAAATTTGTGGCGGTCGGTTTTGGTTTAGATTTAACCAAGCGACAACTGCAAACTGAGCTAAAAGCGAAGGGCTTGCCGTGGGAGCGGGCTAAAAGTTTTCGTGGTGGCGCGGTGTTTAGTCAATTTGTGTCGATTACAACGATTGATGACACCTTGTCATTGGAACTAACCATCGACAATACATTAACCCAGGCTGGTGGCGTGTCGTTGATGCTCTACAAACCTGAGAAAATTATCGAACAGCTACTGCAATTTATTGATCTCAATGATGGCGACATCGTGATGACCGGTACGCCGAAAGGCGTCGGGGTGATCAAAGCCGGAGCAGTGTTTGATGCGAAAGTTATTCAAGGTGATAAAACCTTGGTTACTGCTAGTTGGTTGGCTGATTAAGACTTAAAAAAACCGTTCACCAGAGTGAACGGTTTAATAAATATTTTTAAATGTTATTAATTATTGTGGTACAACATTTAATGCTTGAAGTCCTTTTTGACCTGTTTCGATCTCAAACTGAACTTCTTGGCCTTCATTTAACGTTTTAAAGCCATCGCCTTGAATAGCTCTAAAATGGACAAATATGTCTTCACTACCTGGTTGCTCAATGAAACCAAACCCTTTCTTCTCATTAAACCATTTTACTCGACCTGTTACTGCCATGTGGATCTCCATGTATTTTTAAATGTTTTACTGCTGCGACATTGGCTAAATGCAGTAAAACGCTGGTCAGAACTTGACCTCAGTGAATATTAACTTAATTACTATAAAAATAAAACACTTAGTCACAATTTGTCACTATGATGAATTAAAACAAAGCGTTCCATTAATTGTTCCTCTGACTCAAGATGTTTAGGATCAACAATAATACAATCTATAGGGCATACCTTGATACAGGTTGGCTCTTCATAATGACCAATACACTCGGTACATAACGTGGAGTCTATTTCATAGATTATTTCCCTATAGGCAATCGCCATATTTGGGCACTCAGGTTCGCACATATCGCAATTGATGCAGTTGTCTTTGATTAATAATGCCACGCTGATAACTTCCTACGCCGTAGCTGCAACTTGATGAGGGTTACGGGAGTCTTGCTCTGCTGAGAAGTTTCGCATTAATAGTGCGAACTCTAGATTGATATCATCAGGGATTGGCAGCGACACAATATGTCCAGAACCTGGCGCGACATCAATGGCTTGACCTTTTTTATTAATTAGCTGTTCTAAGGTGAATGTAATATTACCTTGAGGGGTCATTAATTCGAGTGAATCACCGACCAAAAATTTGTTTTTTACATCAATGATTGCCAAGCTATTATCATCGCGACCGAGTACTTCACCAACAAATTGTTGAGTTTGTGATACTGAATGACCGTAATCGTAATTCTGATACTTGTCATGGGTATGACGACGTAAGAATCCTTCGGTGTAACCGCGATGAGCTAGATGTTCTAAGGAATTCATTAATGCTTGATCGAATGGTTTACCAGCTGCTGCATCATCAATGGCTTTGCGATAGACCTGCGCCGTGCGTGCACAATAATAGAAAGACTTAGTTCGGCCTTCTATTTTTAAAGAGTGAACGCCAATTTTTGTTAGTTGATCGACCATTTCTACAGCACGGAGATCTTTTGAATTCATGATATAAGTACCATGTTCATCTTCAAAAGTCGGCATGTATTCTCCTGGTCGCCCAGCTTCCTGCAATAAATAAATCTCGCTGGTGGTGCCACCTTCACCAAGCGTTGGCGCTGTTTTCTGTGGCTTAACAACGATAGGTTCAGCAGCGACAACATCGCCATTCTCGTTTTCTTTAGCTTGATGAACGTCATATTTCCAGCGACATGAGTTAGTGCAGGTACCTTGATTCGGATCGCGCTTGTTAATGTAACCCGAGAGTAAGCAACGGCCTGAATAAGCCATGCATAATGCCCCATGAACGAAAACTTCTAATTCCATTTCTGGCACCGCTTGGCGAATTTCTTCTATTTCAGTGACCGAGAGTTCACGTGACAATATGACCCGTTCTATGCCTTGTTGATACCAAAATTTTACCGTTGCCCAATTGACCGCATTAGCTTGCACGGATAAATGAATAGGCAAATCGGGAAAAACCTCTTTAACTAACATAATTAAACCAGGATCGGACATGATTAAAGCATCGGGTTTTAATTCGACCACTGGGGCCAAATCGCGAATATAAGTTTTTAATTTGCTGTTATGTGGTGATATGTTACTAACGACATAGAATTTTTTACCTAAGGCATGTGCTTCTTTAATACCAATAGCAATATTAGCGAGACTAAACTCATTGTTTCTTACTCGTAAACTATAACGTGGTTGGCCGGCGTAAACAGCATCGGCGCCATAAGCGAAGGCATAGCGCATATTTTTAAGGCTGCCGGCAGGGGATAATAGTTCGGGTGTAAACATCGTATTTCATCTCTAAAAGCTGGATTACGTATTATATTTGATCTTGCTATAAGCGTTATCTGATCTAAATCAACTAATTTAAAATAACTTTCATTGTGAATTTAAATGCACTTTTGTGAAATAAATATTCACTTTGTGTTGTGTTAGATTTCAATATGCGATATCTTGGCAAACATAGACTAGCTTGATTAAGCAACGGCTTTTTAATCTAGTAACTTGCCAATATTATTTTGGCTATTTAATCAATATTTAGAATGAGCGTGATATATGGAATTGTCTGATTTAAAAGATAAATTAGTAGGTGTTTGTGTTTCTGGTGGCCTCGATAGCAAAACAGTAACCAAACGATTGATGGAAGACAATATTAACGTCATTTGTTTTTCGGCTGATCTGGCACAACCTGATGAAGATGATATTCAGAATGTCGTTCGAAAAATGGACCCTTGTGGTGCAGAAACCGTATTAGTTGATTTGAAAAGTGAAATGGCCGATGCTTGTTTTGAAGCGATTAAATCCCATGCAACCTATGATGGAGGCTACTGGAACACCACTGGCATCGCGAGAGCAGTAACGGTTCAGGGGCTAATTAAAGCAATGAAAGCCCGCAATGTTAATATTTTAGCCCATGGCGCAACGGGTCGTGGCAACGATCAAATGCGTTTTGAGCGCTATACCCGTTCATTGGCGCCCGAAATGCAAGTTTATGCACCTTGGCGTGATGCTAAATTGCTAGAACAGTTCCCTGGACGTAGTGAAATGGCTGATTACTTGGCTCAATTCGACATTCCAGCGGTGATTGGAATGAAAAAGAAGTATTCCACCGATGCTAATTTAGCCGGATTATCCCATGAGGCCGAAGATTTAGAGAGTCTTGATACATCAATGTTAATCGTTGATCCGACCATGGGCGTGTGGCCGCAGCAGGCGCCGGATAAAATCGAACATGTGATGATTACCTTTGAACATGGTTATGCCGTTGCGATTAATGGTGAAAAGTTAAATCCATTAGATTTAATGACTAAAGCGAATGATATTGGTGGCCGTAATGGTGTTGGCATGTCCAATGCGTTAGAAAACCGGATTATAGGCACCAAGAGCCGTGGTGTATATGAAGCCCCTGGCATGGAATTATTAAGTCAAGGATTGCAAAATATTTTGCAAGCCACCTTAGATCGTCGTGCTACAGCCTTGTATCAAACACTAAGTAAGAGCGTTTCTGATCAAATTTATGATGGTCGCCAGTTTGATGTCGCGACAAAAGCCGCAATGGCAGGTATTGATACTTTAACCGCCAGCGCTTCGGGTGAAGTCAGCTTAGGGTTATACAAAGGAAATGTATTCTTTAATAGCATGACTAATATTGCGGCTTCATTATATAACGAAGAAGATTCATCGATGGAAGCCAGTAATGGCCTTAATCCTGAAAGTTCTCAGGGCTATGCTGATATATTATCGGTTGAAGCCTGTGCTTTAGCAAAAGCGGGTCAATTTAACGGCGATAGCTAATCAAGAAGCGCACTCTTATTTTGAGTCAAAAAAGAGTGCGCTTTTGTATTAAAATAGCTGGCGCAATAAGAAAATAGTGCTATATTATAGTTACATTTGTCATGTCATAGCAGTTAAATGGCATGGGTTTTAATAACTTAGATATAAAATGGACTCCGCATGTCTACAGCTAACGCCTTAAGAACAATTCTAATCGAGAAGTTAAAGAATGACTCTTTAGTTTTACCCACGTTACCTCGAATCGCTATTAAAGTGAGAGATACCGTTTCAGATCCTGATTCAAATCTTAATCAAATTTCAGCTCTAATTTCGCAAGACGCAGCGCTATCCGCACGGATGATCCGGATTGCAAACACTGCGCATTTTAGTCGCGCCGTTAAAGTTGAGAACTTGCAAGCCGCAGTAACCCGTATTGGGATGCGTCAAATCAAAAACATTGTGATGGCGCTAGCCATGGAACAATTGTTTGTTTCAGACAATGAATTTATTGCGCAATATTTGGCAAAGTCTTGGCAACAATCGACCGATGTTGCCGCTTATGCCATGGCATTATTTTCTGTTTATAAACGTGAAAATAAACACACACCGATTCTAGTTGATACATTAACACTGACCGCATTACTGCATAATATTGGCGTATTACCTATCTTAACCGAAGCCGATGGTTACCCTGATGTGTTCGCCGAGCCTGAATTTTTAGAGCAAGCGATTAATGATTTAAACAGCCATATTGGTGTTGCAATTGTTAAGGCTTGGAATTTTAGTGATGACATGATCGAAAGTGTTAAATATTATGCCAATGACAGCCATAATACCGCTGAGGTAAGCTATTTAGACTTTGTGCGTTTGGCTGTTCTATGCCAGAAAAATGAAGATAACATTGCTGGTTGTGCCGAAAAACTAGCGCCATTTATCAAAAAAGGTCTTGTTAGTGGTATTGAAGATATTGCTGATGACAGATTTTATGAAGAGCTAGCCGCCTCGAAAGCGACTTTCGAATAAATTCGATTGATCAATAAAAAACCGCGAGTTAGTTAACTAACTCGCGGTTTTTTTATTGTCGCGCTTGGCGTGCATTATCCGGTGCTAATTCAAAGTTAGAGCGAAACGGATTAATGTCTAAACCGCCCCTACGGGTATATCTAGCATAGACACTTAGCTGATCACACTGACAATATTTGATCAGATCGACAAAGATACGTTCGACACATTGCTCATGAAACTCATTATGCTGGCGAAATGAAATAATGTAGCGTAATAATGCTTCCCGATCTATTTTAGGGCCGTGATAGTGAATCTCGACAGTACCCCAATCAGGCTGATTGGTGATTAAACAATTCGACTTTAACAAATTGGAATGCAATGTTTCTTCAACGATATTTTTAGGATCGCTAATGGCATTGCTCAATAATAACGGATCAAACTGATAGTGATTAATTTCAATATCTAGCTCATCAATACACTCACCAGTCGCAGCAATAATGGTTTGATTAGCAAAATCCTTAGCGAGGATAATCTCAACCGCGACAATTCCTTTTGCACACACCGATAAATCCGTAATTAATTGTACTTCAACGGCTCTGACATCGTTAAATCGATGTTGATTAAAGCTATTTAAGTATAATTTAAAGGATTTAGACTCCACTAAAAACTCACTGTCATGGGGGAAACTAAAACTAACCACCGCGACAACAGGCTTGCCCTTGTTATTTAACCAAGATAATTCATAGCCCGTCCATAGGTCGACGCCATCAAAAGGTAAATTGTCACCTAGGTTTAAACTGTCTCTGTTTAAAGAACGGGGCACACCCTGTAACAGTTTAGCATCGAAGCTGTTATCATATTGCGTTTCTTTGCCAAGGGTTAATGATTTCAATGCTGGGGCATCTTGATAATGATTTGAGATATCTGTCATGGAAATGGTTATCCGTATTAATAATACTGAGTACTAAATGTTGAACACTGTTGAAGCGTTAAAAAACTTTGCTGCAGATTATAGCAAATCTGTTGTTAATAAAACGGGATATTTACCACAAGTTATTCATGATAATGAATGGACTTCACCCTGTGAACAAAACGATGCTAACGATGGCATATTAGTGCAGTGGCAGTGGTGTGAGCAACAGGAAAAAATAAACTTTGGTGATATTGAACAGGCGCTTGAATTAACATTTCATCAAGACATTAAAGACTATTATGGTGC
>SPKZ01001162.1_pt1 | contig 60004 bp, 53 predicted proteins | sample 2456571 | NCBI WGS metagenome assembly SPKZ01 (sample SAMN11192286, study PRJNA482655) | marine metagenome | biome: ENVO:00000447; feature: ENVO:00000244|ENVO:00000211|ENVO:00000569|ENVO:00002023; material: ENVO:00002151; isolation source: ocean water from marine abyssalpelagic zone ...
GGCTAATTTCGTTTTCATCATTATCAACAGCACCACCAGAGTTATAACCTTTTCGGCTGTAATCAATGGCATTAAAGCCGGCTATGATAAATAAATCATTGCTTATATTTAACTTTGTTGAGCCAAATAGGCGAGTAAGGGTTACATCAAGGTCAGCATATTTATTGCGCTCACCCCAGACTGGCTCAGGAATGGCATCTTGCGCATACGGAAAAGCAGGAGTTAAGCCATAAGCTGGTGTGGTTGCCTGATCATAACCATTGGTAAAAGAAATATCTGTGCTTTTAGAGGTACTTGCACCAAATATCAGTTCATGGTCTTGGCCAAATAAGCTAAATTCACCTATTGCGGTTAGGTCAAATAAATCTGCGCTAAATTCCGAGTCATATCTGCCTGGCTGGCTGACTAGACCTAGGTTAGTTTCACTGTCAAAGATGCCATATACATATAGTAATTTACTTTGGTCTTCAGAATCTTGTTTATTATAAGTTGCTTTTATTTCCCAATCATTGTCAAAGGTATAAGCATATTCAATAAAAGCGTTGATATTAAGAGTGTCCCACATAGTCCAGTCTTGAGTTGGACTGGTACTCACATCAAAGTCTGCCTGCGTGCCGTCGGAATTGGCTAGTGGTAAGCCGCCCCACATAACACCATCACTATTGGCATCTTGGTATGAAGCGCCAAAGGCTAGTGTTGAGTTGTCTGTAAGTTGTCCATCAACTACAGCCGAGAGATATGTACGATCGTCTGCTAAACCATTAAGATATGAGCCTGAGTCTTGTGCAACAGCAACAATACGTGCCGCCCAACTGCCACTTTCGGTTAATAAAAACGAAGCGTCTGCTTGTAAACGTTGAAGATCATCCGAGCCAAGTGTTAAACCGACTTCCGCTTCATTTTCATTGCTTGGACGTTTACGTACATAGTTAATAGTACCTGCAGCATTACCGACCCCCGTTAATTGACCATTAGCACCACGAATGACTTCTATCTCTTCATAACCGTAACTTTCCATAGCGCCAGTAACGAGACCCCAGCCATTAGGTAGTCCAATACCATCAATTTGCGTACTTTTAATATCAAAACCACGAGAGGTATATCTGGTGCGGTTAGTTTCACCGCGTTCTACGGTAATACCTGTCGCCATTTGCAGTACATCATCAATGTTATTAACCGCGAAGTTCTTAATTTGCTCAGAGTCGATAACACTAATTGATTGTGGCGTTTCATTAAGTTCCATGGTTAAACCAGTAGCACCTTTACTTACTCGGTCTGAACGAACACCAACAATCAGAATCTGCTCTATTTGCTCATCATTGCTTTCAACATTTGCCTCAGATTGAACTTCTTGTGCATAAGTTTGAAAGCCCATCGCTAAAACTAAAGAAGACAGTGCAAAAGTATGTTTACGTTTCATGTTTACCCTTAAATATTATATTTTTTTGAAATAAATCAAATCGGGCTGATTGTACATTTAAATAAAATGCAACACAAATGATAATCGTTAGCATTCTCCGTCAACTAGTTAAATAGCAACCATTATCAGTCAGTTTTTCTTGATATCTATTATGTTGAGCATTACTATGCACGCTTAATTGCAGTCCTGTGTACACTGAATAATGCGGATAAAACATGGTAAAACTTAGTAATCGTTTCTGGTTCCAACTTCATGGCTGGTTTTCATTACCTATATGGATAATATTTTGCTTTGTTTGCCTGACAGGAACAATTTCAGTAATCAGCCATGAATTGACTTGGTTAACTAACCCTGCGGCTCGTGCTAGTAATCCTGATAATCTTGCAGAAAAAACAATGCCAGAGCTTATTGCCATTGTTGAGCAAGCTTATCCAACCGCTAAAGTTAGCACAGCGATGTCCTTTGAATCATACTTAGTCAATGCGGTTATATTTACCGATAGTAACAAACCCTATGCCATTGCGTACGTCAACCAATACACCGGTGAAATACAACAGATTAATCAAGGCACAACTTTTACTAATTTTATGCGCTCTTTGCATGGTTGGTTATTATTCCCTTGGCAAAACAGCTACAGTGTTGGCTATTATCTGGTTTGTGCAATGGCAATAGTAATGTTAGGTGCACTCATTACCGGCTTGGTCGTTTATAAAAATTTTTGGCGAGCATTTACTCAACCTAAACTGCGTCTAAAGCAAGGTAAGAAAACATTTTTAGGCGATTTACATCGCTTGTCTGGCGTTTGGTCTATTTGGTTTTTATTATTAATGAGCATTACGGGTTTATGGTATTTAGTGCAAGCAGTTTTATGGCACAATAATATTGATATAGAGCCACATCCTCCTTTGGTAGAAATAGTACAACTATCTATAGAAACCACTAGCAAGCCAGTTAGACCCGTGACATTATCTGCTGCACTGCTGATTGCAGAGAATAAATTCCCTGACTTTAAAAGTACCTACATTACGCCCCCTGAACACAACCGTGATACCTATAAATTATATGGCGAAGGTGATTTTATTTTCTTTGACCAATACTCTTATGCCGTGATAGTGAACCCATGGACAGGTGACATTGTTAGTGAACGCTCGCCCGCTAAAATGAACACACTACAAACATTATCTCACATCGCCGATCCACTGCACTACGGCACTATTGGTGGCATTTGGACTAAAATTATTTGGTTTGTTTTTGGTGTCTTTTTGACGGGGATGTCGATCACTGGCTTTATGATGTGGGGAAGCCGCACAATTAAGGCATCTAATCGTAACACTGTAGATTCATCAGCAGTTAAAGACTCAGAACTGGTACTAACTAAGCAGGAAGTAAAGTAATGGCGCGCGTTAACAATAATTTATGGAATCGCTACAAATACAAAATAAATGCTCTAGTGCTACTTTTATCTGTTTATTTTTTATATCAATCATTAAATCCAAAATTTCCTGATACTTGGAATACACAAAAAATTGGTTTATTTGAAATAACACCTATGCCATTTAATCTTGAGCCGCCTTACCTTCATGACGGTCATTACACAAAAGATTTCTTTCTGGTATTTAGTCAAGGTAAAATTGATGACATACGCCAAGCATACTTAAATATTGGTAGTAAGCCCTTACCTCTTTCAACACTACAAGCAGGTGACAGTGGAATATTGCATGGCAGTCAGCATGGTCAAGAAGTTCATGCTATTGCGCCTAAAACGTTAAAAACAGAAGATAAGGTGTGGTTAACTATTGAGAACTGGCAAGGAGAGCAAGTAGTTACATATTGGGAACTACCAAAAGAGCTACTACCAAACTAAATGATAACGTTAATAAACTTTAAATAAAGGCTTATTTCAACTAATTTTTGCATTAGTTTTTCTAATGACAAAATGTATTTTTTTTTAGTTTGTTATATACACCTATTTTATCTAAACTGCCTTTGCTTTCTGATTCAGCTTGTTGTTAGCTAATACGATGTTACCTCTGCTTTCCCCTAGAGATAACATTAGCCAGATAGCTTTTGAATAGATACTTTTTAATGTGCACTTTGTATGAATTTATTATCTTTTCCCTTTGACATGTTTCTTGGAGCTTTCTCTTTGAAAAAGACTTCCTTCTATCAACTTGATATTTGAGTTGGCCTGCAATAATTTGCGGGCTTTTTTTTGCCTAAAATTTGATAGCTGAATGGCTTGGTTTTTGCCTGCTACAATTGCCCAAGCACTTGAGCAGGTTCTATTTTAGTCGCTCGCCAAGCAGGATAAATAGTCGCTAACAGTGACATAACAAGCGCGGTAAACACTGTGATATAAACATCAGGCATATGTAAGTGACTTGGGATATGATCAATAAAATACACATCAGCCGACAACAGCTTTAAGGTAAATAAAGCTTCGATAAAGGCAACAATCTCTGCTAGGTTCAATGCTAAAACCACACCAAGAATACCACCAATAATACTGCCTAACAGGCCGTTAACTAGACCTTGATAAATAAAGGTTAACATGATTAATCTAGTACTCGCGCCCATAGTTTTAAGAATAGCGATATCACCTTTCTTATTATGCACTGCCATAATTAAGGTAGAAACAATATTAAAACTTGCTACCGCAATAACTAACACTAAAACAATAAACATAACCATGCGAACCAGTTGTATATCGTTAAATAAATGCCCTTGAGTACGAGTCCAATCTTTAATATAAACATAATGATCAAACTGATAAGCAATATCTTTAATAATATTAGGCGCGGTAAAAACATCATTAAATTTCAAACGAATACCTTGTGTTTCTCCTGGCTTATAATTTTTAATATCGGCAGCTTGCACAAATGAAACATAAGCAAGTGTTTCATCAATAACACCACCAAACTTAAAAATACCGACAATTTTCACATAACGCTTTATCGGCGCAGAAAATACATTTTGCTTTGCGGCTGTATTGTTAGAGGGTAATAAAATTTGTACCTTATCCCCTAGTTTTACCGATAATTTTTTAGCGACGCCAACGCCGATAACAATGCCATTACCTATACTTTCATTATTATCCCTCTGATTTAACGCTTGCCAACTGCCTTCAATAATATAATTATCTATATCTGATACTAGTGTTTCTAAATTTACATCTACGCCTCTTATTTCCAATGCCTTTAGCTGCGTTTTATGCTGCATCATACCCGTTAAAGTTATCACTGGCGCCGCAGCAACAACTTGAGAATTCTTTTGTATCCGCTTAATATTTTCAGGCCAATTGGCTATTGGTTCATTTACAGATATTAATTCCGCATGAGGCACTATAGACAAAAGCTTACTCGCCAACGCTTTCTCAAAACCGTTCATCGCACTTAATACCACTATCAATATCGTAGTGCCTAATGCGATACCAATCGTTGAAGAGGCCGATATAAAAGTAGAAAAACCCTGACCATGACGACTACGAACATAACGTAATGCTAAAAAAAGGCTTAATGGGGTAAATATTGACTCGGCAGCTTTTTCATTATTGGTTTTTTTTATGGCACTAGTCATATTAGACATTTGTTGTTGGTCCGAGCTTGTTAGACTTATTTACAGCAACTTGGTTGCTTTCAACAAAGGGCATCAATTTTCCATGATCTAATTTTAGCTGTCTGTCCATGCGCATAGCTAAAGTAATATCATGAGTAACGATAACAAAACTAGTTTGCGCACTTTGGTTTAAACTACGCAGCAATTGATAAATTTGTTCTGCGGTATCACTGTCTAAATTACCGGTTGGTTCGTCCGCTAAAATTAGGGACGGTTTGGTCACCAATGCTCTTGCAATGGCTGTACGTTGCCGCTCTCCCCCTGACAATTCACTTGGTCTATGATGACCACGGTGCGCTAAACCAACCTGCGCTAATACTTCAGTTGCCATCGCTATTGCTTGTTTAGGTTTATCGCCACGAATAAGTAAAGGCATGGCAACATTTTCAAGGGCGGTAAACTCCATCATTAAATGATGGAATTGATAAATAAAACCAATATGCTGATTACGAAAAGCTGCCCTTTGCTTATCTGATAAGGTTAAAATGTTAACATTGTTAATATACACCTCACCTGAGGTTGGTAAGTCTAAAGCACCTGCAAGATGTAAAAACGTGCTTTTACCACAACCTGAACTGCCGACAATAGCCAGTAACTCACCCTTTTCAACCGTCAAGTCTAAACCATCTAACACTTTCGTTTCTAAATCGCCTTGCTGATATGACTTAGATAATTGATTACAGTGTAAAACATTACTCATTGCGTAGAACCTCTGCCGGTTGAGTTTTTGATGCTTGAAAAGCAGGATATAAGGTAGCAACAAAACTCATTGCTAGTGCTGACAACACAATTGTTACTACATTATTAACGTCAATCTGCACAGGTAATGACTGTGCCGCATAGCCCCCACCTAAAATATTAACTCCAAATATAGCTAATATTTCATTGAGATTAAAAGCGATTAATACGCCAAAAAAACTTCCTAACGTAACACCCCACAAGCCATTAACCATGCCTTGGGTAATGAATATTTTAACAATTCCCATTCGAGATAAGCCTAATGTTTGTAAAATACCTATTTCCCCTTGCTTTTCTACCACCACCATAACCAGTGCCGAGACAATATTAAAAGCGGCAACCGCAACAATTAAACTCAGCATTAACCACATCATTTTTTTCTCCATATTAACGGCAGAAAAAAGCGCTCCTTGACTATCATTCCAGGTAGTAAAAGCGAGGGGATTCATAGGGGAATTTATCTTATGGTTAGATGATAATGCGTCTGCTACTTGCTGAGCGTTAAAAGCATCATCTAAATAAAGGCGTAATTGATCTATACCATCACCTTTTCGACGGAGTAATTTCGCCCCATATTTACTGTGCACATACACCATTGAATCATCAACTTGCGAGCCAACATCAAAAATTCCGCTGATAATAAAGTTACGTTGCACTGGAACCCTACCCATAGGGGTAAAAATAGTTTTATTTGGCAGTACTAAACGTACCGTATCTTGCATCGACACTTTTAACTTATTTGCTAAAGAACGACCAATAACAATGCTGTACGCTTGCTCAGACAAACTTGATAAAGAGCCTGATAGCATATGACGGTTAATAATATTATTTTCTTCAAATTCAGGGATAATACCCTGCAGTAATACGCCTTGCAGATTTACTGATGATTGAATAAGCGCTTCACTACTTAGGAATGGGGTAACCTGCTGTATATGCTTTTGCCGTAGTAACTGCGTTCTAAGTGCGGGCCATTCTTTGAAAGAGTTCACTTTAACGCTATATTTTTCCGTAACAGGTTCTTGAGTAACAATAACATGAGGCACTATCCCTAAAATTCGTTTTTTAAGCTCACCTTCAAAACCATTCATCACAGACACAACAGTGATCAATGAAGCGACCCCAAGCAAAATACCCATGATAGAAAAAAAAGTAATAAAAGAGATAAAACCTGTACGGTTTTTACTGCGACTATAACGTAAACCAATAAAGAGACTAACAGGTTGAAACATTGAATATTGTTACTAAAAGCGACGATAAAAATCGTGTGGATATGAGCTATTCAGCATAACACAGCTACTTAATATTTAATGCTATTGTTCTGTGAAAAAAATAAAAGATACTTAAACTTAGCAATTTCTGCTATAAGTTTGTTATTCAATAAGATTTTATTAACCTACTTGGTATAACGTTAAGTATTAGCAAACATGACAAAAATGAACAACGAAACAATCGAACAGAAATTAGCTAAATATCATGAGTTTTTTTCGATAGAACATAACTTTAGTATTAATATTTTACCGCTTGAGTTAACTAAAGTGACCAGTTTTGAACGGTTTTTAGCCGACATGCCAACGCCGTTTAAAATGGCAAGTGATATGAAAAGTATTGATCAATCGGCATTACGTCCATTACAGGCGCTTTCTGGCGTTGCCGGGCAACTAGTTGAATTTTTAAATCATCAGTCGTCAAAAATAGATTTACTTATTGGTTACATTTTAAGCCAACAAGATGACGAAGAGCACAGATATCAAGGCATTAAGTTCGGTGGTGGCGGCTTATTATTTACCGCAAATAAAGCGTTCAAACTAGCACAGTTATTAGAAATGAAAGTTTTTCTACTCAATAAAAATTGTGCAGTTTACTGTTACGGCGAAATTATTGAAGTACAACAAAATCAAGATAGCTATTTACACAAAGTAATATTTCACTTTATTCGTGAAGATGATCGAGAAATACTGGTACGAAATAGCCTACACGAGCAATCGAAACAATTACAAGCTCTTGCCCAACAAAGGAACCAAGACAGTAAAATTTAGCCATTGAACTGAATCATGCATCTTTAAGTGGAACGGGTATATGTCATTAAGCGTTATCATATTAATATCTTTAGCCCTTGGCATCATTATCGGCGGCATTTTATTATTAAAAAAATCCGCCAGAAAATTTGATTTAACCACAGAGCAGTTAAAACGTATTAAAAAACGAAATAAAACGCTAGATGAAAAAGAACGAAAAGAAAAAAAATAACAAAAATAGCGTAGTAAGCCGTCAGTGGCTAAGTCCTTTACACACAACCTGGTATATCTATAACCTAGTACATCAATATTGAGACCCTTAGTAAAGACACTACGGAGTATCAATAACAGGGTGATTTTTAAATTTTAATTACGATACAAGGTTTTAATTAAGTGATAACCAAATTTTGTTTTTATTGGACCATGTACTTTTAACAATTCTCTTTTAAAAACTACTTCATCAAACGCCTTAACCATTTGTCCGCGACGAAACTCACCTAAATCACCACCCTTTTTCTTTGATGGACAAATTGAGAACTTTCTCGCTAGTTGCCCAAAATCTGCACCTTTAGCTAACTTCTCTTTTAATTCAAGCGCTTGTTTTTCCGTTTTTACTAAAATATGAATTGCTGCTGCGTTAGCCATGACTAGCCTTTAATTACTTTTTTAACTATTTAAGTCATTATACCAAGGTTTAATCTACTGGTAATACCATATTTTTCTTTTACTCTCAGTACTGTTGACATAAAATGTCACAGAGACTTTTAATAGCAACGAATTATCGATCCCTATGAGCACAATAAAACATTTATTTGAAAATAATAAGAAATGGGCTGACAAAATAACAGCAGAAAATCCTCGCTTTTTTCAAGGCCTTTCAGAGCAGCAATCACCAAAATATTTATGGATAGGTTGTTCAGATTCTCGCGTACCTGCTAATGAATTATTGGGTATGCAACCGGGGGAAGTGTTTGTTCATCGTAATATTGCCAATCAAGTTATTCATACTGATTTAAACTGTTTATCGGTGATTCAATTTGCTGTAGATATTTTAAAAGTTGAACACATTATTGTCTGTGGTCATTATCGATGTGGTGGTATTAGCGCTGCTTTTGATGATAAAAGCCACGGTTTAATTGATAACTGGTTACGTCATATTCAAGATGTATATCGCTTTAATAAAAAGAAATTAGATGCAGTTGCCGACGAAACTCAGCGTATGAACTTAATGTGTGATTTAAACGTTATTGAACAAGTAGCTAATGTATGTAATACCACGATATTACGTAATGCTTGGCATACTAGGCAAAATGTGACCGTGCATGGTTTAGTGTACAATTTACATGACGGTATATTGAAAGACTTAAAGGTATCGGTTAATAGTAACGAAAAAATGCACGATTAGCGAAAAAAAGTTACGAGTAGTGAGTTCCGAAAAAATCACTCTATGAGTTTATTATCTTCGGAACTCGAAACTATTCCACTAGCAACTAAAGAACACCTCGTTCCATTTGATTTAATTCAATCGATTTAAATAAGGTTGAAAAGTTACCTTCTCCAAAGCCTTGATCATTTACTCGTTGGATCATTTCAATAAAAATAGGTCCAAATAAATTTTTAGTAAATATTTGTAATAAATAAGTATTTTCACCTTGGCTATCCACTAAAATTTGATGCTCTCTAATTTTATCTTTATCTTCTTTAACCCAAGGAACGCGATCAAAAATTTCATCATAGTATTCAGGTACTATATGCAAGGTATCGATAATATTACTATCGAGTTTATCTAAAGAAGCAACTAAATCATCAGTGATAAACGCCAAGTGTTGTACACCTGGGCCATTGTACTCATTTAAATATTCGTCAATTTGATTATCTTTACTGCCTTTACCTTCATTGATTGGAATACAAAATTTGCCACAAGGGGATTGTAATGCATAAGAAATTAACGCTGTTTTAATGCCTTTAATATCAAAGTATCTTATTTCGGTAAAACCAAAAACATCTTTATAAAAATCAGCCCATTTATGCATGGTGCCTTGATAAACATTATTAGTTAAATGATCTACCGCTAAAAAGCCTTTATCCTCAACAACTACAGGTGCATCGTGAGCATCAAAGTCAGTATCATAGATAATGCCTTTGTTTTTACCATCTGCTTTAAAGTTTTCAATAAAGTAAATTAAGCTATCACCAATACCAAAAATTGCCGGATAAGGTAATTTATTTGTTACCTTTTCAGCTGACTTAGCACCACGCTTTACTGCTTTTTCAAAAGCAAAACTCGCATCTTCAACACGCCAGCCCATAGAACAAATTGCAGGTCCATGACTTTTAGCAAACTCTTTTGAAAAACCGGTAGTTTCTCTATTAAGTAAAAAGTGAATATCATTTTGATTAAAATAATCAATATTGCGACCTTTAAATTTTTTGGTTTTTGAAAAACCAAAACCATAAAAAGCCTTTTCCATAAAATCTGAATCAGGGCTCGCATATTCAGTAAACTCAATGCCACATAATTTCAACGGGTTTTGCTTTAAATCAGCAGTAAGGTCAGTCATATCTTTATCTCTATTAGCGGTAATTCTAATACCCAATATTTGGGTATATCTTGGTATAACTCCATTATCTAGAGGAACGAACTTAAGCGAAAGGGCAAGCGCAATAGAGTTTTTAGCGGATATGTAAATTAAAATGTACGAATATTCAGGAAAAAAGTAAGCAGAAACAAAGCAAGGCTAGATAGGGGCTATCAACAAGGTGTATTAGTATATTTACAAAAAATAAACAGCACTTAAAAACATGGTCTTATTATAATCCCAAATCAAGCTATTTATTCATTATTATTAGATAAATGTAATGCTAGTATAAAAATATTGCTACTGAAGCTAGTTTTAGTGGTAAAAAAATACTGCCTATAAAGTGACAATAATGCGTAAACATAGCCACCTAGAAGAGATAAATTACGTGGTAACCATTAAACCAAACATGCCAAGCATAAACCCCAGAACAGCCCCCATTGGTGGTGCCCAGTGTTTTTCCAGCTTCACTTGAGGCGCTATATCTTGAAAAATCGAGTAGAGAATACCGCCAGACGCAATAAGCATGATAGCCGAAATAGCTTCTGGATATTCTGACAGCCAAAAATAGCCAGATATTCCGGCAATAGGGCCGAGTGTAGCCATTACAGAAAACATGATAATAATTTTTCGAGGTTGGTAAGCTGAAGTTGAATTTAATTCGCGATATGCACTAAACCCTTCAGGTAAATTTTGTAGCGCAATTAAACCTGCAAGTAAAAATGCATTGCTATTTCCCATTGCGAATGCCGCACCTAGGGCAATTGATTCAGGAATGAAATCAGAAAGCATTGCCGCAAGTTGGCTAGCGGGGGTATTTATTTTTTTAAGATAGATATCAAGGAACATAAAGCTCAGGCCACCGATGCTAAACCATATACAAGCAGTTAATGGCTTAAGATTCGCAATACCTTCAGGAACCAAAACTAAGGCTACTGCTGACAAGAGCGCGCCCCCCCCAAAAGCCATTACACCATGGCTGAATTCTGCTTCAATCCACTCATTGCTAATGTTTTCAAAGTAAGCAATTGCTGCACCTAACGGCATAGCTAAACCAGCTAATAATGTAGATGTTATAACTATTAGTAAAAGGTCCATGAATTAATCCGTAATAAGGTATGACGCCAATTAAGCGGCTAAATAATAATTTAATGCGAAGCAGAGCCGAGTGACATAATACGGGCTATCCCTGTCACAATAAAAAAATGCTGCCAAAATCTTATTTAACAACCTATTATGTATTTAATTTACTTGGATTAATAGTAACTTTAACCTCCATCTATGCATATGTTTTTTCTTTTTCTACAACGAGCTATTATCTCTATTTTTTCGTGTTCAGGTGTGTCTAGCCAACCACTAATCTCTGATACTAAACGATAGCAACCTACACAGATATCATTTTCATCTAGTGTACATTTACCCACACAAGGGCTTACTACTTTTTGTCTATTTACGCTTGAAGCATTAATCATACTAATAATTTTATCCCCGATGACAGGGTTGCTGTCACCCTTAATTTAAGTGCAAAACACCTACGCCCTACTTCATTTGTTTCTAGCTTCAAATCAAGTTGTTATCACGAATTTCAAACACAAAAAAGGCGCTTTTTAGCGCCTTTTTCACATTTTAATGATCACAAATTAGTTCTGACGTTGTGGACGTTCACTACGGCGACGAGGAGCTTCCTGTCTAACTACTTGTTCATCTGATGTAGTAATAGCAAGCGGTTGACGACGAACACGCACACCTTTTAGTTGTTTAAACAATTCATCAGGAATGCCTTTTGGTAACTGCACAAAGCTATGCTTTTCATGCAAGTTAATCGCACCAATATAGCTACTATCAAGTGATATTTCATTGGCTATAGCGCCAACAATATCACCAGGACGTGCACCATGCTCTTTACCCACTTCTAAGCGGTAAGTCTGCCAATCAACATCATTGCGATTTACTTTAGCTTTACGTGGTCTGTCATCACGTGAACCACGCTGACCATTTCTATCACCTCGGCTATCAGCACGAGAGTCACGACGAGAATCTCTACCGCGATCATTACGATCATTTCTATCACGGCTACTACGCTCACGTGTATCACGGCGCGGCTTAGGATCTTCTTTCGGCTCTAATGGTTGCTTTAATTGTTTTTGGAATAACAATGCTGCCGCTAAATCAGTCATCGATAATTCAGATTCACTGGCTATCGTTTCAATAATTTCACGCATACTTGCTAAATCTTTTGACTCAACAATTTTAGCTATTTCATCACGGGCACGTTCAATACGTTTTTTACCAAGTTCTTGAATATTTGGTAATTCATACATATTCACGGTGCCAGATGTTAAACGCTCATAATGACGTAATGAATACATTTCACGTGGGCGAACAAAAGCAATTGACATGCCTTCACGACCCGCACGACCTGTACGACCAATACGGTGAACATACGCTTCATTATCACCTGGTAAGTCATAGTTGATAACTAATGAAATACGAGGGATATCTAAACCACGAGCCACTACATCAGTTGCCACTAAAATAGACGACTTGCCTGATTTCATTTGATCAATACAACGCTCTCGTTGCGCTTGGTTCATATCGCCATTAAGCGCTAATGCAGGGTAACCAGCGCGCTCTAATTTTTCTGCTACATCAACAGTATCATTACGGGTACGCACAAAAATGATCATGGCATCATATTCTACAATTTCAGCAATACGCTCTAACGCGGTCATTTTAGTAATGCCCGTTACTTTCCAAGCATATTGAGTAATATTAGCTTTTGATTGCTTAACTGCGGCAATTTTAATATGCTCAGGATCTTTTAAGAAACGGTTAGCAATTTTACGAATAGCTGGCGGCATAGTTGCAGAGAACAAACACATTTGCGTAGTTTTTGGTAAGTGATCCAAAATCCACTGAATATCTTCTAAGAAGCCCATGTTTAACATTTCATCGGCTTCATCAAGAACACATACTTTTAAGTCGCCTAATTTTAGACTCTTACGGCGTAAGTGATCCATTAATCGACCAGGTGTACCAACAACAACTTGCGCACCGCGCTCTAGTTGTTGAAATTGTGGACCGTAAGATTGGCCACCATACAATGTAGCAACACGTAGACCTTTCATGTTTTTACCGAAAGATTCAATTGCTTCAGCAACTTGCATCGCTAATTCACGAGTTGGTGCTAACACCATTAATTGTGGTTTTTTAATTGAGGTATCAATTTTTGCCAAAGCAGGTAAACCAAAAGCGGCAGTTTTACCCGTGCCAGTTTGTGCTTCACCTAAAACATCTTTACCAGCTAATAACGGCGGGATAGTTTGTGCTTGAATATCCGTAGCTGAAGTAAAGCCAATTGAGGTAATGGCCGTTAATAAATCTGCTGGTAAGCCTAAGGTATCAAAACCGATAGCAGTGCTTGTTTCTTCAGTTTTGTTTTGATCGGTATTTTGATCGATATTATTTTGTTCAGTCATAATTAAATTTCATCTTCGCAAGGCAGGTATTAACGAAGAACAGAAAAAAATCACAAAACAATAGAACACCTTCAATCGACGTATTGATCAGAAGAAGATCGAACGCGGAAAGTGTACTGATAAATAATTTTTAATTGCTAAGTCTTAAACCTGCGTACATCATACGAGGAAACCACCAGGAAGACTTAAAGCGCATAGTGTATTGTCACACTATATTTCTGCTGGAAACGAAATGTTCAGCTGGGCAAGTCTATTGGGCGGTATAACCCCCACTCATTTTCGATTTATTTATCGTTCATTCTAAATAATGAAATCAATAAATAATGCACTTCCTTGTAACTTTCAGTGCTATTGCTGATTTTGTTGAAAAAAACAACATCCCTTCATCGAGGCGCGCATTATACGCAGTTTAACGGAATACACAAGAGATTTAATTGATAATAAAAAATTATCAATCACAAGTTCAAAGGAACCTACACTAGATAACTGAATTAAAAGAACAACTAGAAATTAATAATTATATTATTGTTCTATTTTATATAATTAATCTGTTAACTTAATCCGCACTAAATGATTAATGCGTTGCAATGAGAATATTGCCGCGTAAATAGCAGGTAAGGCTAATACCTTTCTTAATTCAGAAAAGGACTGCTCTGACAAAGCAGCTAATTTCTTTTCATCAATCACATATAAGCCATTAATAGAATACTCATCCTCACCTTCTAGTTTAAGGTTCAAGGTTTGTGGGACTAATAAGTCTTTATCTAACAGTAATTTAATAAAGTTTTCTGTTGCATTGGTTTTTTCAATATAACTAACAATGCGCTCACCTTTATCTGTTAGCCATTGATTTTGAACTCCATTTTCATCAAATAACGCCTCACCTTCAGTTTTGTTAACTAAAAATGAGTCTGCATCAAAGCACAATACAGCGTTATCTCTATTTTTTTCTTGATGAAGTAAAAAAGGATAAAGAGTTAAACCTTCAGGTTTGTAAGCTGCTTGCCAAGTATCGTCACGAAAGAATAAATTTTCTTCGCTCTTCAGACCTAATAACGCGATAGCTTTAAATTGCCCTGTGCCCGCATCTTTAATAAAAACTATCGGAAACTCTTGACTTGCAGCGATAAACTCTTGCACTACCACTGGGGCAAAGTGTTTGTTTTTACTTTGTTGCAAGTTTTCATTATTTTTAATTTTAAGCTGGCCATGGGCACTATTATTTATCGCTTTAATATCCACTACTAATTCTCCAATTCATTGCTAATACTTTATAGTTTTTGAAAACCATATTGACTGACTTTTCTCAGTAACTCATGGTTTGACGGCAATTGTTTTTTAATTTGTTCTGTAACTACTTTTACTTGCGCATAATGCTGTTTTGCTATGTCTTGTTTGTTAAATGAACTTTTATTAAAGCTTAGGTCTTGGTTAAACTCCATACCATAAAGTACATATTGATAGCTGTCTAACGGGAAAGGCTCATAAACATTGTCAAAATCATAATTAGATATCAATTGATGTTTCCACCGTGCTAATCGCTCTAACAGGCTATCTGGCACTGTATTAAGGTTTTTATTATCTTGCCAAAAAGGTTCATCTCTTTTTGAAAGATAATAATGCATTTTGATAAAGTCGATGGTTTTATCCCATCTAAACTTAAATGATTTATTAACTTGTTTTTCAACAAGTCCCATTGAGGCGCGGTCACGCGGAAATAGTTCAGCTAACATGTTAGCTGAGGCTTCAATAAGAAAAATAGCCGAAGCCTCTAAAGGCTCAACAAATGCAGCAGATAAGCCAATAGCAAAACAGTTTTTATGCCAAAATTTATCTCGATAACCTACATTCATTTTAATCAATCGAGCATCAAGTTGATCAGCTTGTGGCCCTATATAGTCTCGTAAAATTTGCTCGGCGCGATCATGGCTAGTATGTGCTGATGAATAAACATATCCAGTACCTCTGCGATTCGCTAAAGCAATATCCCAAGTCCAACCTGCTTCATGGGCAGTTGAAATAGTACTACTTGCTATAATGGTATTTTCTGATTCATAAGGCACTTGAATGGCAAGTGCGTGATCCGTTAACAAGATATCATTAATCTTTTTAAAAGGAATATCTAAGGCATCACCTATTAACAAGCTTTTAAATCCGGTACAGTCAACAAAAAATCCACCGCGAATATTACCCGCTGTATCAGTATTAATAGAGTCAATATAACCATCATTATCAAGATTAACGGCGGTAACATTAGCGGATATATGCTGCACACCAAGTTGACTTGTTGCATGTTCTCTTAATAGATCAGTAAACAAACCTGCGTCTAAATGATAAGCGTAATTTTGAATACCTTCAAATTCTTTATTGGTAATAAGTTTTGGTGCTAACCCAAGCTCACAAATAGTTGCTTGTACACTAATGCTATCGGCGTAACTTTCGTTACGGCCAATATCACCTAAATTCCAATAAGGCGCTAAATTGAATTCATTAGAGTCAAACATAGAAGTAAACAAATGGTAATAATGATTATTTATGCCATTTTGTGGAGCTTGTTTCCAGTTAACAAACTTAGTTGCTTGTTTAAATGATGCATTACATTTAGTGAGAAATGTGCTTTCACTGATACCAAGTTCAGCTAAGGTTTTCCGCATCGTTGGCCAAGTCCCTTCTCCAACCCCTATAGTGGGTATATCAGGAGACTCAATTAAGGTAACTTGAATGGCGGCAGGGTCAGTGCTATTAAATCGTTTAGCTAATTTTGCTGCGGTCAGCCAACCGGCAGTGCCACCACCAACAATAATAACTTGCTTGATTGTTTGTTCCATCGTAGATACCACGCTTATAACTTGCTAAAACCATATTGAATAACTTTTTCAACAAGTGCCCTTTGTTCTGGCATTTTTTCTATTAATAATTCACTGGCCTTATTAATATCGTCAAATAATTTACTCGCTCTTTCTGTATCCGTATATTTGGAGCTCACAGTTTCCAAGTCAGTTTCAAAACCCATTCCATAAAGAATATATAAATAGCTATCTAAATTGAATGGTTCCCAAGCATTTTCAAAATCATATTTTGTCGGCGGCTGACTACGCCAAAAACTTAATCTTTGCTGTAAGTTACCAGGAATACTTTTTGGATCACAATTATCTATCCAATACTGGCTATCCCTTCTGTCTGAAATACAGTAATGTAATTTAATAAATTCAACGGTTCGCTCCATGCGCATAGTAAGATGTTCATTAAATTTTCTCTCCACGTATGCCATCTCTGTCTTTTTACGTGGAAATTGTGTGGCTATCATATTTGCAGCTGCATCAAATAAAAAAATAGCTGACGCTTCTAACGGTTCAATAAAGCCCGCTGACATACCTATCGCTACACTGTTTTTATGCCAAAACTTTTTATGGTAGCCATGGTTAAGTTTAATTTTCCTAAAGGTAAGTTCACTGGTATCTTGTTCACCAATATATTCAATAAGCTGTTGTTTGGCTGCCTGATCAGAAATATATTTACTTGAATAAACATGCCCAACACCTCGACGATCTTGAAGGCCTATATCCCATATCCATCCAGCTTCTTGTGCGGTAGCTATAGTATGGGTTTTAATGGCTTGTTTTTTATCTGGGTAAGGTACTTGAACCGCAAGTGCGGTATCATTAAAAATAACATCGCTAATACTTTGCCAAGCAATGTTATAGGTTTGTTTTATAATTAAGCCTTTAGCGCCACTGCAATCAATAAAGAAGTCAGCTTTAAGTTGCTTATCGCTAACATGGTCTGTTTCTACATGCGTGATAAACTCATCGTTATCTAATACAACCTCGGTAACATTAGCACTGACAAAATTAACACCTAAGTTGTTAATACAATGCTTCTTTAAAAACGTAGCAAACTTAGTGGCATCTAAGTGATAAGCGTATTCTTGCGCTGCAGTATATTCTGACATAACAATTTGTTTCGGCGCTAACCCGTGATCACACAACCTTGCTTGTGAAGCAACGGTTCGGTCATAAGGTAAACGGGTATCTTTGTCTTGTTGTAGCCAATAAGGGGCAAGATTAAAGTCATATGAAGAATGACTTACGGTACTCAGCGGATGGTAATAACTAGGTGGACTAGCCTGATCTACTTTTTTGGTCCAATTAACAAATTCAGCGCCCTGCTTGAATGTTACATCACACTCACGAATAAAATCAGTTTCACTAATACCTATTTTATGTAAAGTACCTCTTAAATTTGGCCAAGTACCCTCTCCTACCCCGAGAATAGGAATATCGGGTGATTCAACCAATGTCACTTTCACACCATTTTCATGTTTACTGTTTAATGTTTTTGCCAATATAGCCGCACTTAACCAACCAGCAGTGCCACCACCAATAATAAGAATATGATTATTGTCTATTGTCATGATAAATTCTCGCTATTAACTTATTATATATTGCTATATTTAGATTTTACATAGTGTTTTTTGAGAGATAAACTTGAAAACCAAGAGTAAACAACATTTAATTTAGATAAATAAAGTAAGGAAATCAATAATTTCCTTACTTTTTATTAAGTGTTATTTCTTAAAAGCGATAAGCAACTTTAAAGTAAACATTACGACCATTCTCTGCAGATAAACGCATTGAATCAAATGCTGTTGATAAACGCTGAGTAGTACTTTCATCTAATAAGTTAGTAGACTCAAGGCTTACATCAAGATTTTCAGTGGCATGCCATGTAATGTTACCATCGAGGAAACCATGAGCATCCCATAAAGTAGCACCACCAATGCCTGTTGATTCAGCAATGAAGTCATCACGGTATGTATAAGCAAGGCGTGTAGAAATCACATCATTTTCATAATACGCGCTTAAGTTATAGCTGTATTTAGATAAACCAGCTAAATCTTTCTTCACTATACCACCATTTTCTTCACCTAGATCTTGTAAACCAAATCCTTCAGTATAGGTAAAGTTAGCTGACCAACCAAAATTGCCCATTTGCTGTTGATATTGTAATTCAACCCCTTGAATTTGACCACCAAGGCCTTGACCTGGTTCGTTCAAGATAAACTCTACACCATCACTAGGTCTGATGATGGTACTTTTGTTTGCACCTGGCGTAATGAAAGACTGGATATCTTTATTAAAGAGCGTTGCAGAGACTAAAGACTCTTCGTTAAAGTACCATTCAACACCGATATCAGCTTGTGTCGCACGGAACGGGTCTAATGCAACAGTACCACGGCTAATTTGACGTGTATTTTCAACAACATTCGCTGCAGGGTTTAAGAAGGTATAGTTAGGACGACTGATAACCTTAGCAGCTGAAACACGTAAGATTACGCTTTCAGACAAATTAATTGCCAAGTTAAAGCTTGGTAACCAATCGGCATAATCACTTGATTCTTGATCACGAATATCAGTATTAAAGAAGTTATTGAAGCTAGCTTCTGTTTCTGTTTTCACATAGCGTAAACCAACGTTACCGCGATAGTCATCACCATCAAAATCACCTTGAACATAAATAGCAAAGATATCTTCTTTAATTACGCCAAAAGTTTCTTTTCTAGGTGTTGGATCTTTCTTAACGCTATCATAAAGAGATATGAGCTTATCACCATCAATTTTAGCTATATTACTTGGGGTACTACCACCTAAACCGATACCTGAGTGGTTAAATTGACCATCAGCAAAGTCAGCTTTAGTTAAACCAGTAGGAAGATCATCTAAGTTCCAAGCAACACTACTACTTGATATTTCATGGTCACGTAATTTAATCCCCGTTTTTAAGTTTGAAATAGGTCCCCATTCAACATCAAAGTCAAAGTCAACTTGGGCAAATGTTTCTTCATCTTCACGATGACTTGCTACTAACCCAGCACCAACTAATGCAGATTCTGCATGATTACTTGGATCGGTACCATTTGGGCTTAAAAGAAAACTGTCATGTCCTCTAAAATCAAAATCTATTGATTGGTTAGGATTTAGTGACTGCCAAACGCCAACATAATCACCACCATCACCACCAGTGGCTTTAGTATTACCTATCTTAGCATTTACGTTAAAGCTGTCCGCTTCATAATTGATTTCATAAGCAATTAAGCGAGTATCAACTTGTGCATTACGTGATTTTGACTCTTCAGTCGCTGGGCGATTAAAAGTACCATGTAAGGCTCTGCCATTGTCTGGGCCAAACTCTGTAGCACCATCTACCAAGGCATTAAACCCTGCAACACTACCAGTTCCTGCATTAAACGCTTCTGGCGTTGGTGTCGCAATTAGAAGATAGTTCTCGTTAGTATTACCAGAATCTAACTCTACATTTAGATAATGCAAATTCATTGAAAGTGCATCACTAGGCGCATATTCAACGGTTAAATCAATAGTGTTACGCTTACGATCTTGTTCAAACAATGAAATACCAGCGCCGGCCCAACCATCGTCTAAGTAGTTTTCTGCTTTATGGGCGCGACCAATACTTTCAAGTGTTGATAATACCGCTAAAACACCAAAATTTTCGTCTTCATTTTTCCAGCTGTACATACCTGTAGCACCTTTACCATTATCACTGGCAAGGCTGTTATCCTGAATCTCAGCTGAGAAGTAAGCAGTATTAGCATCAAGATCTAACGGTTTTCTGGTACGTACTTCGACCGTACCGCCTACACCACCTTCATCTAAGTAAGCCATTGGTGATTTATAAACATCAACACCCGCAACTAATTCGGGTGGTAACAAGTCCATATCGAATGAACGTGATGCAGATTGTTGTGCAAACCAACCAGTAGATGCAACATAGTTGCCATTCATAGTTACTAAGGTTAATTCTGGGTTCGTGCCACGGATAGAAACACTACCACCTTCACCGGCAAAGTTTCTTGCTATAGATACACCAGGAACACGCTGAAGAGATTCAGCAATATTACGATCTGGAAACTTACCAATGTCTTCAGCTGAGATTGAATCAACCACCGCATTGGCAAAACGTTTTTGGTTTAATGCTTCTTTTTGAGACCCCCGGATCCCGGTAACTTGAATTACTTCAATCTCTTTATCTGCAGATTTTTTTTCATCCGCCGCCATAGCTTGTGATGAAACCCCAGCAGCTATAATGAGAGCGATTGAGCTAGCTAATACGCCTTTTTTAAATGTTTTAGTTGACATCGACTTTCCCTTATACACGTTTATTTTTTAATAAATATATTTTTACTTAATAATAGTACTTTATTTATACATAATATTTTATTCTCGTTTTAAGACAGCGCTGTCATAAATAATGACAACGCTGTCATAAGACAGTAAAACCATACCGCGTATTTTTTAATTTATCTAGTGTAAATTGATAATCAATTGAACACTTATAACGTAAAGTGATATAACAACATGTATATAAAGGTTTTTTATCTTTTACACTTACTAACATTAAATAACATTTTTTGCTGTTTTAATGTAAAAAAAGTGCTACCGATTATTAATCGGCAGCACTTTAAAATAAATAAGCGCTATATTTAGTTAAAAGCAGTTTTGCTTTTTATTTAAACATTACTTAGCGTTTTGATAAAACTTCATCAAACTAGCCGTTGAACAATCATGCTTAGCAGAAATGGTATTATTATTTAGTTCTTCTTGTATTTCAGCAGCCAAACCTTTACCTAACTCAACCCCCCATTGATCGAATGAGCATATTTGTAAAATAATACCTTGAACAAATATCTTGTGCTCATAAGCCGCAATTAAGCTACCTAAGGTTTTAGGATCAATACGCTTTAACAAAATAGTATTGGTAGGCCTATTACCTTTATGGACTTTATGAGGTGCTACTTTATCAATATAATCGGCTGTACGTCCTTTGGCTTTTAAGTCAGCCCTTACTTGTTGTTCATTAACTCCGGTCATTAATGCTTGTGTTTGTGCAAAAAAATTCGCCATTAAGGTTTCATGATGGCCGCTAACAGGCGTAACACTTTCTACCGAGCCAATAAAATCGGCAGGAACAACATTATTACTTTGATGAAGATATTGATAAAAGGCATGTTGGCCATTGATGCCCAACTCTCCCCAAATTGATGGCACTGTAGCATAGTCGACTTCAACTCCATCCCAAGTAACTGACTTACCATTACTTTCCATTTCAGCTTGTTGTAGATAAGCTGAAAACATATGAAGCGTTTGATCATAAGGTAAAATAGCTTGTGAACGCGCACCTAAAAAGGTGGTATTCCAAACACTAATTAACGCCATAATGGCTGGCATATTATCTTTGAGTGGCGCATGAATAAAATGCTGATCCATCTCGTGCGCCCCCTCAAGTAACTCTTTAAATTTATCAAAGCCCAAATCAAGCGCAACCGCAAGACCAATAGCGGACCATAATGAAAACCGACCGCCAACCCAATCCCACATATCAAAAATGTTGTGCTCTTCAATACCTAAAGCCATGGCATTTTTTTTGTTGGCTGTTACCGCAACAAAATGTTTAGCCACTGACTTCTCGTCAAAAGATGAACTCGTTAACCATTTCATTGCCGTTTTAGCGTTAGTCATGGTTTCTGTTGTGGTAAAGGTTTTACTTGAAACAATAAACAATACTTTTTGCGGATCTAGTGGTCGTAGTACTTCGACAATTTGCGCACCATCAACATTAGAAACGTAATGTACATTTACGCTGCCATCACTATAATGCTTCAGCGCTTCGGTAACCATTTGTGGACCTAAATTTGAGCCACCAACACCGATATTAACGATGTCAGTAATACGCTTGCCCGAATAACCCAACCAATGACCTTGTCTAACTTTATCAACAAAAACTTCCATTTTAGCTAATTGATTTTGTACCTGCTCGGTAACATTTTCACCATCAACAATGAGTGGTTCATCGCTTTGACGACGTAATGCGGTATGTAATACTGCCCTGTCTTCCGTTTTATTAATTTTAACGCCAGTAAACATTTTAGTACGCCAATCACAAACTTTAGTTTCATTTGCTAGCTCGAATAAACAATCAAGTGTTTCACTATCAATTAAGTTTTTAGAATAATCGAGTAACATATTTGGCAGTTCAATTGAGAACTTTTCAAAACGTTTAACGTCGTTGGCAAACAAGGTGTTCATGTGCTGAGATTTTTTGTCTTGTGCTAATTGCTTTAATTTTTTCCAACTAGTTAATGTTTGACGATTTGACATAGTGATTCCTGTTAAAACCTAAGTAGTAAATAAGAAAATCTTTACGCTTAATGATAAAGCCTGCTTATGACACTAATCTGATTATTAAATTATTTATGCTACCCTATTAAAAATTGACAGCGCTGTCAATTTGTATTTGATGGCTTATTGTCAATTTAATTAGATAAAGATAGTATTAGATATTGCTGCAAACTAAAAGAAGCTCTACCCTACAGACGATATTAGTTATAGTAATAGTTTTAAAACAAGAATAACAAGGTTAAATGGATAAATGAAAGCAACAATTAATGATGTCGCCAAACTCTCAGGTGTTTCAATAAAAACCGTATCACGGGTAATGAATAATGAACCCTCAGTTCGTCAATTGACTCGCGAAAAAGTACAAGTAGCGGTTAAAGAGCTCAACTATCAACCCAATCTTGCCGCCCGTAATTTAGCGGGAACTAAATCATATACTGTAGCCTATATATATGACAACCCAAATGCTTATTATATCATTGACATGCAAGAAGGCATTTTAGCCGCTTGCCGTCAACAAGGCTTTGAACTTTTAATCAATCCTTGCGACTCTCAAAAAGAAAATATTACCGAAGAAATAATCAATACCATCAAACATGCCCGCATTGCTGGTGTAGTATTAACGCCACCCTTTTCAGAGCGGCCAGAGTTTGTAAAACGCATTACCGAACTTGATGTAAAAGTGGTGCGTATTATGTCAGGCGACACTGCGCCAGATGAGCTCAGCCCTTGTGTTATGGTTAACGATAGAGAGGCTGCGCAAACAATTACCCAACACTTAATCGATTTAGGTCATCAAAAAATTGCTTTTATCGCCGGTGAAGCAGAGCATATGTCAACCATTGAACGTTACAAAGGTTATCGACGCGCTTTAAAGGCTAATGAGATAGAATTTAACAAAAATTTGGTGATTGAAGGAGAGTATTCTTTTGAGTCGGGTGTTCAGGGGGCTAAACAATTAATGGCAGAAGAAGTTTCATTGGATGAGCGACCAAGTGCTATATTTTCGTGTAACGATGAAATTGCCGCTGGCGCTTTATTTGCTGCACGCTTAATGAATATTAAAATTCCTGAGCAATTATCTATTGCCGGGTTCGAAAACAGTCCATTCTCCCGTCAAACATGGCCAAAACTTACCACAGCAGATCAGCCCAATAAGCAAATAGCAAAAGATGCCGCTAGTCTATTAATAAGCCAAGTGCGTAAGCAACAAAATACAAATATTACCCGTCAATATATTCCACAGCTAGTGGTACGTGATTCAACGGGACAGCATACTTAGAACTCGAGGAAGAAAAGTTTCGGGTTACGAAGCACTCAAATTTAGACCTTCGAAACTCGCTACTAATCACTCGTTACTTAATAGCATAACCACGAATAAAAAAAGCGACACTATTACGTAAATACTCATCTACCTCCTCAGCAGAAATACGCTCTTTAATATTAAACTCTATTTGCATCCACAATTCCCCTTTCATCATATTTAGAAACTGCGAAGCAGCATACCTAGGGTTTTCAATAGCGAGTATTTTCTGTTGATGCAACTTAGCCATCAAGAGAGTGACCTCATTAATTATTCTAAGCGGCCCAGCTTTATAAAAGATTTCAGATACTTGCGGATAGGTTGTTGACTCAAACACACATATTTTATGTACCGCACATGCTTCTTTCGACATAATAAACTCGATAAAGCTTTGTGCTAATTTTAGCAATACAGTTTGGGGATCAGAAAAATCATGAAGTGATAACTCTAAAATTTGTAGTGATTCACATTTATATTCAATAGATGCTGAAAATAACTCATCTTTACTACCAAAATGACTATAAACAGTTTGTTTAGAAACATCCGCATTTTTAGCAATTAGATCCATACTTGCCGCCGCATAGCCTTGTTCGGTAAACAGGCTAACCGCCGCTGCTAGTATCTGCTGCCGTTTGACTTCATTTTTACTACGCTTATTACCCATTGTGTCTCACTACGTCTATTTTTTATTCAATTATTTTACCATAACAACAAAATAGACTAGACAGTCTAGTTTGTTGTTATTAAACTAACCTTAAATAGACTGTATAGTCTAGTTTTGTATTATAACAATTTGTTAATTCTTGTTAAGCATTTTTATTTTTTAGGTACATATAAATGAAACAGCACAGTAACGCTCACCCTTTCAAATGTCAGTTAGCAAAAATGAAAGCAATCATTTTAATTTTTCTCACCGTCTCTACATTAAACGCTTGTTCAAAAGTTGCGGAAAAAAAAGAAGTAACTAACAGTTACCAGCAAAGTGCTGCACTCATGACTATCATCCCAGAAAAAAGTTATACCATTGCTAGAAGTTATCTAGGTCAAATTACCGCTAAACAACACACAAACCTTAGCTTTGAGTATTCAGGCAGAATAAGTGATGTACTGGTAGACAGTGGTGATGTGATAAAAAAAGGTCAATTACTTGCCTTGCAAGATACCCAGCTACTTAGTTATAAAACAACTGAATTACAAGCACAAAAAAAACAAGCTCAAAAACAAATAATTTTGAATAAAGCTAATTTAAACCGTATAAAAACCTTAATTCACGATGGCTATAGCTCACAACAACGTCTTGATGAGCTTAATGCTGAAAATCAGATCCTTAAAGCGAAAATAAACGGCTTGAATGCTGGTATTGGCACCTTAGAATATCAAAAAGAAAAATCCAAATTAATTGCTCCATTTGATGGCGTAATTACCCAGCGATTTATCTCCACGGGTGAACTAACCACCGCCAGCCAGCCAAGTTTTCGTTTAATAGAGAATGCTAACATTGAAATTAATGTCGGCATTCCTAGCAAAGTAGCTAGCACATTAGCTTTAGGACAAGTTTTTACAATAAAAATAGATAATAAAAATTTAAAAGAACAACCTAAACAAGCCAGATTAATTGCCATTGGCCAGCAAATCAATGCCGTAAATAGAACAATACAACTGCGGTTAAAAATGCTCAAAGAGTTAGATAAAGCCAACCGATATAATGGCCAACTTGTTAGAGTGATAATTAAACAAGGAATTAAAAAACCTGGATTTTGGTTACCCATTAATGCGTTAACAGACGGTGTTCGTGGCCAATGGCAAATATTTATTGCCTCCCCTGTTAGTGGCTCAAACAATAGTTATCAATTACAAGCGGCGACAGTAAATGTTTTACATACTAACGATCACTCTGCCTACGTAACCGGTTTATCACTTGCGCCACATAACATCGTTGCTCAAGGGGTGCATCGTTATGTGGGCGGACAAGTAGTTAACGTATCAACACAAACATTAGCTGACAACGCAGGTAATCAATAATGATCCGTTCATTCGTTAAAAATGGTCGGTTAATGTCGCTTGCCATTATTCTGTTAATTGTTTCAGGCCTTGGCGCATTATCAACAATGCCAAGGATGGAAGATCCACGCATGGAAAACAGGCATGCCAGCGTTTTGACACGTTTACCAGGCGCTAGTGCTGAACGCATTGAAGTACTCATTACCGAAATAATAGAGCAAAAATTACGTAAAATTTCTGAAATAAAAAATATTACTTCAATATCACGACCTGGAATTTCCGCAGTAAAACTTGAGCTACACGATGAAGTGACAAACTCCGCCCCTATTTGGTCTAGAGTTAGAGATTTAATTAATGACGTGGCGCCACAATTCCCAGAAAACACGCTAGCACCAACGCTAGAAGACGATAGAAGTTATGCCTACACTCAACTTATCGCCTTAAATTGGCAAGGCGATAGCCCTAGTGATATTGCTAGTTTAAGTCGCTATGCTAATGATCTTCAAAACCGTTTACGTATTGTCACTGGTACTGATTTAGTCAGTATTTTTGGTCATGGCCAGGAAGAAATTTTAGTAGAAATAGAACAAGGACTTAGTAGTAAGTTAAATCTTTCCAGTAAGGTTATCGCCCAAAAAATCAAACAATCAGATGCCAAAGTATCTGCCGGTCAATTAGTTAACCAACATAACCAAATGCAAGTTGAGTTAGTTGGCGCTTTTGACAGTGTGACACGTATTGAAAATATCCCAATTAAAGAAGATAGCTCAGGCACCATTCTACGATTAGGTGATATAGCAAAGGTAAGTAAAAGTTTAGCGTGGCCAGCCCAAGAAATGGCGATTGTTAATGATAAACCTGCCGTAGTGGTAGCAGTGCGTATGCTGCCAAATTTACGCATAGACCAATGGAGTGCGAATATAACAGCAGAATTAGCTTTATATGCGAAACAGTTACCGAAAAACATTAAGCTTGAAGTTTTATTTGATCAAAATACTTATACCGAAAAACGCCTTGGTGACTTACTCGATAATATAGCACTTGGCTTTATTTTAATTTCACTGGTACTCTTGGTTACCTTAGGTTGGCGATCAGCTGCCATTGTCGCGGCTTCTTTACCGTTAACGGTATTATTTACCCTTTCAGTGATGAATTTTTATGGCATACCTATTCACCAAATGTCGGTAACAGGCTTAGTGGTTGCTTTAGGTATTATGGTAGATAACGCCATAGTGATGACCGACACTATTCAAACTAAACGCCAAGAAGGCATGCGTCGACTTGACAGTGTTAGTTTTGCGGTAAAGCACTTATGGTTACCCTTACTCGGTTCAACCATCACCACTATTTTAGCCTTTATGCCGCTTATTTTAATGCCCGGCTCTGCCGGTGAATTTGTTGGCGGCATCGCTTATAGCGTTATTTTTTCCCTAATTGGCTCTTATATTATTTCTCATACTATCGTCGCTGGCTTAGCAGGACGTTTCATTCCTAGAGGCATAGCTGCAAAAGGAGCTGTTCAGAGCGATAGCCACTGGTATCAAGTAGGTATTCATTTACCTAAATTAAGCAAATTATTTGAGAAAATATTGCACGGGGCGCTGACTTATAAAAAAACAACTGTTATCACGGTATTTTGCTTACCCTTACTAGGCTTTGTTTTATCAAAACAGTTAAGTGAACAGTTTTTCCCACCTTCTGATCGTGATATGTTCCAAATTGAACTATTTATGCCAACACAAAGCAGTATTATTAATACCCAAGTAATTAGCCAACAAATAAGTGATTATCTTTATCAACAACAAGGGATAGAAAAAGTCCGTTGGTTTATCGGAAAAAATGCCCCTTCCTTTTATTATAATTTAATACCAAGCAAAGATGGTTTTCAAAACTATGGTCAGGCCATGATTACGGCAGCTGATTTTCAATCCGCAAATAATTTAATTCCTAAGCTACAAACGGCATTAGATGAATTAATACCACAAGCACAAATAATAGTAAGAAAACTAGAACAAGGACCTCCTTTTAATGCGCCAGTTGAGCTACGCGTATATGGCCCTAACTTAGATACCCTTAAAGTTATTGGTGATGATATTAGAAAAATAATGACGCAAACCACTGACATTATTCATACTCGTGTATCACTACAACCTGGCACACCTAAAGTGTGGGTAAAAGCCGATGAAGAAGCTGCAGCCTTGTTAGGTTTATCTTTAGTTGATATTGCTGAGCAATTACAAGGTAGTTTAAGCGGACAAGTTAGCGGCTCTATTATTGAAGCAACTGAATCAATTCCTGTACGGGTTCGTCTTGCCAATGAAGCTAGAGCTAACATCAATGATTTAGCTAATATCAATTTATTTAGCTCAAATATGGGGGATAATGCGCAACCAATTCCTTTAACAGCAATAGCTGATTTTTCACTAAAACCTAGTCGTGGAGCAATTCCACACCGTAATGGCTCTAGAATAAATGTTATTGAAGGTTATATCCGCTCAGGGGTTTTACCAAGCGTGGTTTTGACCGCGGTTAGCGCAAACTTAGCTGCAGCAAATTACCAGTTACCTGCTGGCTACAAAATAGAAATTGGTGGTGAGTCATCTAAACGGAATGATGCGGTTGGTAAATTACTTGCCAGTGTAGGTATTATACTTACGTTATTAATCACCGTGGTAGTACTGTCATTCAATTCCTTTAGACTCGGCGGTATTATCTTCTTCTCGGCACTGCAATCGGTAGGTTTAGGATTACTAACGGTTTATGTATTTGGTTACCCATTTGGTTTCACCGTGATAATTGCTTTATTAGGCCTAATGGGCCTAGCCATAAACGCCGCAATAGTTATTATTGCTGAATTAAAAAGTGATGCCCAAGCAGTACAAGGTAACCCAAGTGCCATTATTAGAGGCGTACAAAATTGTACTCGCCATATCACCTCCACCACAATTACTACAGTGGGAGGCTTCTTGCCTTTAATTTTAGCGGGGGGTGGATTTTGGCCACCTTTTGCTATTGCCATAGCAGGCGGCACGGTATTAACAACCTTATTATCGTTTTTATTCGTACCCGCAGCATTTTCATGGTTTAGTCAACGCAGCGCCTTTGAATTAAACGGACAAGATTAGATGGACGAGTAAATCATTCTCTATACGAAAAATCTTTAGAAATGGTATGGATATGATAGCTTTCATCAATTTCCCTGATGCGCTCTAAATGCTTTATATGAGCACGACGAGCCGCATAGGCAAATATACTAATAATGATAACAATAGGGATCGCTAGAAAAAGAGGTTCTTGAGTAAAAAAATTATTAAGCCATTCCATGGTCACTATTCCTTAAGGGTAAAATTACTGCAAGCTATAACACTTGGTACATATTTCTAACATAGTAAGTCCAAATTAGGAAACTTATTCTTCGAAATACGTTCCCCACCCATCATAGTCTACTTTACATTTTTTTGCTAATTCATACATTTCTTTGGTTTCTTCACGTAAAAGCTTAGCATTTAGCATCTGCTCGGTAATAATATCAAAAGCAAAAATTTTATCGCCATTTTCTAATTCTGCTTCTTCAGGATCTTCTATTTCCAATCCTAATTTAAAGGCAGTAATCGCAGCTTTCTCTAATAGATCAAAATTCTCACTAGCAAAGTGATGTTCGATAGTATGATAAACTTCATCATTAGTGCCATCTTCAAGTAATTCACTTACTAGAGCTTCGGTATGTTCAAACCAATGCGTTAATTCTTCATCAATCATTATTCATTACCTTTTTTTTATCTATTATAGCGTTATTTGCAATTTCTTCATCTAGTTGTTCAATTTTAGCCTTCATCAATGTATGCGCTTGATCAGCCGCTTTACGCGCGCTACTAGGGGTGTTGTCTGATATATAGATAGGATCTAAAAATTCAATAATGATCTTACCATTGTTCCAACGCCCTAATTTAATAGTTCCTTCTTGATTACTTGCACAAATAGGTACAATAGGTACATTGGCGAGTGCTGCGGTACGAAATGCGCCAGTTTTAAAAGGTAGCAATCCTCGGCCTCTACTGCGTGTTCCTTCAGGAAACATCCATATAGAAAGTTTTTTTTCTTTAATTTTTGTTGCTGTTAAATTGATAAAGCCCATTGCTTTTCTGGTATTCTTTCGATCTATTAAAATATTTCCGGTCAACCAATACATTTGTCCAAAAATAGGGATCCATTTTAAACTTTTCTTGCCAACACTTACCGTACTTGGTTGCACCGCATTAGCCATAGTGAAAACATCATAACTATTTTGATGGTTAGCAACATATATTACTGGGCCAATATTTTTTACTGATTCTGGGATCCTTACCTCAACATCAAAACCTAATATTTTAGTTATTTTACCTAAGTACCTAGAAGTATGATGAACATTGTTACGATTAAAAGGCCTTAATAAACAGTAAAAGCATGAAACTGTACAAATAATAAGAAAGGCTATAGACATCAAAATAAAGCGGATGATTGTTAACAACGGAGAAGTCCTAGTAAAATTTCAGACGGCGAGTATATAGACAATACTATATAAGCGCAAAATTATTACTCTTTTCGATCGTTACTATCACTAGTTTACCTAAATTTAATGTACATAATAACAAAATCAATTGTTTAGCTTTTTACAATAAAAATTAATTTTTATTGTAAAAACAATACTAACTTTTCGTAGCTTTTGACTATAGTTAAGTGAGTAGAATATAAGTGACTGTATTACTTTTCCAAAAGGCATTAATAATAACATTGATAAAAAAAGTACGGGCTGGGGTGAAAATGAAACTTACCACAATATTTAGCATAGCGTTAATTCTATGCTCGATAAAAAGTTATGCTGATGAAAGTTATGCTGTTAAAAGCATTCACGACAGTGAACCTTATTATCTAGCTACAGATAGTCTAGCTATAAATAGCTCATCTATTAATCAGCTATTATTCCTTAATGATTTAATCATATCTTCTCTGGATTCGTCACCGACAGTTAAACTTCCGATTCAAATATCAGGAAAATTTCATAGTCAATTACTCTCGATAGAGGCAGGAGTAATGCAATCGGACCAAGAGTCCGATTGGAGTAAATATTATTTTCAAGGCAATTTAACCTTACATCAATATAATAAGTTCAACTTATCATTAATGGCAAATATAGAGCAACTAAATAACGTCTATTCCCTAAATTTCGTAAATAATAGATATCAAACACCTTACGTAGAAAACTTAGCGATGAGTGATGAAACTGAATTAAATTACAGCTACGGTTTAATGGGGAGTTATTCCGTCAATTCCACCTGGCAATTTTCTGGTGGCATTATTCATGCGCAAACGTTCAATGAACTAAATTCAAATACTTGGTATAACAATAAAAACATGGCATTAATTGGTACTACTTACTCTTTTTAGTTGCTAAAACCATTCTGTCGAAAGAAGCACCCACTGACTTTGCGTAGGGAAATTTTACCAGAGCAAGGGTGGGTAAATATTTTTGTGAATTGGTATAGCATTAATTAAACAAATTTAGCATATAACCTTGACCACAAACAGGCCGGATATATGAGAGCAATGATTTTCCTCTCACATCAATGATCAAATATCTTGTAATAGGAGTGGGTTCATATATGTAGCTAATTAGAGAATGCAGACGGTACAGGAAGTACCTTATTAGATAATGCAGGAGCATATTCTTCTGAACGACCATTCTCTTCAATCAATGCCTTGCCTAAAAGCGTTTCTAATTCCAGCTGAATCATGCATCTTCAAGTGAAACGGGTATATACACTGTTCTTCATCAATCACGCAGGCACTTTTTGTGCAGGATTATTATCAGTTAATAATTGGCGATATTCACTTGTAAAGATATCTAAATTGACAAAATTAAAATCAGTAATATTGAGTTGAACAAAATATAAGCGTAAACGCCTAACAAAGGGGGGAAGTAGTAGAGCCGATGAGTTTCATGTATTTTCCAATGATTAAGCAACAAATTACACTAGGCCTAAACTGCCAGTAATTAATAACCAAAAAGCAAAAAAAATCTTAAGCCTAGTGGCAGACATATGAGTCACTAAGGTTTTAGCAAAAATTCCACCCAGTACCGCACCTGGTCCGGCAAATAATAATACTTGCCAATAAATAGCTTGATGTACTTGGCCGATAGCAACCCATACTGATATTGCAGAAACTACCACGGCACTTGCGATAGCCATATTTATATCAAAACGTCTAAGAATAAGATAAATAACTAACAATTCACCTACTCCAACACTTAACCAAGCGGTTATTGCACCACCAAAAAGCCCAATCAAGACTAAAGCTAAATAATCAAATAAATATATTTGGCTACGTTCACGGTGAGGTTTTACTAAAAAAACAGTTAACACAATAAACAAACCAAGTAATAGTGAAAACCAACTAAAACTCGAGTGTAATGAAGCAGGAGAAGAGACTTGAAAGACAAAAACCCCAGTTAAAGCAAGTGCTGAACTAATACTGGTTACTGAAATTATGCGCTTATAACCTTGCCATAAACGTAAATCTCTTTTTTGACTGTAATAATGATGACTCCAAGTTACCGCGCCAGCCGTCATACCAAAGCATTGAATGGCAAAGCTAGTGGCAATGGATTGTTGCTCAGTAAAATTCAACTGGGTAAACGTAGGAATAAAAATCACCCCACCACCTGCGCCAGTAGAATTAGCAAAAATAGCACCTAAAACACCAAGAAAACTAAATAACCAATAATCAAGCAAGTCATACAGGGGCTGATGTGCACCATACAATAATGTTGCCCATACTAAGCTAAAGACAACAATAAATTTAGGGTTTGTTAATCGAATGGGAGTCGCTCTAGCCATATATTCTAATTATTCATTTTCTTTAAAATATATTCTTGGGCGGAGCTTGATAAGCAACCTTTTGACACATAACTTTTACTGGTGCTTTTACCTGCAGTAAAATGCAAGACAAAACCTAAATCCGTATTTTGAATTTCACAAATATCTGACCACAAAATACGACCATTATGATAAAAAGACTCACTTAGTACACCTTGCTCATCAATGGTCAAGGTAACTTCACTTCCAGAGGCCCTACTAAGCATTTGTCTTAACACCCACCAAGGTTGACTATAATAAATGGCTAAGGCTTCCAAGATACCTAACGCAATAACAAACCAAGCAGCATAAGCATTCACCGGAGTAAAAAGTAAAATAATTAAACCAAATAGCATTAAAACCCCCGCTTTAAAATAAGCATTCGCAGAATGTTCTACTGTATTGGATTGACTATAACACTCATTAAAATGAGCTTTATCTAAAGTAAATTTACAAGTAAAAGAAGTAGGTATATTCATTGGAAAAGATTAAGACCATTATTTAAAAAACGTTAAAAGAACAAACGTCAAAATTAAAAAGTTGAGTCTAGCAGAAAAAGTAGACTAAAGTTATCAACGTAACATAATCATAGTCAAACAGAGGTTAAGGTGGTCAATTAAAGCACAAAACTGCTAAAAATCATCGGTGCTAATAACTCTTTGACTCGAGCTATTTTTATCAATTATTTGTCTATTAGTTAAATATTGAGCACACACATAGGCTGATCTTAACTATGTGCTCAAATACCTTTTTTTCTAAATTCACTTTTTGCTTGCTATGCAATGGTTAGAAACTGCTTCTATCAATAAAGTCTTTTTTATTACCTTTTTTGGTTAAAGCATTTTTCATCGCTATACGCTGATTCTTTCTCCCGAGCAGGCGTAGTTGGGTTATTCTCTCCCAAAAAAGCACTATGCGAGTATCTTTCTTCCACGTTTTCTTAAATAAATATTTAGTCGCTGCTATGGCATCAGGGCTTTGCTGACATATTTTATCAGCTAATATTTTTGCCTCGACTAAAGGACTATCACTAACTTTTGAAACAAGGCCATACTCTAGGGCTTGCGTACCCGAAAAAAATCGTCCTGTCATCGTCAGTTCTTGAGCAATATCAATTCGAGTTAGTTGTGATAAAGTTGTCATACCACTCATATCAGGTATTAACCCCCACTTCATTTCTAGTATTGATAAATTAGCATCTGGTGTAGCAATGCGGTAATCACACGCTAAAATAATTTGCATACCTGCGCCAAAACAATTGCCATGTACAACGGCAATAACTGGCACAGACAAATCACGCCAAATATGAGCAACACGCTGAAACATATTATCTTTTGTCCAAGGAAGTTTTAGAAAAAAACGCATTATCATTGATGGATTTTTAGCAACATAGTTAAAATCTAAGCCCGCACAAAATGAAGCCCCTGCACCTTGTAAAATAACACAACGAATAGTACTATTTTTGTTAATTTGTTTTGCAACCTTTACCAAGTCAACAATCATTTGTTTATCTAAACCGTTATGCTTTTCAGGACGATTAAGGCTGACATAAGCAATTTTCTGCTCAAGTTTAACGCTCACTCTGTTACTAATCATGTTTTTTACTATCGTTAATGAAAATTGCGATTAACTCAGTGTGGCACAATCAAACTGGTAGAACCAGTGTTTCGTTATTAATATGGAGAATGTTGTACTATGAGTAATTTATAGATCAAAATTATTTTTATTCACAATTATTTACCGTACCAATACTATCTTTGTGGTAAACTTACCAAACGCACCTAGATTAATGTCATTGCAAAAATAAAAGCCAAAGGCTACTCGCAGCATAAAGCCTGCATAAAGCAATGTTCTCTTACTATCCCCTATCGGGTAATAGTTTTATTTGTCTAAGGAAAAAATATGCAAATTATTATTTTTGATGATGCGCAACAAGTTGCCGCTAATGCTGCAGAATGGGTAGCTGAGTTAATTAATAAAAAATCAAACCCTGTGCTGGGGCTAGCTACAGGTAGTACACCTATTAGCCTTTATCAGCAATTAGTTAATAAATACCAAGCAAATCAGTTAAGTTTTAAAAACACCACCAGTTTTAATTTAGATGAATACTTAGGCATTAATGCCAGTAATGAGCAAAGTTATCGTCATTTTATGAATGAAAATTTATTTGATCATGTCGATATAGATAAAAACAGAACCTTTTTACCTACTTGTAATCAAGGAGAGAATCCTAGAGCACAAGGCTTAGCTTATGAAGAAAAAATCAAACAAGCAGGTGGTGTAGATCTACAGATATTAGGTATTGGTGCCAATGGTCATATCGGTTTTAACGAGCCGACATCAAGCTTAGCTTCACGCACTCGTATTAAAACACTGACTAAGCAAACACTAACGGATAATTCTCGCTTATTCAAACAAGATGAATTTCAACCTACCCTTGCCATGACTATGGGTATCGCCACCATTTTAGATGCTAGGTATGTATTATTAATGGCTACAGGTGAGAAAAAATCACAAGCGGTAAAAGATATGATTGCCGGTCCACTTTCTGCCATGTGCCCAGCTTCTGCATTACAAATGCATGAAAACACCATTGTGTTGTTAGATAAAGCCGCCGCTAGCAAGTTGGAAGAGCAGGAATATTACCAATGGGCGAATGATCAAAACATTAAGATCAATCAAAAATTTGGTTTATATCATAATTATTAAGCTTGCCGAGATAATACCAAGTTGATTATGTTTATTTAAAGTATAAATAAAAAACCGGCTTTTTCGCCGGTTTTTTTTACTCTATCTATCGTAACTTATAACTCGTTACTCACAACTGTTTTCACACCGCAAACGGATACTTTATCGCTTCATGGCATTGATAGCCTTCCACGCTAAAATCATCCATAGTTACCCAGGTTTCTAAGTCTTTTAATGACTTAATCTTAGGGTTTATAATCAATTTCGGTGAAGGTAAAGGTTCACGCTTCAACTGAACGTCTTTCATTAAAGCTAATTGATCTTCATAAATATGGGCATTAACAATTTTGTGATAGGCAATACCAGGTTTAAGTCCGGTAATTTGTGCCATAATAGCTAAAAAGAAAAACACTTGCACTTGGTTAAAGTTTAGTCCTAGTGGCACATCACAAGAACGCTGAAAGCTAGTTAAATAAAGCGTGCCATCTAAAATTGAAAAATTGTGCGTATGCATGCACGGTCTTAAACAGCCCAGATGAAATTCACCGGGATTATAAAAACTCATAATTTCAGCGCGATCATCAATGCCTTTAGTTAAGTTATCTACTATTTTTTGTAATTGATCTATGGTGCCGCCATCAGGTTTAGCCCAAGCTCTACCTTGAATACCGTAAACTCGCCCCATATCATCCTCACCCTTACGATAAGGATTATTGAGCCAAGCATCATTTAAATTAGCGTTAGCATCCCATGTTTTACTGCCTAGTTTTCGAAAATCAGCGGCATTATCATAGCCACGGATATAACCAAGAAATTCAGCAATGGCTGATTTGAAAAAGCTTTTTCGTGTGGTTATCATCGGAAATTCGTTTTGTGCGACGTTATACTCTAAATCAGCATTGATAACCGTTAAACAGCGCTTGCCAGTGCGTTCATTCTCAACCCAAGAACCTTGGTCAACAATACGTTGGCATAAATCTAAATAGGCGCGCATTAACTATTCCCCTTTACTTTTTTCTGGTTTATTTTGCTATCTTTGTTCGCTATTTTACTTGTCGTGTTACTAATAGCGGCTTTTTGCTGTTGATTGTAACCCCAATAAATAATAAACAAACCAATGAGAATCATCGGGATACTTAAAATTTGTCCTTTGGAAATAAAAGAGAAGTACAAACCTAAATGTGCATCTGGCTCACGGAAGAATTCAATAATGCTTCTAAATACCCCATAACAAATTAAGAAAGTGCCTGAGGCTAAACCTAAACTACGTGGTTTACGGGTGATCACATAAAGTATAATAAACAGCACCACACCTTCGAGGAAGAACTCATAAAGCTGAGAGGGATGGCGCGGTACCTGTAGGGGATCAGTTGGAAATACCATCGCCCAAGGCACATCAGTTTCGCGTCCCCAAAGCTCGGCATTGATAAAATTACCTAAACGCCCCATTCCTAAACCAACAGGCACTAAAGGCACGGCAAAATCACCAACAGTTAAAAATGATTTATTGGTTTTTCTAGCAAAAATATAAACAGCAGTAGCAACCCCAAGTAAACCGCCATGAAAAGACATACCACCTTGCCAAATCTGAAATAGATACAGGGGGTCTGCAAGAAAGTAATCCCATTGATAAAAGAATACGTATCCTATTCGCCCACCTAGAATGACGCCAAGAAAACTATAAAATAATAAATCGCTCACTTGATCGCGAGTCCATAGACCACCACTTTTATCAGCTGCTTTATTAGCAATAAACATTGCGACTAAAAAGCCTATCAGGTACATCATGCCGTACCAACGAAGAGAGACTGGACCTATACTAAAAATAATAGGGTCAATAATAGGAAATTGTAAAAATTGTTCTGTCATTTGTTATCCAAAATAAATAGACACTAAACCCTCGATTAACACTTTACGAGGATAATCATCGTTGTAAAAATTATGCAAATACCATTTTTATTGCGACTAAAATCAGAAAAACGGCAAATGATTTCTTTAATGTTTGCACGGGTAATTTACTGGCATATTTAACACCAATGGGTGCAAACAAGGAAGACGTTAACACGATTCCTAATAAAGCAGGTAAATAAACGTAACCAAAACTCCACGATGGTAGCAAGGTATTATCAAAACCTGAGATGATATAACCTAAAGAGCCAAATAATGCCACCATCACACCACATACAGTAGCAATACCAATACAGTGGCGCAGTGGCATACCAAAATATGTTAATACTGGCACTAAAATAGCGCCTCCGGCCATCCCCATTAAACTAGCAACAACACCAGTAAATAAGCTAATAAATTGCAATTTCACCTTAGATGGCATTTCTTTACAGCGTTGTGAGCGTATTGAAAGCAACATATATGAGGCAAGTACAAATACCGCAATAGCAAAAAAACTCGTTAATGCTTGTGCTGATAAATGGTCTGCGATAAAAGCACCTAATAAAGCGCCAAAAGCGATCGTAAACATTAACGGCTTAGTAATTTCCCATGGAATATTATTATTTTTATTATGGGCATAAGCGGCACTAGAAGAAGTCATAACAATGGCAGCAAGTGATGTTGCCAGTGCCATTGGCATAATAACTTCAGTGCTTAATGCGCCATGACCAATAGCGTCATTAGCAACGGTAATATAGGGTAATAAATAAACTAAAGCCGGCACAACAATTAAGCCGCCGCCAATACCTAATAAACCAGCGAGAAAACCAACCAGTGAACCAAGAAAAACACAACTAATAAAAATAATTAACATTACATTCCAGCGCGATTAAAACCACCTAAGCCTAATTGCTCAAGTTGTTCATTTAAGTAACTATGCACCTGTTTAGCGGTAGTAAGCTTTAAGGTGTGGGCAAGGATTATTTTTGCTCTTTTAAAATCGACATGACGAATAACCCATTTTATTCGCGCTATATTATGCCCATTCATACTAAGTTTATCAAAGCCCATTGCTAATAATAATAAAGCCCCCTCAGGCTCACCGGCTAATTCACCACAAAGGCTTAATGGCACTAAGTATTTTGCTGACTGCTCAGCAATGGTATTCAACGCTCGAAGTACCGCGGGATGATAGGCATCATGCAAGTTAGCCACTTGGGCGTTGTTTCGATCAACCGCCAGTAAGTATTGCGTTAAGTCATTACTACCAACCGAGAAAAAATCAACGCGTAAAGCCAACTCTTCTAATTGAAAAATAACAGCAGGAACTTCTAGCATTATACCTATTTTAGGACGAGTTAACTTTGCCATTTTCACGTTATTTTTTACCGACGCTTTGTTTGATATCTCTGCAGAATGCTCAGCACTTAATTCCGCATCCACCTCATAATAGGCTTGATTTATCAAACGAATGGCTTCATCAACTTCACTAACATTGGAAATCATCGGTAACATAATTTCTAAATTTTTATGGTACTGATTTGCTCGCATCATGGCACGAACTTGTACCAAAAAAATCTCAGGATGATCTAAAGTGATACGAATGCCACGCCAACCTAAAAAGGGGTTGTCTTCAACAATAGGAAAATAAGGTAAAGACTTATCACCACCAACATCTAAGGTTCGCATGGTCACTGGTTTTTTCGAAAAAGCAGCTAAAATATTTTTATATAATTGCGTTTGTTCAGACTCTGACGGAAAGCAATGACGATTCATAAATGGAATTTCTGTGCGATATAAACCAATACCTAAAGCCCCTAAATTCTCTGGACATTCAAACTCTGCAGATAATCCTGCATTTAACTGTAGCTCAATAGTACGTCCGTCTTTAGTGATAGTAGGTAAGTGAATAACTTGTTGGATTTTTTCTGTTAACTCTCGTTCTTGAGCGATTAAGTGTTGATACTCACGCTTTAATGCCTCATCTGGGTTAATAAACAACTCACCACTATAACCGTCAACGATTGCGGGCTGCTGATCCAACTGAGCAATAGGAATATTGCTCAGTCCCATAATAGCAGGCAGCTCAAGCGCATGTGCTAAAATAGCCGCATGAGAATTAGCTGAGCCTGATAATGACACAATAGCTTTTAAACCTTTATGCTGATATTCAGCTAACATTGCTGCGGTAACATCTTCAGCGAGTAAAATAAAATTCTTAGGCAAGGTTAATTGCTGTGTTTGTTGTTGCTGTAAATTAAATAAAAGCCGATTTCCTAAATCACGAATATCACTCGCACGTTCTCTTAAATAACTATCATCAATGGCCTCAAATTGAACGATATAATGTTCAATAACTAATTTTAAGGCACTTTGTGCTTGCCAACCTTGATTAATTTTTTTAGCTATTTCTTGGCTTATATCTGCTTGTTCAAGTAACTGCTTATAAACATCAAAAATAGCTAAGCTGTCATCACTAACAATAGCGCTAAGCTTATTACTTAACTGTTCAAAATCAGCCAAGGTTTTACTTACCGCTTCTTCAAAGCGCTGTATTTGCACCTTTTGTTCTGCTACTGCTACTTTTTTCAATGCCAAGGTTGATAAATTTGCTTTGGGCTGACAAACGACAATTTGACTTAACGCAATACCCGGCGCGCCCGCGATACCCAATAGCTGTTTGACGCTACGACTTTTTTCTTCTTGATTAAGTAAGTTATTGACCTTTGCATTAGCCAAGGCACTCGCTAATTGTACAGCTAAAGTAACTAAAAAGGCTTCTTCATTTTCATTGAAGTTTCTTGATTGCTTTTGCTGAATAGAGAGAATGCCCAACACTTTACGTTGATGAATAATAGGCGTTCCTAAAAAGGCATTAAAATCATCTTCTTCTACCTCTGGAGTGTGAATATAGTGTTGATGACTACGTGCATTGGCAATATTTAATGGCTCTTCTCGTTGCCCTACTAAGCCAACCAAGCCTTCAGAAAAACCTATGGTTGTCCGCCCTAAAGACTTTAATGCCAAACCATCCGAGGCCATCAATAAGAAGTGTTGTTGAGAATAATCAGCTAAATAAACGGAGCAACAATCGGTTTTCAATGCTTTTTTAATTTGGCTAACCATGCGCTCTAACGCACTTTGTAATTGAGTATCTTGACTAAATTCAAGCACAATGTGGCGTAACGTAGTTAACATAAGATCCTTATTTACGATAAAAATTAAATGTGCCCCGGCAACTTACTCAGCAACTCATTGATCACGTCACCATCAATTTTTTTGTCAAAGAGCCATTGTATTTCAGTTTGAATTCAACCCCGATATTTCGCAAGAACATTGCTAGCATGACTCTTTGTCAATTTTCCCTATTCCTGATTATTCTACCTAGGTAAGAAATAAAATGGCCCACAATAAAGTAGGCCATTAAAAACAAATCATAGTAATAATTAAGCGCTGCGTTCTTTCCGATTTGGCCTATGATTAGGGCGTCTATCGTGTCGCTTTTCATAAGAAAAAGCTAATGCCGCTGAGGCAAATTCTTTCATTACTCGTCGATAAACATCGCGCTTAAATGACACAACTTGCCGAACTGGATACCAGTAACTGACCCAACGCCAATCATCAAATTCAGGATGAGAGGTATGAAGCAAATCAACTGAGGATTCAGCAGCGGTTAATTTTAATAAAAACCACTTCTGTTTCTGCCCAATACAAACAGGTTTACTGTCGTGTCTAATAAAACGTTTTGGTAATTTATATTTTAGCCAATGTTTGGTTGAAGCAACAATTTTTACATGTTCAGGTCGTAAACCAACTTCTTCATGTAACTCTCGATACATGGTTTGCTCAGCCGTTTCCCCTTCATCAACACCACCTTGTGGATATTGCCATGAGTGTTGCCCAAACCGCCTTGCCCAAAACACTTGTCCCCTGTCATTAATTATTACTATGCCGACGTTGGCTCGGTAGCCTTCGGCATCGATCACAGGAACTCCTGAAAACTAAAAAATACTTATATAGATTCAACCATATTAACGGCTAGTGAGCAAATGATTACTTTGATTTTTTACGCTATTCACCAGATAATACCCTATCACTTAAATAGCTTTCCTTTTAACAGATGATAAATATTCCTTCTTCTGAACAAGAACTACTTGAAAGAGTACAACGCTTAGCTGGTTTAACCCTAGCAGAGGTCGCCAATGAAGCAGGTATTGAAATACCGAAAGATTTAAAGCGAAATAAAGGTTGGGTGGGGTTATTACTAGAGCACGTACTTGGCGCTAGTGCAGGTTCTAGACCAGAGCCAGACTTCCCCCATTTAGGCATAGAATTAAAAACATTACCAATAAACAACCAAGGTAAGCCCCTGGAAACCACCTTCGTTAGCGTTGCACCATTGGTCGGTTTAGTGGGTGTTAACTGGAAAAACAGCTGGATTAGAAAAAAATTATCTCGAGTATTGTGGGTACCCATTATCTGTGAAGATCTTAACAACAAGGTCAATGAAAAAAAAATCCCCTTGGCAGAGCGGCAAATTGGCAGTGCTTTTATTTGGTCTCCATCAGTAGAAGAAGAGCATTTATTAGCCATGGACTGGCAAGAACTTACCGACATGATCACGTTAGGTAACGTTGAAAAAATTCATGGAAAACACGGTCAAGTACTACAACTTAGACCTAAAGCCGCTAATAGTAAGGCAAAAACTCAAGCATTTGATCGCCACGGAAAACCTTTTATGACCTTACCTCGTGGCTTTTATTTGAAAATACCTTTCACTCAAATGATATTAAACAAGCATTTACGTATTAATTAACATTTTAAGTTGTATTTAGTTGCACTTAAGTCATTTGAACCGTACAGTAAAACCATTTTAACCGTACAGTAAAGTACATTTGTTAAGTAATGTTTAAAAGGTAGCATGGTGAAGTAGCAACTATGAAGTTTATTAAAAAATTTGACCAGTATATTACTGCAATTTTCATTATCACTATAATTGTCATAATAGCAACCTCTTACTTTACCTTTAAAGAGTTTTTTAACGCCAGCCATCAAAAACAGCAAGAAGTTGTAATGCCATTATTTTCATTAATCAATAGTGAGATAATTAGGCCATTAACCGTTTCTCAATACATGGCAAGCGATCCTTTTTTACTTGATTACATTGAGCAAGAAAAAATCGATAATGAGGTTATTTTTAATTATATAACCAGCGTTTCAAGTCAATTCAATACTCTGTCATTTATTGCCATTGAAAAACACCTACTACTCATTGACTCAAATAATAAAACTACAAATTTATCTGGCAAAGAGGCTGAATGGTACCATCGCTTAAAGGCTATCAATAAAAAAGAATTCACCGACTTTGGTGATGCAAATAATCCACACTTATTTTTTGATGTTAAGATGTTTAATAAACAGCAAAAATTTCTCGGTTTTATCGGTTTAGCGATAGATTTAGATCACTTTGCTAATAAATTTGCCAAATTTAAACAAGACTATGGTTTTAAATTGTATTTTGTTGATAACAATAACGATATAACCCTTAGTTCTGAGCAAATAATGCAAACGATGAGCCATCATCGAAAAGATGTCGTTACCAACATCACTGAATTGCCTTGGTAGCAACAATATCAAAGTGAATATAAAGCTAACAACGATAACAGCCAGTACTTCTTTGACTATTCAAGTAATGAATTAATTATTTCACAAATGCCATTAAAAGAGCTTAATTGGCGAGTTTTTATTATTGCCCCGCCAATAACAGAGCAAAGTGTATACTGGCAATTATTCATGCAAAATCTTATTATTTTTTTATTAGTTTCATTAGCGTTATATAGTTTATTTACCCTATGCATCAATAATTTCAGATCAGACCTAGTCAAAGGTTCTGAAACAGATTATTTAACTCAATTACCAAATAGAAACTTCATTCATTGGAAGTATTCTCAATTAAATAAAAAACATGATCATGTCAGTGTGGTGGTTGCTGACATTGATAACTTTAAAATACTTAATGATAGTTACGGTCATTTGTTCGGTGATGAGGTATTAAAGGTCATCGCAACAAAACTGAGTGAAAACTTAAGAGCCATTGACTTAGCTGGTCGTTGGGGCGGAGAAGAGTTCATTTTGATATTACCTGATACTACTGCAGAGCAAGCACAAGAAATAATAAATAGAATTAGGAAGAACATCGCTAATACCCCATTTACCCCTTTATCTACCAGCAAAGAATTTAATGTTACCGTGAGTTTTGGTATTAGTGATAGTAACTTGACCGGTATACCCTTAGAAGAAATATTCGCGAAGGCAGATCAAGCTCTCTATAGTGCAAAAACTAATGGCAGAAACCAAGTGGTTGTACATTTGGACTAGTATGACTAGTGACAGTAACTTTTTGTGCCATAGTCAAACTTTTACCCGCGCCAAGCAATTGCATTTGCGTGTTTGCTGCTTCTAGGCAAATAAATTCTTGTTCGCCGCTTTCATGAATATCAATCATATTATTTGCTAATTCAGCACCTGGATTCCAAAATACCCACTCTTTTGTGTTCGTTGTCTCCAGCTTTATAGTGCGTTGCCAGTAACTATCAACAACAGTCATTACTTCATTGCTATGATAAACCCTATCCACCGGGTCAACACCATTCGCTAATGGTGTTGCTAATGGTTGCGGCGCGTAAGCCTTGCCTGTTAACTTGTCATCAAAAGGAGCTTTGGCTAATTCAGCTATAGCAGTATTTTCCGGAGAACTAACCGATAGGTAGCTATGCAGTGCGCCCGTATAATAAGCATCACTTTCACTCAAGTTTGTCATGGTCAAAACTTGATTAAATGATTGTCCAAAAAAAAGTACTTGCGTTAATCGACAAGCGAATGGCCACAAATTGCTCATACCTTGTCCTTGCCAACTTAAGCTTACTTCAACCCCCTGTTCATTAATGTCAATTTTATCTAGTTGCCATAATTGACAACGGGCAAAACCATGGTTACCCACTTTATTTTCACTATCATTTGGGTGTACACCAAACCATGGCCAACAAAGAGGAATACCACCACGAATCGCTTTACCCTGCTCATAAGCTGAGTTTTTTGATAACCAAAAAACTTCTCTTTCCTCTGTCGGTTGCCAACTAAGTACCTGCCCACCATACAAGCTAATTTTCGCCTGAGTGAATTTATGATCAATAATTAACGCTGATAAACCTGAAGACAGTTCAACTTGTCGAACCTGACCATAATCATTTTTCGCTATTGGGGACATTATATTTCTCCTTGTTGTTAACCTTACCTTTAAGGCGTATTCTAAAAAAAAATAATGATGTTTGAAAGCTTAAAAGCTTTTACCAAGAGAGAGAAATACCGAACGTCTACCACCAGAAGCAAAACCAACACCAAAAACAGCAGGGCCAAAACTAGTATCTGTTCCTAAATATAAGCTAGCTGAAGTGATCATATCTCCAACTTTTACTGACTCTGCTAACGTCCATACATTACCGGCTTCAGCACTTGTACCTAAATAGAGCGGCAAACTATCATCATCAAATAGCTCTCGACTTAAATCATATTGATAAACCACAGCAATAAATACTTTATGAGAACCTATCAAAGCATCTTTTTGATAACCTGATAAATTTAAAAATCCGCCAAGCTCAGTCACATGAACAGAAAAATCAGTTTTATTGTCTACTGTTGCTAATGAAGCGATAGCAACAAAAGCATGGCTTTTAAAACTTAACGCACCACGCCAATCAAAGGTAACTTCTACTGAGGTATCGTTGGGCGTAATACCGTCAAATTCTTGATAGTTTTCATTGCGCCAGAAAATATTAAAAGAAAACTTATTCCCTTGGGTTGGGAAATTAATACTATTTAAATTATCATAATCAAAAGATAAATACCCGCCTAACGAGTCATAATCTAACGACGTTTCTTCAATATTATTAAAGGATAATTCACCCTTTTCACTAATAAAACCGAATTCTACCGCACCGTTGTTAGCGTAGTTATAACCTACACTAACATTTGCTTTAAAATATTCATTGCTCAGCTCTGCTCGCTCTGTCGTTCGTTCCCATTTATCTTGCGAATACTCAATTCTTGCCCGGGAAAAATAATGCTGATTTTCCACCAACGGCTGATAAAACTCGCTCGCTAACATAAACTCCCAGCCTAATTTTGCTTCATTAAGCCATTTACCACCATAACGGCTGATATTGTTTTGGCTATAAGCAAAATCTAAAGCAATAATTGTTCGATAAGAAAAGTCAGTTTGTAAATCAAACCCAAAATTTAAATAATCTGGCCCCCAAGATTTTTCTTGTGTGGTAACGAGCAATTTTCGTCCATTAGGTAAATCAACAAACTCAGCATCAACATGCTCAAATTCATTTAACGCATACACGCTATTAATAGCCAATTGTAATTGTTCTTTCGTTACCACTTCACCAATGGTTATAGCAAATTTTCCCTTAATAACAGTCGTACTAACTTGTGAGTTATTTTGGTATTCAATATCAAAACAGGGCGGGTAATACCATCAAACCAAACACGTTTTTTTCGTTGCTTTTCTTGCTGGTATTCATAGTATTCTTGTTGACTCACAGACAATAATGTTAGCTTATCTTGCGCAAGTAAAGCCGACTCAACACCTAAAGTGAGTGCTTCGGGCATCACAGTAAAATCAGTTGTGCTTAAATTATCAATTTTTGGACGAATTAAAACATCCCCCGTTGATATATATTTCATTTGGACCAGTGTAGTGTTATTCGTTAAGATCGTTGATAGCTGATTAAAAACATCAATAGTATCGTTAATACCGGCTTTGGTTAGCAAAGGTGAACCAATATCTACCGCGATAACAATATCGGCTCCCATCGCTTTTACCACATCTATAGGCATATTATTAGCAATGCCACCATCAACTAATAACTGACCATCTATTATCACGGGTTCAACCACTCCGGGTACTGCAGTAGAGGCCCTCATGGCTTTAGTAATACTTCCTTGTTTAATCACTACCGCTTTTGCTGTCGCTAAGTTAGCCGCAATGGCTCGGTAGGGAATAGCTAAGTCATCAAAGCTGTCAATCTTAGCCACTACATCGGTAGATAATTTTAGTAAATTACCCGCCGATTGCCCTAATAACAAACCACTTGGTGCTTTAAGTTGACCATCGCTATAGCCAAGCCGAAAAGACATATTATATTGATCTCTATGGTTTTTATCCTTTAATGATAGTAGCTCTCGCGGTATAAAATCAGAATAGCTTTCATCCCAAGGCAGGTTAAGCATAATTTTTTCAATCTGATCCGCTTGATAACCTAACGCATATAAACCACCAACATAAGCGCCAATACTCGTACCAGCCACATAATCAATAGGAATATTATACTGTTCAAGTACTTTTAACACACCAATATGTGCAGCACCTTTAGCGCCGCCGCCACTAAGTACTAAGCCAATTTTAGGGCGTTCTTTTGTTACTTCTTCCGCATTAACAACACAAAGTGAACAAAAGGAGAAAAGTATAATTAATAATGAAATTAAGCGCATAAGTCAAAAGCATAAGTCATTGTGGTAGCGATCTTACAAGGTTAGCTTATCAATACCACCATTAATACCAAATGAAATAATGAATGATCAATTCATTATTTCAATTGGTATAATTTACTCTGCAAAGTGTATTTAGTTATTTTTAAATGAAATATAGCTCTATCTACTAATTTGAATAGGCTCTTGGCATATTAGTTTGCTTAGTATATCGATTACGTAAAGCATCTTGACGTGATTGCGTAGAGACAGATTTACCGTTAATCCACATTAAATCAACTTTTGAGCTTATTTCAAAAGGATCTGCACTCCATAGCACTAAATCTGCATTTTTACCTGCGACTATTCTACCGGTATTAAGCTTAAAGACATCAGCTACATTGGCAGTTAGTGCTAAAAAAGCATCTGTTTTAGATAAACCATTTGCTACCGCTATACCTGCGTCAAATCTTAACTGATTGATATTATGACTATCACCTTTGGTCATTAACATGAGCTTCACGCCTGCTTTAGCTAAAATAGCCATATTAGTTAACGAGCCATGTAATGAATCGAAACTGCTTGGTAGGTTATCAACAGAGCTTAATATCACTGGCACATTCGCATCAGCGATTTCATCCGCTACCAGCACAGCATCACTGGCACCAACTAAAATCAAATCAATTGCGTACTTTTTCTTTAATGCTAATAAAGCCAGTAAATCTGTTGCTCTGTCAGCATAAGCTAACAAAGGTTTTTCACCTGCTAACAAGGCGTTAATTACTTGCTCTTTACGTTTTAACGCTGGTGCTTCTTCATCTTTTTTATTTTTTTTCTGCCCATTTTTTTTTTGCTGATTTTTTGATAGCATCGGCAAATTTATTATCAAGTAATTGTAATTTTTGCGCTCTAGAGCCTTTATTTTCACTACCTAAATAAATAAGTACTGCATTTTTTTTTGCGATAATACTATTAAATTCACCAGATAAATTGACCGCAAACGTTTGCCCAGCAAATAGCCCTTCACCACTTTCTGGCGCAACAATATTATTGGTAATTCCACCTTTACGAGCATAAGGGATTAAGGTTGATTTAGGGTTAAAAGCCAAACTAGCATCAAAGGTAATATCTGCTTTTTCATCACTGCCATCACGAGTTCTAGCCACGGCACCAACTTCAACTAAACCTAATGAATTCATGCTAGCAATAAACCCTGGCGTTAAAATTCGACCTTTGGCATCAAGTATTTCATCGGTGTCAAACTGTTCAGGCGCATCACCTGCCGCATAAACGGCCAAAATTTTACCTTCATCCATGACAACCGTTGCTTGTTCTAAGATACCTTGGCTCGCTACCGTATATACAGTAGCATTGGTGATCGCAATACTTTTGGCATTAACCGCATTAGGAAGAAATGCTAGGGTGAGTGCTAACATTAATACTAAAGTTAGTACTGGGGTAATAACAAAAGTAGATAATTTAAATTGCTTTAACGTAAATGGATTCAATTGCATTTTGGTATTCCCTACTCTTGCCCTAAAAGAAAGTCACTTTTCGCTTGATATTTTTCATCAAAACGATCATAAACCTTGGCGCCATCAATAAATACTTGCTCAGCTTGCGCGTAAACACTAAAAGGATTTGCACTCCATAACACCACATCAGCATTCTTTCCTACTTCTAAAGTACCAGTTTTATCATTTATCCCTAATGATTTTGCCGCATTAGCCGTAATCCACGTTATTGCCTGTTCAACTTTTAAATTAAAACCATTATCGTTAGCACGGTATAAAACCTTCGCTGCTTCTTGGTTTAGCCGCTGAATAGTAGTGCTTGAATCAGAGTGGACGATGGCACAAGAGTTTTTCACTGCATCAACAATAGCAACATTCTCTTCAACCATATCATAAGCCTCCATTTTAAAGCCCCACCAGTCTGGCCACATAGCAACACAGTTGCCATTTTGCGCTAATTCATCGGCAATTTTATAGGCTTCAATACCGTGATGAAAAGTACCCGAGTGGTAATTAAATTCTTTCCCTAAATCTATCATCACCGCCATTTCTTCAGCTTTATAACAATGATTATGAATTAATATTTCACCTGCTAAAACGCCCATTAAGGTATCTAATTCTAAGTCACGTTTAGGGGCTTGCGGATTTTCCCCCAAGGCATAGTCACTGTTATACTTATCCCAAGCTCGTTTATATTCAGTTGCCGCAAGCCATGCACTACGATAACCGGCAACATTACCCATGCGCGTTGAAGGAAGTTGTTTTCTGCTACCATACACGCGTTTTGGGTTTTCACCACAAGCCATTTTTAAGCCGTAAGGGGCATCAATAAATTTCATCCCTTGCATTGTCTGGCTAGGAATATTACGTAAGGTTACTCCTCTACCACCAAATAAATTGGCTGAGCCCGGTAATATTTGTAAGGTAGTCACGCCACCAGCTCTAGCAGCTTGAAAACCAGGATCTTGTGGCCAAACACTGTGCTCAGCCCATACTTCAGCAGTATTAGGAGATGTCATTTCATTACCATCTGCATGAGATTCAACACCAGGACTTGGATAAACGCCAAGATGAGAATGAACATCAATTATTCCTGGTGTAAGCCACTTCCCTGTTGCATCAACAATAACAGTATCAGTGGCAATGATACCTTTAGCCACTTGTTTTATTTTACCATCAACAATTAACACATCAGCATTATCAAGTCGCTCCCCTGTGCCCGTTAAAACAGTGGCATTAGTAAATAAAGTATTTTGTTGAGGTAGCGCTTGATAGGTACTTGGATAAGGGTTTTTATTAATGGTAACTTTAGCGTCTTGTTTTTCGTTAGGTAAACAAGCCGTTAAACTTAAAGACATCACCGTTATAATTAAGCTTAACTTAATTGATGTTTTATACATTGCTTTTCCTATGGTAAAAACTGTATTTAAAACTGTTATTATTCATCTCAATTAAAAGAATAAACAGAATTGCTATAAGATCTAGTGTAGATCCAAAAATAATATAACGCTTTGTTTTCAACAACAAGAATTAATTAACAATTTTTTAACAATTTAGACCAGTGGTGATAAAAACACCTTAATTTACACATACCTCAATAAAGGTGTCCATATCAAACCACCACCCTATTTCTGCCACTATTTTTAGCTTGATAGAGTAACTTATCTGCGTTAGCGACAAACTCTTCTGCAGAAGAGAATGAATTTTTTCGCCATTGACTAACGCCAATACTTACCGTTAAGTCAATGGTATGTTCATCAACTATCACTTCAAGCTGTTCAATATTTTCTCGTAAACGTTCGGCGAATTGATAGGCACTTTTCTTGTTAGTTTTTGGTAATATAATAACAAACTCCTCACCACCAATACGCGCGACAACATCACTTGCTCTAACGGCCGCTTTACAGGCACGATAAAACATAATTAACACTTCGTCACCTACCCCATGACCAAAATTATCATTAACCAGCTTAAAGTGATCAATGTCTAATAACATTATAGATAAAGGTAACTGCTCATAATCTGCCCGGGTGATTTCATCCGCTAATACTTTATTAAATTGATGGCGGTTAACGGCGCCCGTTAAGGCATCGGTAAAAGCTAAGGTTTCAAAATGTGCTTGCTGAGATTTTCTATACTCAATTTCATTTTTTTGTCGATTAACAATAGCTTGAAATATATCCACTTGTAATAATTTACGGCGTAACTTTTCATAAGCCAATTGCATTGCGCCAATTTCATCAGAGCCAAGCGACTCTTTAAATTGTATATTTCTATGCCCTTGAGCCATATTGTTCAATGCATGAGTTATATGCCTAATGGGGTTTATAATACTATGGTTTAATACCAGTGAAAATAAAGTAGCGATAACTAAAAAAAAGCTAATTAAAGCTAAAATCCCATAGTAATTTCTTTCTAATCGTTGACTTTCTAATTGTACTTTTTTCTTAAAGCTCGCGGTTAAATCATTAGTTAATATTTTCAGTCTATCAACATCTGCCGACATTAAATCAAACCAATATTTACTACGCTGCTCAACACTATGATCATTCATTACATGTAAAAAACGCTGCTCTAATATTTGTCGATGAATTTGAGCATCACAATAATCGCTACATAAATCTTTTTGTTCGCTATTTGCTGAATAATGGAAAACGCGCAACGCATTTAATTGCTTACCGAGCAGTAAACTTAAATTAAAATTACTATGCATATCTTTCTGCTCTGCCACAAGGACATTCATTCCTATGGCCCTTATTTGGCCCATATACTCTTTAAAGAGCAGTACTGCGCTAATAGCTGAAATGTCATTGGCTAATTCTGACGCCATCTCAACGTGGGTTAAATTTTCAGATACTGATAATAAGTGTTCGATAAGATGAGTGTAAGCTTGATATGTTTCTGAAAAATTAGCTGTTTTATTATCTAATTGCTTTCTATGTTTTGCTAATTCCCTAAGCTCACTATGTACATCTGCAGAATAAAAACGGATATTTTCTTGTACTGATGGCGCTAATTCACTGGCAAGTAAGGCTAAAAAATTGGTAATCGCTTGATCGGTAATTAAACGCCGCGCTGATAATTGTTCATTAAAGTTTTGATAGCGAGAGCTGGTTAGGCCACTAGCAATCCCCCGTTCAGCTTGTAGTGAATGACTAATATCATTCACTTTCGCTATAACGTCATTTAATCCCAATACCAGAGAGACATTTTTATAGCCTTTATAATTATCTAATAGAATGATGAAACTAAGAAAAACCACCCCGAGAACAGGTAATAATGTGGTGATAAAAACGCGCTTACTAAGTTTTACTTTTTGAGACAATACTGTTGATATTATTGCAATAACAGAAGGTTTTGACTGATTTACATCTTTCTTTTTATCGGCTGAGTTAGATAATTTATAAACACTTGAAACATAATCTAAATCTTCAACTAAAATATGATTAACGATCCACTGATGTAGGAAGGTGGTGATTTTTTCACTGCAAGCTAAACAATCTTCTGTTAACCACTCTTGCTTTAGTAAAGGTAGTTGCTCAATAAAGTTTTGATGGCTTGCTTTATGAGCCGTAATATCCGCGTAACAAATTTGTTCTAATAACGCCTCTTCTCGCGCAAAATGTAAAGAGACATAATGCTCAAGCTCAGTAAATATAGCATTAATGGTTTGCTTTGATGTTTCACCATGCTTTGCTGACGTTAACTTGGCTAATATGGCAATGATCAGTTTGTGATCTTCGTCAATAGCATCAATGCCAACGCTCATCCCTTCATTCCAAATTAACTCTGTCATTTTTTTGTTTAATCACTCAATAAAAACCAAGAATATTATAAAAAAAATCTAGTAATGTCTACACCAATATCGAATGAAATTCAAGCAAACATCATTGAGATCAAAATTAATGTATTAATAACAAATTAGGATCGTGGGGCCGAAAAATAATGGCGAAGTCGGTGCAGATATTTACTCAATAAATTAAATTATATGCCTATCTGCATAGCTCAGGAACGTCATTCCCGTGGTGACTTAAGCGCGAATATTAGTTTACAGTGACGAGAACTTCGATTCAGCTTTGTAGTTCCAGACCAAAGCTAAGTACCTACGTCCTGTAGGCAAAAACACCTCGAAGATGACGGTTATAATTAAGCCCGATGGTTATAATTAAGCCGCTTTAACTAATTGTTGTAAATGAGTAACAACATCGCTTGATTCATATAGCCATTGCACTTGGCCGTCAGTGTTTTCAATACGTAAACAAGGTACGCTTCTTTTGCCACCTTCACGAATAAGCTCTTCACGATAATCATTTTTTTGATTAATATTTCGCAACTCAATATTCATGCCTTCGCGTTTCATGGTACGACGTACTTTGACACAAAAAGGGCAGCTAGGTAATTGATACAAGCTTAAATTTTGGGTTTTATCATCAACTTTCGCTTGCTCTGTTGTGGTTCTTTTTGGCGATTTAGGCGAAAAAATAAAGTTTATAAGCAAAATAAGACGACCGATAGGCCAACGTATAAGAGACATAATCATAAGTTTTCTTCTGTGTTAAAAGTGTATATTTTCGATCAAGCGATCAAATTCGGTGGCGAAGTTTACCACAAAAAGCCTATTTTAGACTCGTTTATTTTTAGGGACAAAGTTTAAAATGGAGACTGGTACTACTTTTTTAACCGGAAACTCGGCTATTTCTTTTCGTTCAATAATGTGTCCTAACCGAGATTCGATGGCGCACAAGTTTCTAAAGTTGTCTTTGGCAACAAAAGAAACAGCCTCACCGCTAGCACCCGCACGACCTGTTCTACCAATTCGATGAATATAATCATCGACTTTGTCAGGTAAATCATAATTAACCACGCGCGCAAGCGCGCCAATATCAAGACCACGAGCGGCAATGCCTGTTGCAACTAAAAACTTAATTTTACCTAACTTAAAGTCTTTAAGTATTTGTTCACGGATCTCTTGCGTTCTACCACCATGAATCGATTCAGCCACGATACCACGCTTTTCTAACTGGCTTACCAGCTTAGCTGCCCCGTGTTTAGTTTCAATAAAAATAAGCGCTTGTTGCCATTGCTGCTCTTTGATCAAGTGACTAAGCAATGCCGATTTATTACTTTTATCTACCGTAATTAACCATTGTTTAATTTTAGGCTTTGAAGCACTATTTTGCGCAATTGAAATTTCAACTGGCTGATAAATTGTTCTTTTCGCTAAAGAACGAACATCATCAGAAATAGTGGCAGAAAATAGCAAGTTCTGACGTTGTTTAGGCAAGCGTTCAATAATTTTATTGATATCATCAATAAAACCCATATCAAGCATTCTATCTGCTTCATCAAGTACTAATACTTCAAGTTCATCAAAGTGCAGTGCTCGTTGATGCGCCATATCCAGTAATCTACCTGGCGTGGCAACCAAAATATCAATACCCCAGATTAACCGTTGCTTTTGCGGTTGAGCGTCAATACCACCATACATGGCCATTGAGCTAAGCTGTAAATATTTACCATATTGGCCAATACTCGCCTCAACTTGCACCGCTAATTCACGGGTAGGTACAAGAATAAGTGCACGGATACGTTTACCACGAAGCTTGTGCTGATGATGTTCAACACTGAGTTTTTGCAAAATAGGTAAAACAAAACTAGCCGTTTTACCTGTGCCAGTTTGCGCACAAGCAATTAAATCTTTACCCGATAAAACCACTGGTATCGCTTTTTTTTGAATAGCCGTTGGCTCGGTATAAGTTAAATCAGTTAAAGCGTTTAAAATAGGAGCACAGAATCCAAGTTTTGAAAATGACATTAAGGGTCTCAAACAGTAGGGTAAGAAGAAGCTAAATTATTTGATTTGCTATGAGTGTGACGACTGAATTTTTAAGCCCTTTAAAAAGGTAGATAAGACATCATCGCTACAGTCTCGATAGTGCTTATTATTAACATTTCTAAAAAATGCACTTAATTCATATTTACCTAAGCTCAGCTCTGCCAACTCTAAAACGGTAATCACTTCATCCGCTTTCAACGCCAGCGCTATTTTTAATTTATTGAAAATAACATTATTAGTCAACACTTGCTCTGCTTGTGGTTGTGGTTGTGGTTGTGGGCCATCTTTTTTACCTCTTTTTTCAATAATAAGGCCATTTAAAAAACTGGCAAACTCAACATCTAATAGTTCTTTATAACTACTGTCATCTTTTTCTTTATAGATATTAACTAAGTGCTCTGCAGTGATTAGCCCTTGTCCTAAGTTAAATACAGCGAGTGTTTTCTCATCATTAAAAGAAAAAATAGTGCAGATACGACGAAGAAGATCATTATTTATCATTAATTTACCTAAAGATATTTGTTATGTAGATGGTTTTTTATACCAAATGAAATTGGTATTATTACGCAGCCTTAAAATGTTTTCAAAGCACAACGGCATTATAGCATTAGTATTATAACCGACTATTAGTAATATTTATCTACACTAAGTATAAGATACGGTATAATTTATTTTTATTTGTCTAATTAAATCGGGATAAGGATATTAATGAATATGAAAAACATAGCCCAATCAGTTAAAAACAACGAAGTATCACTTGGTAATGTTTATGTTATGACACATTCTTTTTTTTCTGATGTGATTAGAATTGGTTGTACGCCTGAGGATCCTAAAAGCTACGCAAAGAAACTTTCAACAAAAGCACCGGGGGATTATACACTGGTTTTTTCGCTACAATGCAAAAATCCATGTAAGGTAAAGGAGCAAATAAAAACCTATTTAAACGCACAAGAATACGTTAACGAATTTTATCAAGTTACCACTGAAGTTGCCGAAAGTTTACTTAAAAGAGAGAGTTTAAGAATTCCAATGATAACCACTTAGCGCCTAAGTTTCAGCTTTTATAATAGTAAGCAAAGAAGCATTTAAAATGCTCCTTTACTTTTATTATCTTTACTTGTTGGCGCTAGCATTGTTAGCCGCTGTACTACTAGTATCGCTAACCACTAAGCTTTTTCTAGCAATAACAACAACTTTATTGATTAATATTAACAACTACACGGCCACGAATTTTACCTGCCATTAACGCTTCGGCCGTAGCGACTACTTCACTCAAACTTATATCGGTAGAGATATCTGCAAACACTTCAGGGTCAAGAATATCACCGAGACGCTGCCAAGCTTCAAGGCGATCTTCAATAGGTCGCATTACACTATCAATACCCGCTAAAGTCACGCCACGTAAAATAAATGGTGCAACCGAGGCCGGTAAATCCATACCTTGTGCTAAACCACAAGCTGCCACAACGCCACCATATTTCATACTGGCACAAATATTGGCAAGTGTATGGCTGCCAGCAGAATCTATTGCCCCTGCCCAACGTTCTTTCGCTAATGGGCGACCAGGCTCTGATAGTATTTTACGATCAATAACTTCACCAGCGCCTAATTTTTTCAGGTATTCTGCTTGCTCGACTCTTCCTGTTGACGCCACCACTTTATAACCAAGTTTAGCTAAGATAGCGATTGAAAAACTACCTACACCGCCGTTAGCACCTGTTACCAAAATTTCACCTTTATCTGGCGTAATACCGTTTTTTTCAAGGGCAATCACACAAAGCATCGCTGTATAGCCGGCAGTACCAATAGCCATCGCTTGACGTGGTGAAAATGCTTTAGGTAGAGGAATTAACCAGTCACTTTTTAAACGTGCTTTTTGAGCCAAACCACCACAGTGAGTTTCACCGACACCAAAGCCATTAAGTAGCACTTTATCGCCAACCTTAAATTTATCACTTTCACTGTGCTCAACCGTGCCCACTAAATCAATACCCGGTACCATAGGGAACTTTCTTACTACCGGGCCTTTACCAGTGATCGCTAAAGCATCTTTATAATTAATAGTGCTATGCGAAACATTAACCGTAACATCACCTTCAGGTAGTACGCTTTCATCAATATCTTTGATAGCCGCTCGATAACCTTGGTCATCTTTTTCAATTAAAATACCTGTAAACATCTTGTTCCCCTTAATTTAGACTGATCGTCTATATACCCGTCCCACCTGAAGATGCATGATTCAGCTGGAATTAGAAACGCCTTTAGGCAAGGCATTGATTGAAGAGAATGGTCGTTCCCTTGTCGAAATCAATAACGCAGCATAAAGCGTTTCTAAACCAGCCCTTGGGGAAGGCTGAGCAAATCATACTCTGCGTTACATTTCTTTTTAAGGGAATAACCCTTAATAAAAAAATGCGCCTTGATCATGAATCGCTCAGACTTCCTTAAACGAGCATCTTCAAGTGGACGGGTATAAATAGTAAAAAAAATTTATTACGCCTTTACCTAGGCAAAGCCGCAATAAAATGATTAAAGTAATTTTCTAATGGCTTGGTATCTTGTACCAGCCTTGCTCGACTAACGGCGCCTTCCCAACCAATCCAAAAATATTCGGCGAGTAGCTCACAATCAGCACTAGTTGATATTTCACCTTGTATTTGCGCCGTTTTAAGACAAATGGCTAAACGCTGCTGCCAACTATGGAATATATCAATTAACTGTTGCCTAAAACTTTCGGGCAGTAAATCTACTTCTTGGCCAAGGTTGCCCACTAAACACCCTCGTTTAAATTGATGGCGGATCATGCCCATTTTAGCCGCTTCAACAAAATTACTGATACGCCTTAAAGGCGGATACGAATCATCTAATAAACATGCATCTAACTTATTGGCAAAATACTTAGCATAGTTTTCAATAACAGCCTGGCCAAATGCTTCTTTGCTGGCAAAGTAATGATAAAAAGAACCCTTGGGTACTTTTACCTTTTTCAATATTTTATCAATGCCAGAAGAAGCAAAGCCGCTTTCGGTTAATTGCTCAAGACCGCTGCGAATTAATTCAGCTTTAGTATCTTGATTATCACGAGATACTTTGGGCGGTCTACCACGGCGTGGTTTTGTTACGGGTAAATTCATTTTTATATAATAGACCGATCGTCTAGTTAATTGCAAGCCTATTTAAAAAATACCGGAAGAACAATTGAAGCTAGTATGAATTTATCCATAAAATAAAAGGTGGGCGAACTGTGACCGAACTAAAAACAAAAAAGCCTGAATAATTGCTTATTCAGGCTTTTTTTAGTCGTTTTGCTAAAGCAAAATTTGGTTAAAAAAAGATTATCTTTTTGCCAATTTCTCTTTAATACGTGCTTTACGACCAGATAGCTCGCGCAAGTAGTAAAGTTTAGCTTGACGAACGTCACCGCGACGTTTCACTTCAATTGAGTCAACAATTGGGCTATGTGTCTGGAATACACGCTCTACACCAACACCGTTCGAAATTTTACGAACAGTGAATGCAGAATGTAAGCCACGGCTCTTAACAGCAATAATAACACCTTCAAATGCTTGAAGACGTGATTTATCACCCTCAGTAACTTTTACTTGAACTACAACAGTATCGCCTGGAGCGAATGTTGGTAGGTCTTTTTTTAATTGCTCTTGTTCGAGCATGTCAATAATTTTACTCATAATACCTTCTTCCTAGTATGCACAGGCTAAGTGGAGCGTGTTCGCTTCTTAATGGAAACTAACATTTTTTCCTGCTCAGCTGTCAGAGCTAGGTTGGTTAATAATTCTGGTCTTCTGGTCCATGTTCTCAATAGAGACTGTTCTTGGCGCCATAAGCGTATATGTTGGTGATTACCGCTTAGCAAAACTTTCGGTACCGACATTTCATCCCCGTTAGAGGTAGTCAGTACATCTGGCCTTGTGTAATGTGGACAATCTAATAAGCCATCTAAGCCACTCGAAAAAGAATCCTGAATTGCTGATTCTTTATGTCCTAATACACCCGGCACTAATCGTGCTACGGCATCTATTACATTCATTGCAGGGAGTTCACCACCACTTAAAATGTAATCGCCAACCGACCATTCTTCGTCAATATCTGACGCCATTAATCGTTCGTCAATGCCTTCATAACGACCTGCTATAAATATCAGGCAATCATCTTGCGCTAATTCACATACACCCGCTTGGTCCAATTTTCGTCCCTGCGGCGACAAATAAATAACTCGAGCTTTTCTACCTTCACTTTCTGCTGCTTTACGCGCAGAGGCAATGGCATCACGTAGTGGTTGCACCATCATCAACATGCCTGGACCACCGCCATAAGGACGATCATCAACAGTGCGATGTCGATCATGAGTGAAATCTCTTGGGTTCCATTTATGAAACTCAATAAGTCCGCTGCGGATCGCTCGGCCTGTCACCCCATACTCAGTGATAGCATCAAACATTTCGGGAAAAAGGCTTATCACCCCTATCCACATTTTGCTTTTATTCAACGAAGAATCAATACTACTCACAAGCTAGAAACCTGGGTCCCAGTCAACACAAATTTGTTTATTTTCAATGCTTACCGATTCAACAACTTGTTCTAAAAGATAAGGGATTAACCGCTCTTTTTTACTAAAGCCATCATTAAGGTTCGCTTTCACAACCAGTACATCATTAGCGCCAGTTTCCAACATGTCAGATACCACACCAAGATCGTAACCTTTAGTAGTAACAACAGCCATGCCGATTAAGTCACGCCAGTAATAATCACCTTGCGATAATTCTGGTAGTGTACTTTCGTTGGTTAGTATTTCTGAACCGACTAATGCTTGCGCATCGTCTCTGTCATCAATTCCGCCAACTTTAACGATCAAGCCTTTGTTGTGCTTGCGCCAATCAGTAATATCTACTGTTCGCGTATTATTTCCTAATTTTAATGACCAAGGAAAATAGTCAAGTATGGCATCGGTTTCACCGGTGAATGAATGAATTCTCAACCAACCCTTGATGCCGTAAACAGCGCCTACTTTACCTAAGGTAATTTGATTTTCTGTACTCATAAAAACTCACTAATTACTACTATTGCCTACTAAGCTTGTTATTAAGCCGCTACTTGAGCGTCTTTAACTAACTTAGCCACACGATCAGATACTGTAGCACCTAGACCAATCCAATGATTGATACGATCTAAGTCTAAGCGTAATTTCTCAGCTTGACCTTGTGCTGTAGGGTTGAAGAAACCAACTTTCTCGATGAAACGACCATCGCGAGAGTTACGGCTATCTGCAACAACAACCTGATAGAATGGA
>SPKZ01003896.1_pt1 | contig 59890 bp, 51 predicted proteins | sample 2456571 | NCBI WGS metagenome assembly SPKZ01 (sample SAMN11192286, study PRJNA482655) | marine metagenome | biome: ENVO:00000447; feature: ENVO:00000244|ENVO:00000211|ENVO:00000569|ENVO:00002023; material: ENVO:00002151; isolation source: ocean water from marine abyssalpelagic zone ...
AAGTCAGTCAAAAAGTGGTGTTTAAACAAGGAAAAGTGCGACCAAGAACACTTAGCGATCTTACCGGTAAACTAATGATCACAGCGAGCTCAAGCCATGTTGAAAATTTAGAAGTACTAAAGCAAGAAAATAATACCCTTAATTGGTTAGAAACATCGGAATTTGATGGTGAAGAATTACTATTAAAAATATTGAATGACGAAATTGATTACACCATTATTGATAGTAATGCTTTAGCGGTTAATCGCCGTTATTATCCAGAAATTAGTGTCGGATTTACCATTAAAAAAGCTGAGCCATTGGCTTGGATGCTGGATAAAAATGGCGATGATGCTATTTTTGCTAGTTTGATCGAGTTTTTTGGCCAAGTACATCATAACGGTACACTATTAGCGCTTGATGACAAATATTATGGTCATGTAGAGCAGTTTAATTATGTTGAAACACGTACTTTTATCAAGGCGGTGTCGACAAAACTGCCTAAATACCAAGCCTTATTTGAAAAATATGCGCAAGAAATTGATTGGCGTTTACTAGCGGCAATTAGTTATCAAGAGTCTCATTGGCGACCACATGCTCGCTCTCATACTGGTGTGCGTGGCATGATGATGTTGACCCTTACCACGGCTAAACAAATGGGTATTAAAAGTCGATTAGATGCCGAGCAAAGCATTAGAGGTGGCGCTAAATACTTTAAGCTTATGATTAATAAAATGCCCGATAGAATTCCTAGCCCAGATAGAATGTGGTTTGCACTTGCTTCTTATAATGTTGGTTTTGGCCACTTAAATGATGCAAGAATTATTACACAGCAGCAAGGTGGAGATCCCGATCGTTGGGTTGAAGTAAAAACACGTTTACCATTATTACAACAAAAAAAATATTATAAAAAAACCAAGTATGGTTATGCGCGCGGCAAAGAGCCGGTGCATTATGTGGAAAATATTCGTCGCTATTACGACACGCTAACTTGGTTAGATGCTAAGGCAACAGAAGCTGCTGAGGACGTTGTTGCAGCCAAAATAATCGAGGCAACAGAGTAAGTTGAGGAATAGTAAGTTGTAGTATAACGTGGGCTATTTTTTATCTTGTCACATGAATGTCACATTCAAAGATAATAATGAGATTGAAATTATTCAAGATAAAAAATAGAGAATCAAATGAAAATAAGAAGACAAATATCAGCCAGTGCCCGTAGAAAACACTTAAAAGTACAACATCATAAAATGAATACTCGTCGACAGTTTTATTTTAATCAAATCGTTACTGAGCTTAATGAGCCGAATAAACATTAAAAACAAAACAAGTAAGAGAAGTAATTTAAATATATAGCTTGTCATCTACATGATAAATACTGTCATTAATCTTGTAATGGTTTTATAAATGTTTTTAGTTTTTATTAGTGCTGTTAAGCGTCTTTATTGATTTTCTTTGTTGTTTTTTTTCCGCTCGGCGACGCTTAAAAAAACTAGATAATAGCTGGCTACATTGCGCTTGCAATACACCAGCAGTAACGACTACTTGATGGTTTAGCTGCTCATTTGACACTAGATTGAAAGTGCTACCCGCGGCGCCAGTTTTCAGATCTGGACTTGCATAAACAAGTTGTTTTATGCGGCTATGTACCAACAAGCCTGCACACATGGGGCAAGGCTCTAACGTCACATATAAGGTACAATCGAGCAGGCGATAGTTATTAAGGTATTCTCCCGCTTGGCGAATAGCGAGCATTTCAGCATGGGCTGAAGGATCGTTAAGCATAATGGATTGATTAAAACCTTCACCAATAATTTTCCCTTGATAAACAACGACTGCGCCAACAGGGATCTCATTATATTGTTCAGCCTGTTGTGCTAGTTTAAATGCTTGTTGCATAAAGTATTGGTCAGAATTTTCAGTGCCGTCATTCTCGGTATTGGCTAAGGCCATTAGAGAAAAATCTCTAATAAATCATTCAAATACCTATGACCCAGCTGGGTTACTTGCCACTCGCCTTCGTTAGATCGGCTATCGCTACAAGTCATCAACTTTTTATGCTGTGCTTGTAGTAACGTGGGTAGTACTGTGCTGGCGGCTAACCCTGTACGCTGTTGATAATGGGCTAAAGTAAAGTTTGAAAACAAGCGTAGTTGATTCATCATATATTCAAATGGTAATTCATCACTAGCGACTGTATTTAGCTGATCTAACGGCGCTCGACTTGGCTCTAAATAGCCCTTAGGGTGTTTAACTTTTACCGTGCGCTGAATAATGCCTTTTTTGATGTCAGTAATCTTGCCATGTGCGCCACAACCTATGCCAAGGTAGTCGCCAAAGCGCCAGTAATTTAGGTTATGTTGGCATTGTTTATCGTCTGCTTCATTGTTTTTAACTAGGCGAAATGCTGAAATTTCATATTGCTGATAGCCGGCATCACTCAGTAACTTAAAGCCTTGATCTTGAATGTCCCATAACACTTCATCTTGCGGCAATTTAGGCGGCCTAGAATGAAAAGCAGTGTTTGGCTCAATGGTAAGTTGATACCAAGAGAGATGGTCGGGCTGTAAATTAATGGCAGTTTTTAAATCCTCTAAGGCATTGTCTAAGCTTTGATTGGGCAAACCATGCATTAGATCCAAGTTAAAACTTTTTACCCCACATTCATGGGCAAGCTTTGCAGCGAGTTTTGCCTGACTAACATTATGAATCCGGCCTAATTTAACTAACTTATCAGACTCAAAACTTTGCACGCCAATAGATAAACGGGTTACTCCCGCTTTGGCAAAACCGATAAACTTATCGGCTTCTACTGTGCCTGGGTTTGCTTCTAAAGTGATTTCGATAGATGAAGCGTTATGCTTAAAGCGAGACAATACTTGACTTAGTAAGCTTTCAATCGCCTCGGCGGAAAATAAGCTTGGCGTGCCCCCACCAATAAAAACTGAATGTAAGGGCCGCTCTGATAAATCAAAGCGAGCGATATCAGCATCTAAATCAGCGATTAAGGCCTTTACATAATCTTGCTCTGGTACTTGCGACTTTAATGCATGAGAATTAAAGTCACAGTATGGGCACTTTTCTACACACCAAGGTATATGAATGTAGAGTGATAAGGGTGGTGTCGTCAGTAATGTAGTATTCATGATAATGCTTTTATAACTATATATTTGTTAATTTTTTAACTAATTTTGCTAGGGCTTGGCCACGATGGCTTAAGTTGTTTTTAAGATCACGTGGTAATTGTGCTGAAGACAGTTGTAAGTCATTCTGCCAAAAAATAGGATCATACCCAAAGCCCTGTTCACCTTGTTTTGTCCGGCTAATACTTCCTTGCCAGACTCCATGACAAATAATGGGGGTCGGATCATTTTCATGCTGCATATAAACCAATACACAATGAAAGCGGGCACTGCGCTGCTCATCTGGGGTATCTTTTAGGGCGTTTAGTAATTTATTGGTGTTGTCATCATCACTGGGATTTTCGGTAATATCACTAGCATAACGAGCAGAATAAACACCGGGCGCACCATTTAAGGCATCAACCTCTAAGCCAGAATCATCAGCGATGGCAGGTAGGCCAGTAATTTTAGCGGCATGGCGCGCTTTGATAATGGCATTTTCAACAAAATTGGTGCCTGTTTCAGCTACCTCAGGGACATTAAAATCACTTTGAGGAACCACTTCTAGTTGATGTGCAGCGAGTAAACTGGCTAATTCTTTAACTTTGCCTTGATTACCCGTGGCTAAAACTATTTTTGACATGAAAGATTGATACTTTTTCTGTAGAGATAATGATGGCAATAATAACGTATATACCTTAGCGATGGTAAAAATTATTTATTAATAGTGGCAGAGAATATCATCGGCCACTATGCTGCTCGAAACTATTCGTTAATCCACATAAAATTTTTGCGAAAACTTCAATATTTGTTGCTCTGTGCCATCATTGATGGTCAAGGTGAAATGCAGTGTTTCTTCGTTGCTATATTTAATTTGTGCTAAATAATAAATAGCATCACCTTCTTTTACTTCGGTAAATTCTAAGGTTTTAAATTGTCCTAAATTATTTTTTGCTTGGCCACTAATACTGGCTGTTTTAGCGGGGTTCCCCGCTTTGGTATTATCCAGTACAGAAATATTAATAAGACCATTATATCGGCTACGGGTTATCCCATAAACCTTGGCTATTTCAGGGGTAAAAAAAGTTGAGCCAATGGCGATATAATGCACATTCATTGAGCCAAGTTTTTTCATGTTTTCAGCGCTAGCGTATGTGGTAGCAAAGAAGCTGATAGTGATCGCTAGCAAGAGTTTCATTATTGAGTTCTTCATGTGGCTCTCCGATTAGTTGATTTTAATAAGGTCTGTGGCTTTATTATAGAACAGACCTGAAAAAAGGCGTTTGTAGTTCAATATACAAACGGTACTGCTGCTTATTACAATGCGTTCCAATAAGGTAAAGAGTTAGCAAGCAAAATGTTAATTACATTCATTGCTAAAAAAGCCACTATCATGGATAAGTCTAAGCCGCCTAAATTAGGAATAATACGTCTAATCGGGTTTAAAAATGGCTCTGTTAACTGATGGAAGATCATTAAGGTTGCGTTGTAGCCTTGTACTACCCAACTCATAATAGCCATAATGATCATAATAACGAAGAGTAAAAAACCTGCTTGTTTTAATAATACTAAGAGACCAATGTAAAAGGCCAAAGGGCCTAAGCTTTCACCTGCTAATGCCGCCAAAGTAAAAAATTTTAGGGTGGCGATTATATAAGCTATAACCAAAGTTGCTAAATCTAAACCACCTAAACCGGGAATAATTCTACGTAAAGGTACTACCAAAGGGTTACTCACTTTAACGATAAATTGACTGAGTGGATTATAAAAATCAGCTTTAACCCATTGTAGCCAAAAACGCATGATCAAAATCATTAAAAACGCATCAAATGCGAATCGAAGTAAGTACATTACTGCTTCCATTGTATCTCCAAAATTTTTATTGTTTACTCGAAACTTTAACTTTAACTTTAACTTTAACTTTAACTTCCCTTTGCCATTTCTTCGGCTCTAGCAATCGCGGCATTCATGGCATTACTCACTATCTTATCTAAGTCATCTTTTCTAAACTGTTCAAGGGCTGCAAAGGTGGTTCCCCCTTTTGAGGTGACATTTTCTCTTAATGTGCTAATTGCGGCGCTATTATGTTCAACCATTTGGGCTGCGCCAAGCGCCGTTTGCTGTACTAGCATTCTACTTTCTTGGGCGCTAAAACCTAATGTTTGTGCTTGTTTTTCCATGGCTTCCATAAAGAGAAAGAAATAAGCGGGCGCGGAGCCAGCAATGGCGATAATATCGTTTATTTTATCTTCAGTTTTTAACCAAATAACTTTACCAACAGCAGACATTAACTTATCAGTTGCCGCTTTTTGTTCACTATTTACTTCTTTTGATGCAAACAAGCCACTCATTCCCAAGCCCAGTTGCGCCGGTGTATTGGGCATAACCCGTACTAGCGCTACTTGTTTGTTTAATGCTTGTTGAATTTGAGCAATTGTGGTGCCAGCGGCAACAGAAACGAATAATTTATTAGAAATATCGAGTGCCTTGCTTAGCTGTTGGCAAACATCACAAATAAAATGTGGCTTAACACTAAGCACGATAATATCAGCAAAGGTTGCCGCTTCAATATTGTCATTGGTTTGTTGTACGCCAAATTCATTTGCCAGCATGACTCTTTTTTCTGCTGAAGGGTTAGCAACGATAATATTTTTTGCTGCTACACCTGAGTTTACTAGGCCAATAATTATCGCGCGTGCCATATTACCGGCACCGATGAACGCTATTTTTTTCATATACTGTTGTCCTAAATTTTACTTTTGCTTGGCTGGATGGTGATCATTTACAGTTTCAATCTCTTTTTCCGAATATGGCTGTACCGATTCTTACCATAGTTGAACCATGGGTTATCGCTAGATGTAAATCATTCGACATACCCATTGAAAGTGTATCTACTGTTGGATATTGGGTTTGCAATTTTTTAAACAAGTACTGCATTTGTGCATAACTTGCCACACAGGCATTTTTTTCAGGAATAGCCATTAAGCCTCTTAGGTTAAGTTTATCACAGTTATTAACGACTTCAGCTAAAGAAAATAGTTCACTAGCCAAGATACCTGATTTTGATGACTCTTCACTAATATTGACTTGTAAACAAATGTTTAGCGCGCTATCTTGACCATAATTTTCATCACTTGTCTCACTTAAGTACTCATTACGGTGTGAATTTAAGCGTATGGCAACTTTAGCTCTATCAACACTGTGAACCCAAGTGAAATTTTTGGCTATTTGCTTAGTTTTATTCGATTGAATTGGACCGATAAAGTGCCAGCAAAGCTCTGGTAAATGAGATAGTTGAGTTATTTTTTCAACAGCTTCTTGTAAATAGTTTTCACCAAAATCACGTTGTCCAGCGAGATAAGCTTGTACTACTGCCGACGCGGGTTTGGTTTTACTAACGGCGAGTAAAGTGACAGAATTTTGTCTATTACTTGAGAGAAATTCACCTTGTTGATTATTAGCATGATAAGTAGCATGGCTAGCTTGATCAATTTGTTGTTTAATTTTTTCTATGTTTTCTTTTATTTTGTTCATGTTTTTTAGCTAAATAACGTTGGGTCTAAGACTTTGACAGAGATATATTTTAACAAATAGTACTGTATACCTTTAACAGATACTATTTTTAACAGATAAACCGAGGATTATTTATGGATATTACCGAACTACTCGCATTTAGTGTACAGCATGAAGCGTCAGATTTACATTTATCAACGGGTTCACCACCATTGATCCGAGTTGATGGTGATGTGCGTAAATTAAATATCCCTGCTTTTGATGCTAAAGATGTCAATGCCCTAGTTTACGATATTATGAATGATCGCCAACGTAAAGAATATGAAGAAAAGTTAGAGGTGGATTTCTCTTTTGAAGTGCCAAACTTAGCACGTTTTAGGGTCAATGCCTTTAATCAAAACCGAGGGCCAGCCGCCGTATTTCGTACCATCCCAAGTAAAATTTTATCGCTTGATGATTTAGGCTGCCCAGATATTTTTCGTGATATTTCTGACACGCCGCGTGGCTTAGTTTTGATAACAGGGCCAACGGGCTCTGGTAAATCAACCACCTTAGCGGCAATGGTTGATTATATTAACAGTACTAAGAATTATCACATTTTAACCATTGAAGATCCAATTGAATTTGTCCATGAAAATAAGCAATGCTTAATTAATCAGCGAGAAGTACATCGCGATACCTTAAGTTTTGAAGCAGCATTACGCTCAGCGTTGCGCGAAGATCCCGATGTTATTCTAGTGGGTGAGATGCGCGATTTAGAAACTATTCGTCTGGCGATGACTGCGGCAGAAACCGGTCATCTAGTGTTCGGTACACTACATACCACTTCCGCTCCTAAAACCATTGACCGGATTATTGATGTATTTCCAGCCGCAGAAAAATCTATGGTACGTTCTATGTTATCAGAATCGCTGCGCGCGGTTATTTCTCAAACCTTGATTAAGAAAGTGGGTGGTGGTCGAGTTGCTTCTCATGAAATTATGATTGGTACACCAGCCATTCGTAATCTAATTCGTGAAGATAAAATTGCGCAAATGTATTCATCAATTCAAACCGGCATGTCTCATGGTATGCAAACAATGGATCAATGCTTACAAAATTTAGTTAATCGCGGCATTATCACTAAAGGTGCGGCGATGGAAAAAGCAGTCGATAAAAACCAATTTAAAGGCTTTTAATACCAAATAAAGTAATGAATTGACTCATTCATTACTTCATTTGGTATAACACTTTTTAAGTACAGCAATAGAAACAGGAATACTAAATGAATTTTCATCAGCTATTAGAAAAAATGGCAAGTCTCGACGCATCTGATATGTTTGTAACGGCGAAGTTAGCCGTTAGTGCAAAAATTAATGGTGAATTACAGCCTATTACTGAGCATATCTTGTCAGCTGAAGAGTCGTTAGGCTTGGTTCATAATGCCATGAACGAAAAACAGGTTCGTCAATTTGATGAAGAAAAAGAGTGTAACTTTGCTATTTCTATTGACAATATTGGCCGTTTTCGGGTTTCTGCTTTTTGGCAACGTGATATGGCCGGTATGGTTATCCGTCGTATTGTTACTGACATTCCTGATGTAGATGATTTAGGCTTACCTCCGATACTTAAAGATGTGGTGATGTCAAAACGGGGCTTAGTGCTTTTTGTTGGTGGCACGGGTACGGGTAAATCAACCTCGATGGCGTCTTTGATAGGCTATCGTAATCGTAATTCTCGCGGCCACATTCTTACCATTGAAGATCCGGTGGAGTTTGTTCATGAGCATGGAAAATGTATGATCACTCAGCGGGAAGTAGGTATAGACACTGTATCATTTGATGCGGCACTTAAAAGCTCATTGCGCCAAGCACCCGATGTTATTTTAATTGGTGAAATTCGTAATCAAGAAACTATGGAGCATGCGTTAAGTTTTGCCGAAACCGGACATTTATGTATTGCTACTTTACATGCTAATAATGCCAATCAAGCGATTGATCGTATTATGCATTTAGTTCCGGCTGAGCAACATGGCAAGCTATTGTTTGATTTAGCGCTGAACCTACGTGGTATTATTGCTCAACAATTAGTGCCAACCAGAGATGGCAATGGTCGTGTGGCGGTTATAGAAGTGTTATTAAATACACCTTATATTGCTGAACTGATTAAAAAAGGTGATATAGGTAGCATTAAAGAAGTAATGCAAAAATCCAATGAATTAGGTATGCAAACCTTTGACCAAGCACTTTTTAATTTATATCAACAAAGTTTAATTACTTATGCGGATGCTATTCATCATGCCGATTCACCGAATGATTTACGCTTGATGATTAAACTGAGAAATAATGATCAAAGTGGTACTGGCGGGTTGTCCGGGGTAACAATTGAAGGCTTTGAACCTAAAGAAAATTAACCGCCCATTTCATTTGATATTAATCGTTCAGGCAATCTGAGTAATTAATAATCAGAAACCTTTAATATCAGTGGTTAGTTGAAATAACTTTTGCGGAACAATCATTCTTGTTAATCAATGCGTTACTTCTAAGCCTTTTAATTATTACTAAGTGGAGCGGGTATAACAACACTACTTTTCGCCATTCATTTTTATGAGTGTCTTTATTTTGTAATAAAACTGTCATATAACTGTCATATAATTCTGTCGATAAATTTTACATCATAGGTAAATCTTATCTAGTAAAGTTAACATTGCTCGATAAATACGTTATTATCCGCCCCGAAAAATAATAAACTGGAAACCATTATGGCCAGAAATTCAATATTAGGTGTATTTGCAAAGTCACCTATTAAACCATTAGAAAAACATATTAAATTGGTTGTTAAATGTAGCAATCAACTTATTCCTTTTTTTACAGCCTGTTACCAACAAAACTGGAGTGAAGCGGCTAAAGTTCGTCGTAAGTTATCTAAATTAGAGCAAGATGCAGATACGTTAAAACGTCAACTGCGTTTAGAGCTACCAGGCGGTTTGTTTATGCCTGTAGACCGAGCTGATTTACTTGAGCTACTTACTCAACAAGATAAAATAGCGAATCGTGCAAAAGATATTGCTGGGCGTATCTTAGGTCGTAAATTAGAAATACCGGCTAGTTTACAAGAACAATTTTCCGCGTATTTAGCGCGTTGTATTGAAGCGACAGAAAAAGCAGCCGAAGCGATTAACGAATTAGATGATCTGTTAGAAACAGGGTTTCGTGGTCGGGAAGTTGTATTGGTTGAAAAAATGATCAACCAATTAGATGCAATAGAAGATGATACCGATTCTATGCAAATTATTTTGCGCAAAGATTTACTCGCTTTAGAGCGTGACTTAAATCCGGTTGATGTAATGTTTTTATATCAAATTATTGATTGGGTTGGTGATTTAGCCGATCTAGCTGAACGTGTTGGTGCACGTTTAGAAATACTTCTTGCTAGAAAATAGGGTTTAACTGATGGAAATTATACTTAACTCAGGATATACATTAGTTATTATTGCTGCGGTTGTTGGCTTATTTATGGCGTGGGGCATTGGTGCCAATGATGTTGCCAATGCTATGGGTACCTCTGTAGGTTCAAAAGCACTGACTATCAAGCAAGCTATTATTATTGCCATGATATTTGAGTTTGCTGGTGCTTATTTAGCCGGTGGTGAGGTGACATCAACAATTCGTAAAGGCATTATTGATGCCAGCTTCTTTGTTGATTCACCTGAATTACTTGTTTTTGGCATGATCTCAGCGCTATTTGCTGCTGCTACTTGGTTACTTATTGCTTCTGCATTAGGTTGGCCGGTATCTACTACCCATTCTATTGTCGGTGCCATCGTTGGTTTTGCTGCGGTTGGCGTAAGTCCTGATGCTGTGGAATGGGGTAAAGTTGGTGGTATTGTTGGTAGTTGGGTTATTACACCGCTGATTTCAGGTGTTATTGCTTTTATTATCTTTAATAGTGCGCAAAAGCTTATTTTTGATACTGATAACCCACTGAAACAAGCGAAACGTTGGGTACCGCTATACATGTTTTTAGCCGGTTTTGTCTTGGCGCTAGTCACTATTAAAAAAGGTCTTAAGCATATAGATTTACATATTGGTACTGTTGATGGCTTTATTTATGCTGTTATCACTGCCGTTATTGTTGCTATTATCGGTAAAGTGTTTATTGATCGTCTTAAGTTTGATGAATCAGCAGCACTTAAAACCCATTATGCCAACGTAGAAAAAGTATTTGCTGTGTTAATGATAGTAACGGCTTGTTGTATGGCTTTTGCTCATGGTTCAAATGATGTTGCTAATGCTATTGGTCCACTAGCTGCGGTTGTTAGTATCGTTGATAATGGTGGTCAAATTCAGGCGAAATCAGCGATTGCTTGGTGGATATTACCACTAGGTGGCTTTGGTATTGTTGCCGGTCTGGCTATTTTTGGTCATAAAGTTATGGCCACTATTGGTCAAGGTATTACCCATTTAACCCCAAGCCGTGGTTTTGCTGCAGAATTAGCGGCTGCTTCTACTGTCGTTATTGCCTCAGGTGCAGGTTTACCTATTTCAACCACACAAACGTTAGTTGGTGCTGTGTTGGGTGTGGGTATGGCTCGTGGTATTGCCGCTATTAACTTAGGCGTAGTACGTAATATCGTAGTTTCTTGGGTGATTACTTTGCCAATTGGTGCAGGGTTGTCGATATTGTCCTTCTGGATGATGCAAGCGATCTTTACCTAAATAAATTTAATACCATTGGTATTATTTCTAGCAGTACAATAAAAGTAAAAAGCCGCAACGTTTGTTGCGGCTTTTTACTTTATTGCTAATGGCTCAAAGTCTATCATTTACAGCAAGCTTTATTAGCCTTTAATCACGCGCTGTTACTTCCAATAAATGATAACCAAATTGAGTTTTTACTGGACCTTGTACTTCATTAAGTGGCGCAGAAAACACCACTTTATCAAATTCTGGGACCATTTGACCCGGACCAAAAGAGCCTAAATCACCACCTTGCGCTTTTGAAGGGCAATTTGAATGTTCTTTAGCTACTTCGGCAAAATCTTTCCCGTCTTCTATTTCGACTTTTAATGCTAAGCACTGTTCTTCAGTGTCAACCAATAAATGGCGTGCTGCAGCTTGTGTCATAGTTATCCCCGTTAATTGTTATAATGTCTACTCTACTTCTACTCTACTTAACTTTATCGTATTTTTCTTTGATTTTAAAGAGGTGTTGATTTAAATTACTAGGCTCTTAATCTAAAAAGTTGGCATTCTATGAGTAACAGCACATTCAATAATAAACTGCCTAACTTAAAGCACTTAAACTACTTGTTGGCACTTGATAAATATCAGCACTTTAACAAAGCTGCAGAGGCATGTTTTGTTAGTCAATCAACATTAAGTAGCGCAATTTTAAAATTAGAACAACAGTTATCTTGCCAGTTGCTGGAGCGACAGCATAAGCGCTTTATTTTTACTAGTCATGGAAAGCAAGTCGTTGAACTTGCAAGAAAACTTTTGCTTAATGCCAATGAGTTTACCACATTTGCCCAACAACAAGGCTGTTATAATAGTGGCAGTGTCAATCTTGGCTGTATTCCAACGATAGCACCATTTTTACTCACTGATTTAGTACAGGCTTGCCAAAAGAACCTACCAAACATTGAGTTATACTTACGAGAAGATACTACTGAAAATTTACTCTTGCAGTTAGAGCAAGGCGAAATTGATTGTGCAATCCTTGCTTTCCCCATTCCAAAAAATAACTTTTTTGCTAAAGTATTAGGGCAAGACGAGTTCTACATTGCTGGTGATGAAACATTAGTGAATGGTTTACAAGAATCTTTCGATTATCATAGCCTACCAGAAAAAAGTGTTTTTTTACTCAATAAAGAACATTGCTTAACTGAGCATGCAGTATCGGCATGTAAACTAGCGGACGCGAGCCTTATTAATAGTTTTTCAGCTTCAAGTTTAGCGACGTTAGTTCAGATGACAGCCTTTCATCACGGTGTTACTTTTTTACCTAAAATGGCGGTTGATAAAGGGGTTGGCAAATTAGAAGGGTTGCTAATTAAGCCTATGCAAGGGCAGGTCTATCGAGAAATAGGTATTGTATGGCGCAAAACGAGTATGCGTGAAGCAACGTTTATGTCATTAGCTGAGGTTGTTAGTAAAGTTTTACAGAGCCAATAGATAAAGCCGCGTGTTAACTATTATGTTGACAGGTTTTTCCTGTTGATTGGTTGCTAGTGTATGAAGGAAAACTATTTGCCATCACATTGCTTTTTTTATCAGCTGAGCGGGTAAAAAAAGAAATTATCTGCTGTAACTTTTCATTAAATATAATAGATAGCTCAAAAAAACGATTGTGTGCACTAACTACTGTAACTTGAGAAAAATTTAAACTGTCGTTTGTTGATATTTTTGACAATGTTGGTGTTAATAATGGTGCAGCTAGTACAGAGTAATGTAAGGTATAAATAGCTGTCACTTTGATCGCTTTGCTTTTGGCACAGCTAGACCAAGATATGGCTGTAACCAAAATAATTAATAATAGTGATATTAGTTGTTTCATTAGAGCTCCTATTTTGTGCCTTTAGATGTTTTGCATTTATTGGGTTTGGTATTAGTCTCAAGTAGAACGGCTGTTACTCGTTAAAATTTCATCTCCGTGATAATTATACCAAGTCTATTAAGTTTTTTCTGAGTGAGAACTAGCTTAATAGACTTGCCATTATACTTACATTTTGACTATAAAGCGTTACCAATGCAAATACTAACATATTGAGATGAACTGTTGCTTATATGCGTTAGAAATAAAAATAAAAATAGAAAAGCAAATGACAATAACAAGGTTATTTATCATTTGCTTTTATGGTTTTTACATCAATAGTTACTTACCTAGATAAGTAATACTAAAATACTATTTGTTGTTAGCAAGTTCTTGTTTTTTATCTAATCTGCATTTATGCAATAATGGTTCAGTGTAACCACTTGGCTGCTCTGCACCACAAAAGACTAAAGCCGATGCCGCTTTAAAGGCAATACTATTAGAAAAATCATCACTCATTGCTTGATAGCTTGGGTCACTGGCATTTTGACCATCAACAATTTTAGCCATTTTTTCTAAGCTTGCTTGTACTTGTTCTTGAGTGCAAATTCCGTGCTGTAGCCAGTTAGCAATATGTTGACTAGAAATACGTAAAGTTGCTCTATCTTCCATTAAACCTACATCATTAATGTCGGGTACTTTGGAACAGCCAATACCTTGATCTATCCAACGGACCACATAACCTAGAATTCCTTGGGCGTTATTATCGAGTTCTGCTGTTATTTCTGCATTGCTCCAGTTGGTATCTGTTGCTAATGGGATGGTTAAAATGTCATCTAAATTAGCGCTTTCTCGTTGCATAAGGTCTTTTTGCAGTGCGAATACATCAATGCGATGATAATGTAATGCGTGTAATGTTGCCGCAGTTGGAGAAGGAACCCAAGCGGTATTGGCGCCCGCTTCTACATGATTAATTTTAGTGGCGATCATGTTAGCCATTTGATCTGGAATAGGCCACATGCCTTTACCTATTTGCGCTTTTTCACTAAAGCCACAAGCTAGGCCAACATCGACATTATTATTCTCATAGGCGACAATCCAAGGTGTTAGCTTAATATCCGCTTTACGTGCCATTGGGCCTGCAGCCATAGAGGTATGAATTTCATCACCAGTTCGGTCTAAAAAGCCGGTATTAATGAATACCACTCGTTCTTTTGCTGCATGAATACAATTCTTTAAGTTTACACTGGTGCGTCGTGCTTCATCCATAATACCCATTTTAATGGTATTACGTGGCAGTGATAATACATCTTCTACGCGGGCAAATAAGGTATCAGCAAACTGTACTTCTTCTGGGCCGTGCATTTTGGGTTTCACAATATAAATAGAGGCTTCGTTACTATTACTTAGTTTACCATTACCTTTTAAATCATGTAGCGCCAGTAAAGAAGTAATTACTGCATCCATAATACCTTCAGGTACTTCGCGCTGTTGTTCATCAACGATGGCATTGTTGGTCATAAGGTGACCAACATTTCGTACGAACATCAAACTGCGACCTTTAAGCTGTACCGAATCACCTGATAGTGATTGATAACTGCGATCGTCATTCATTTTACGGGTGAATACTTCACCATTTTTCTGTATTTCTTCGGTCAAGGTACCTTGCATCAATCCGAGCCAATTACGGTAGGCTACTACTTTATCGTCACCATCTACGGCAGCGACAGAATCTTCACAATCCATTATAGTGGTTAATGCTGATTCAAGCAGAATATCACTTAAAGTCGATGGCTCTGACTTTCCGATCACACTGTTTTCGTCAAATACTAGCTCTAGGTGTAAGCCATTATGTTTAAAAGCTAAAGTGTTTGGCTTATTGATACTGCCAGTAAAACCAATAAAAGCACTGCTTTCTTTTAATGGGCTTTGTTTACCGTTGGCTAAACTCACCATTAATTGCTGTTCATTTAAGTGATAGGCAACCGCGTCTTGATGGCTACCATTAACTAATGGAATCGCTTGATCTAAAAACTCTTTAGCGTAACTGATCACTTTTGCGCCGCGAACCGGGTTATAACTACCACCTTTTTCTGCACCATCTTCGCTGCTAATAACGTCAGTGCCGTAAAGAGCATCATACAAGCTACCCCAACGTGCATTTACAGCATTTAAAGCAAAACGAGCATTCATTATAGGCACAACAAGCTGAGGGCCTGCAATGGTCGCTAGCTCTTCATCTACATTTTCTGTGCTAATAGAGAAATCATCGACAACAGGTGCAAGGTAACCTATATCAGTCAAAAACTGTTTATAGCTGTCAAAGTTAAATTTATCGCCAAAATTATTTTTGTGCCAAGTATCTATTTGTGCTTGTAAGTCATCTCGTTTAGCAAGTAGCTGCGCATTTTTACCTGATAAATCGTTAATGATTTTGGCAAAACTTTGCCAAAAATGTGCTGATGCTATGCCGGTATTTGGTAACGCTTCACGTTCAATAAAATCATATAGATTTTGATTTATGGTTAAACCTGCTAATTGAATTGTCTGGGTCATATATTCCTCACTCACTTGCTTGTTTGGATGCAGCGTACTTTGATAATATAGCTTGATAAAAGCGCTATGAAAGTTTTCATTGCTAGCATGAAATAATTATACCCAAGTAGCTTAGGTATACATAATTGTCATCCTATTCAGAATAGGTATAACTAGCAATAGTAGCCGATTAATACCTACTATTAATCTTATGAATGTTATAATTGAGATTCTGTCGTTTCTTTTATAACAAAATTGATTGTTATACTAGTTTCATTAAGTTTGTGGTCTTGTTGTACGTAGGAAAAATATTTCAGGGCAAGGCGCTCAATTGAGTAATAGCTGGCTATTAGGATTGAGGGCAACGCCGACATGGACTATTTTAACCCGTACAAGTGAGCAATAATTTAATCAAATTGGTATTTAATTGAAAAACACCAGTAAAGCAGTAACTTACAGTGGGATCATAAATACAGTTAATACCGCTGATAAAATTAATGCCACAGAGCTATATGCACCTTGGTGAGAATTATTTCTTGATAGCACAATACTGCCAATCACATGGTTGGCTGCGCCTATATACCCGTTTAACTTGAAAATGCATGATTCAGCTGGAATTAGAAACGCTTTTAGGTAAGGCATTGATTGACCACTTCAGTGAGTAGTGTTAAGACTAATGCATTGGTTAATGAAAAAGCATTTTACTCTTTGTTGAGTAGTATTTGCTTAGAGTGACTAAGCTACACACTACCCGTCGCGATTAAAACGCTTTTATATCGAACAAAATTCAATCTCGAAAGTTCAACAGACCCTAGATTTATTCAGCCAGTTGCACTTGTTTAGCAGCTTCAATCACTAATTGTCTAAACCATATATGACTAGCGTCATGATGTAGTAATGGACTCCAGATCATTTTCAATTCCATGTCAGGGATTTCAAATGGTGGTTTGATGATGATGTAGCTATTATCATGTTTATGAAGCATAGCTGCTTTGGTTGGTAAGGTAGCGATTAAATTATCTTCATAAGCCAATTGCATGGCAACATGGTAATTTCGAGTGAAAACTTTAATATCGCGTTGTTTACCTAATTTTGCTAGCGATTCATCCACCCAGCCAAGTTTTTGCACATCATTCGGGTTCATGCCAACCCCAACACCAAAGCCTGTTTTTGATACCCATACATGTTTAGCTGCTAAGTAAGAGTTTAGATTAAACTTAGCCATTACAGGGTTATCAGCACTGAGCAAGCATGAAAATGAATCATGCCAAATAGACTTTTGATGAAACGATTGTGGTAATTCGTCAAATCGGTTGATAGCCATATCTATTTTACCTGCTTCAACATCATGAAAAGTAACATCGCTGGGTGTCATAATATCAATGGTAATATTAGGGGCAGTTTTGTTAAGTAACTTTAATAATTTAGGTAATAAGGTTGACGCTGCGTAGTCACTGGCCATAATGCGAAAAACACGGGTACTATCCTGCTCATTAAACTCTTCTTCGCCTTGTAGTGCCTCTTCTAATTCAAGCAATATTTTTCTGATGACTGGTGCTAGCGTTCTTGCTCTTTCCGTTGGTACCATACCGTCAGAAGTGCGTACTAAAATAGGATCATTAAATAATGTACGTAAGCGCTTTAAGCCATTACTCATCGCTGGTTGGGTAATATTAAGTTGGTTAGCGGCACGGGTAACATTTTTCTCTCTAAGTAAAACATCTAGATAAATAAGTAGGTTTAAATCAATTTTTGAAATATTCATCAGTTTAATGGCTCTCATTAAAAACATAATTGAAATAGATATAAGCGAATTTTTCATATTATTCAATATTTATTATTTGCTATTTAATGGTGTTTGGATTAAATAAAAGTGACTGCAATTTATAACCAATTGTTTTTAATCGTTTAAAACACCATTGTGTTTAAATTGTAGTCTTGGTATTTTCTGTGTGAATGATGGTAATAATAATTATATATTTCCTAAATGTACCGAGAGTAGATTACTATTTTTGTTGTCTAGTGTGACGGCTTACCAAGTTTGTTACACCAACCAAGCTAATAAAGCTTTTTATATACTACTAAATAAAGTGAACGGAGATTGATATGTCTAATTATCAAAGTGCAATTGAAGCGGTTAAAGCAATTAAAGAACAAGCAGGTAGCTCTTGGGATGCTATTAATCCAGAATCTGTCGCTCGTATGCGTGCCCAGAACAAATTCAAAACTGGTTTAGAGATTGCTCAGTATACTGCAGATATTATGCGTGCAGATATGGACGCTTATGATGCTGATAGCTCAAAGTACACCCAATCTCTAGGTTGCTGGCATGGTTTTGTTGGCCAACAAAAAATGATATCTATTAAGAAGCATTTTGATGGTAAAACTGATCGTCGTTACTTATACCTTTCAGGTTGGATGGTTGCTGCACTTCGCAGTGAATTTGGTCCTCTTCCTGATCAATCTATGCACGAGAAAACGTCTGTCGCTTCTTTGGTTGCAGAGCTTTACACTTTCCTACGTCAAGCTGATGCACGTGAATTAGGCGGTCTTTTTCGCGAGCTAGACGCGGCAAGCGATGGCGACAAAGCTGCTATCCAAGACAAAATTGATAACCATGTGACTCACGTTGTGCCTATTATTGCTGATATCGATGCCGGTTTTGGTAACGCTGAAGCGACCTACATCATGGCTAAGCAAATGATTGAAGCTGGTGCTTGTGCTCTTCAAATCGAAAACCAAGTTGCTGACGAAAAGCAATGTGGACACCAAGATGGCAAAGTAACTGTTCCTCACGCTGATTTTCATTCTAAGATCCGTGCATTACGTCATGCTTTCTTAGAGCTAGGTATCGATAATGGTATTATCGTTTCACGTACTGATTCTGAAGGTGCAGGCCTTACTAAAGAAATCGCGGTTGTTAAAGAGCCTGGCGATCAAGGTGACATCTATAATTCTTTCTTAGACGTTGAAGAGATTGACGTAGCTGACATGGCTGAAGGCGATGTATGCTTTAACCGTGACGGTAAGTTAGTTCGTCCTAAGCGTTTACCTTCTGGTTTATACCAATTCCGTCAAGGTACTGGTGAAGAGCGTTGTGTATTTGACAGCATCGAAGCAATTAAAGCCGGCGCTGATCTTCTTTGGATTGAAACTGCCACACCAAACGTTGCTGATATCACAGCAATGATGAACGAAGTTCGTAAAGAAATCCCGAATGCTAAGCTTGTTTACAACAACAGCCCATCATTCAACTGGACACTAAACTTCCGTCAGCAGCAGTTTGATGCGATGGAAGCAGCTGGTGAAGATGTATCTAGCTATGTTCGTGCGGACTTAATGAAAGTTGAATATGACGAAACTGAATTGTCAGTAAAAGCTGATGATAAGATTCGTTCTTTCCAAGCTGATACTTCACGTGAAGCCGGTATCTTCCATCACTTGATCACTCTTCCTACTTATCACACCACTGCATTGTCTGTTGATAACTTAGCGAAAGAGTACTTTGGCGATGCGGCTATGCTTGGTTATGTTAAAGGCGTACAACGTAAAGAAATCCGTCAAGGTATTGCCTGTGTTAAACATCAAAACATGTCAGGCTCTGACATGGGTGATGATCACAAAGAATACTTTGCTGGTGAGAATGCACTTAAAGCAGGCGGCGCAAATAACACTTCTAACCAATTCAGCTAAGCGCAAGTATTTAATCTGCTAGCATTGCTTAGGGTTAAAATATAAATACCAATCAGATTGTTACCAACGTAGCAATCTGATTTTTTTGTTAAAAATTTAATATTTATATATGTGATGACTACAAAGAATACTTTGCTGGTGAAAATGCTCTTAAAGCAGGCGGCGAGAATAACACTTCTACCGGTTTAGTTAATCACTAAACCGGTAATCGTTAAGTGTTACTTAGGGTTATCATATAAATACCAATCAGATTGTTATTAACGTGCAATCTGATTTTTTTGTTAAAAAGTAGTGTTTTAAATGTAAATAAAGCAGTAAAATCAAGAGAATAAACTAAACCATTTACACTTTTGAACAAATATTGTTATATTGTCCCAGTTGATAAATAAATGCCTATTTTAAATACCTTTTTGTGCTAAGGGAATATGTTGCTGTCACCTTCATCTAAACAATTGTTGTTACTTAATAGCAATGCCGAAAGGCTTGCCAAACTCGAACACTTATTAGTTGCAGGAACCAACTATACTATTTTATCTGCTGCAAACACTCGCAGCGCTATAGGGATATTAAAAACAGAAAATATTGATTTTATCGTCAGTAATATAAACCTTGATAATTTTGATGGCTGGCGCTTAGCGCGTATGGTGCGTTCAGGGGTATTAAAATGTCCGGCAGATACACCTTTTGTTGTAGTTGCAAATACTTGGTGTGAGCATCTCGCTAGTGCCACTGCACGTGAGTTTGGGATAAATAGCCTGATTGCTTTTTCTGAATGCAAAAAACTGTTAGATATTATTAATAATCTGCAATTTACCCCGCTTGAAAATATGGAAAAGTCTTCATTATTAGTGATAGAAGATAACGCTGATACTCGCCACCTTGTTAGTCGGATATTAAATTCACGTTTTACTATTGACAGTGCTGAAGATGGTGAAGCTGGTTTAGCATTATGGCGTAAAAAAGATTATGCCCTGGTGCTGCTTGATGTCATGTTACCAGGCATGTCTGGTAATGAAGTGCTAGACTCTATCATTAAAGAGAAACCTTCTCAGTCAGTGGTTATTATGACTGCTAATCATACCATGGAGTTAGCAGAAGAAGTTATGCTAAAAGGTGCGGCAGACTTTGTTACTAAGCCTTTTAGGACTGAACAGTTACGCCGTGTTTGTGAAACCGCCACTAGGCGTGAAGATTTTATTATCAGTAACTTACAGTTTGCCAATAAAGTTAAGTCGCTTAACCAAAGCCGTGCTGAGTATAAGCAAATATCAGAGCAACATCAGCAATTATTAGATCAACTTGGCTCTATTATCATTGAACTTGATGAACATGGCGCTATTAGCTTTTTAAATAAGGCATGGGAAAAGTTAACCGGTTATAGTATTGGTGAATCTCATCAGCGGCCATTATTCGACTTTATGGAAAGCGCTGAGCCTACAGGTGGTGATATTTCTAATGAGCTACAAGCCCTACTGTCTGGCGATGTTAACTCTCATCATTTTGAATTTCGATTAAAAAACAAGTTCAATGACGAATTATGGGTAGAGGCTCGCTTTAAAATAACACCAGCAACAGCTGATAAAAGTCGTTGTATTTCAGGAACTATCGATGATGTAACCTCAAGAAAGAAAGCCCAGAATGATCTTGAGTATTTAGCCAGGCATGACGGTTTAACCGGTTTGTATAATAGGTTTTATTTTGAAGCAGAGTTAAAGCAATTCTCGGCAACAGCTTCTCGTGGTAATGGCCCTCATGCTTTACTTTATTTAGACTTAGATCGCTTTAAAGTGATCAACGATACCCTAGGTCATCATCATGGTGATATGGTGTTAAGAAACATTTCTTCGTTAATAATGACAAGGCTGAGAAAAAGTGATTTTCTTGCCCGTATAGGTGGTGATGAGTTTGCTTTATTATTACCCAACACTAAGCAAGATACAGCGTTAACTCTTGCTCGTAATATTTGTAAATTACTCGATGACTATCAATGTGAAATTGAAGATAAAATTTTCAAAGTGAATTGTTCGATAGGCATTACAGAAATAAAAGGAGATCAAACTCCTGCTAATGAGTATATGAAGCAAGCCGATATTGCGCTTTATGCAGCGAAAAAACAAGGACGAAATTTAGCCCATATATACAGTGAAAATGATTCTTTAAGCAAAGAACTACAAACCAGTCTTGAATGGACTCGGACATTGCATCAAGCCGTAGCAGAAGATAATTTAGTATTGTACTTTCAGCCGATTATAGAAATTGCTAGCAAAAAAGTTGCTTATTATGAAGCCTTAGTAAGGTTAGAGCTAGATGGTAAAATAGTATTACCAGGTGAATTTATTCCCGCTTTAGAACGCGAAGGCGATATGAGCCTGCTTGATAGGCAAGTTATTAGTAAAGCTATTTATTATTTGGCTCGGCATCCACAGCTAAATAAAATAGCCATTAACCTTTCAGCACAAGGCTTTAGTGATGAACGTTTATTACCGCTTATTAAAGATAAAATCCAGCAGTATGATGTAGATCCCAGCCGTATTATTTTTGAATTAACCGAAAGTGCCAGTTTAAGTAATATTACCGCAACGCAAATTATGGTTGAAAAACTCAGTGTTTTGGGCTGTGCTTTTTCGATTGATGATTTTGGTACTGGTTTTAGTACCTTTAACTATCTTAAACAGCTGCCGGCACAATCGGTGAAAATTGATGGTTCATTTGTGGTTGACTTAGCGACTAACCCCGTTGATTTGGCCTTAGTTAAAGCTATTTATGAGGTGGCTACCGCTTTAGGGAAGAAAACTGTGGCAGAGTTTGTCGAAAATGAAGAAACCTTGCAAATTCTAGCTGACATAGGCGTGACTTATGCGCAAGGTTTTCATTTAGGTAAACCCCAACCCGTGGATGACATATTCAATTAGGACGAAATTACTAAAAAAAGTAATAATTATATTGATAATAATAACAAGAGGTCTTTAATGAACTTGTCTTTGCAAGCTAGAGAAAACTTTGAAAAGGAGATAGAACTAGGTGAGGGATGGGATAACGCTGATTTAATTGTTGAATATTTAAAAAACCTTGAGGTAGACTATGTTTTTGGTGTGCCCGGAGGGGCAATAGAGCCGCTATTTAATGCCTTAGCGCGAAGAACAGGGCAGGGCTACCCAAAAGTTATTGTTGCCCGTCATGAAACAGGCGCCGCTTTTATGGCGGAAGGTTATGCTAGAGAAACCGGCAAGTTAGGCGTTTGTTGCGCCACGACCGGTCCAGGTTCAACTAATTTATTAACCGGGGTCGCTTCAGCTTATACTGAAAACGTTCCTATGCTAGTGATAACGGCGCAAACACCTTTACCTAAGTTTGGCCGAAATGCATTACAAGAATCGTCATGTACCGCAATAGATACAGTGGCAATATTTAATCATTGTACACGTTACAGTACGTTAATTTCACATACCGAACAAATACATACCAAATTAATTGCTGCCATTATGACGGCAAATCGTACACCGAATGGTCCAGTACATATCAGCATACCCTCAGATATTTTAAGGCAACCGGCAATCCGTAGCTCGAAAATAAAAGTGGGTCGTTTAGTGCAAGAGTTTACGTTAACAGACAATAATGCAGTAGAAAAACTTACTGACATGTTATCTAACACTTGGCGAGTAGCCTTATTTTTAGGTAAAGGCTGTGGCGCTGCTATTGATGAAATAATGACATTCTCTGATCTCACCCATGCGCCAATCGTCACTGGGCCAGCGGGTAAGCGTTGGGTGGATGGTTTTCATAGGCGTTATCGTGGTGTTTACGGTTTTGCCGGACATCAAAGTGCACAACAAACCATGGAAGACGATACCATTGATTTATTGATTGCCGTGGGAACCCCGATAACCGAGTTGGGCACTAGTGGTTGGCATTCTAATTTATTGAGTAATCGGTTAGTGCATATTGACTCCACAGTAGAGCACTTTTCTCGAACACCGATGGCGCAACACCATATTTGTGGCGATCTTAAAATAATTTTTAAACAACTTAATGCTAATATTCGCCAAGGATTAAAGTGGGGACGTTCATGGAAGGCAGTTGATCCTATTCAAATAAATTTTCTAAAGAATAAATTATCAACAAAAGAGCATGGTTATCAAATCACCTTAAACGACCCTGACGCTTGTTATTCTGATGCTATACCCTTAAAACCACAAAGAGTGGTTACTGAATTATCTCGTAATATACCACTTAATTTTCGCTTACATTTGGATGCGGGTAATGCTTGGGCATGGTTTACTCATTATTGCCACCGAAAAAGTTCACAAGGCTATTACCACATCGCTATGGGTTTTGGCTCTATGGGCTGGGCTATTGGCGCTTCAATAGGTACCTGTTTTGGTAGTAAAGAGCCTTCCGTGTGTATTACTGGCGACGGCAGTTATTTAATGTCAGGACAAGAAATAACGGTCGCATTGCAACACCAAATACCCGTCATTTTTGTTATTTTAAATGATAGTGAATTAGGCATGGTTAAACATGGGCAAAAATTAGGCGGGGCAGAAGAAATTGGCTTTGAATTACCTGAAATAGATTATGCCATGATGGCACAAGCAATGGGTATAGAAGGGATAACGATTAGAACGCCACAAGAGCTAGTGGAAATTGATTGGCAACGTTTAGGAACAAAGCAAGCGCCAACTTTAATCAATTTAATTATTGATGCCAATGAAGTGCCTCCCATGGGACAAAGAGTTAAAGGGTTAGCTGACAAAAATGAATCAGCGACGCCGGGCGGATAAATCATGGCTTAGCTAATGCGTGCGTATACGTAGTTTTTAAAAGCGCGCTAGAGTCACTATTTGATATCCTAATCATCCCTAAATTTGTAATTTCAGAGAATAGCTATTTAGAAAATTGAAGCGAGTTATATTGCTGGCGCTATTTTCTCGTAGATAAAGGTGTTAATGGGATATAAAATTTATACCTTCCTTAACGTGACGCCTTTATAAATGACATCGCTGGTCTTTAAAGGGGCAAAACTTCCTTCGAGTCTATCTGCGGTATCCGTATAACAAGCAGTGACACCACTGAGAACAACAGCAGAGAAAATTCTATATACTTCTATCGAACTAAACCCTTGATCGGCAAGAAAGGCTGATACATAACCATTAATATTCATACTTTCATCAAATTCAGTATTTAATATTGCTTCTATTTTATAAGCCAAGGATAAATGTTCACCGATAGGAAAACCTAGCTTTTTAGTTACTTTTTCCATCGCTGGAATACGCTCATCACCTTTTGCTATCGGTCTTGCATATCCCATTAGATGAGGTTTTCCACCATGTTTTTTTATTTCTGCGGTGATAAAGTCTTTAACGGAAGTGCCTTTAGTTACTTGAGTTAAAGCATGTTCAATAAACTCAACACCGCTTATTAACGGCTTTATACCATAAGAAGTAGATTCCGCCGCTAATACGCCCAAACAACTTGCCGCCACACCTGATGCTCTACTACTACCTGCTAATGCACCAATACGATTACACCATATACGTGGATCTGGCCAACTTAAACATATGTGTATTGCTTCAATCCAATCTGCGATTGCCTTGCTTGGTAAACGGCCGGTGGCATTTAATACCACCACTTGCATATAACTGGTCTTACCGACGAGATCGTTCATCATATCATAACCACAATTTTGCACACCACTACCAATTTTCCATCCGCCACGACTACTGACAATGCGGCCATGATATTTGTCCCAAGCTTGATAATTATTCATTGTTTTTTGGCTCGATATGGTAAGTTTCGTCAGGTTCAAATAACATTGCGGTTACTGGTTTATTAGTAAACTCTAAGCCGTGAGCTAATAACCCAGGAGCGGCAAGTAATTGCATTAAGGCCGCGCCTTGACGTGGTTGAAAACCTAAATCTGCCATTACGGCTGCTGCAATGCTTGTTTTGGTCGCACCAATATTTTTAGGGTAGATAAGTGCTTGTAATTGCGTTAACCAAGAAAAAACTTTCCCTTCGTTGGCATAAGGCTTTAATTTATCAAGTAATATATTTGCATAGGTATTAGCATCACCATAATGTTGCGTAATAGAAGGTATTTTTTTATTTAACGCCTCTTCTTCAAATTCAATAACAGGTTTCTTAGCCGCTTTTCGAAAAAAGCGTATAGTATTTTCCATATTACCAGCACCATCAAAAGTACCGCCGTAAACACCTAAGGCAATAGGTAATATATTGACGATATCCGTATTACCCACACCTGCGGTAATACTCGCTTGTGCTGCCGGATGTCTAGGGCCAGGGTTTATTAACGCTAAGGCTAATTTATTAAAAAGTATGCTATCTTTTTCTGATGGTAAATTACCTCTTAGTAACAAATAAATAACGTCGGCAAAGTTACAATTGTCGAGTAAATCCAAATGATCATAACCATGAATAAGCTGTTTATTAACATGATACGGATTATGCTCAGGTGATTGTTCACAAGTGATTTTAGTTTCTATTTTACTTGCAAATACGTCGCCACGAGACTTTACTGAACTTGACGCTGACGCTTTAGTTGAAGAGTTCATTAATAATTTACCTTTGCGGTTAACCAGTAGCCACGCTTTTCTAATAGATAATCTTCAGCAATAACACCATTAGAGGCTTCTCTAATATTATTATCAAACACATTTTTAGCCGCTAAAGTCAGGGTTATATTATCGAAACCAGTGTAATTAAGTGTTAGGTTAGTTAAATTGTAATCTTCAATTTCAGACCTTAAATCCGTGGGGGCTCTATCTCTATTTGTTATCCAAATACTATTGGCATATAAACTTAAGTCAGATGAGATTTTCCAATGAATATTAATATCAAAAGTATCTTGTGGCGCATCTGCGATAGCATCATTATCGCTACTTTCAGCATTTTGCCAAGCGTAACCAAGTTTAATTTTTAGCTGCTCATTTAATTGCCAATGTGCTTCAAATTCGCTACCTATGCCGTCTTGTTTAAGAGTGTTTTGCATTTTACCAGCAACAGAACTAATTAAATCTGATGCTTGGTATTTATAAATGTTAAAAAGTATCTTCCAATCAAAATTAGGTCGGTAATCAAAAGCAAGTTCCCAGGTGTCTATTTTTTCTGCTTTTAACTCAGGATTACCAAGTAATATAGGATTATTGCTAGAGAACAACTCACCAAAGGATGGTGCCCGAAAGGCACTACCATACAGTAATTTAGTGGTTAAGTTATGCTGAGTTTGCCAGACTAGTGCTAAACGAGGATTAACGGTTGAGCCAAAATCAGAATAATCATCGTAACGAATACCGGTGGTAAGCTCCCAATCACTAGCAAAAGCCCATTCATCTTGTAAGGACAGATAGGCAAGACGACGCTTATTGTCGCCAATAAAAATATAAGGGGTGCCCTTTACACTTGTTAAAGTGTCATCCTGAGTTGTTTGACCTACTTTAATAATTCCTGGGCCGAAATTTTTTGCTTCATCCGTTATTTCTTTGGTATCTTTATAACCAATTTCGATTCGAACGTTATGTTGACTTATAGCTGAATAAGTTGAAATGAATTTAAAGCCGTAATTGGTATCTTCACCTTCAGGTGCGCCAATATAGCCTTGTGTATATTCAACACCATCCGTATCCATATACCCGTCAGGAAAAATTTTAAAATAAGTGTAATCTTCATATTTTTGATGAAATAAATTAATGTCAATATTCAGGTTATCAATAATAGTTGCTTTATAACCTAATTCTATATTAGTTTGTTTCCCCGTTACTTTATCGCTATTTGATAATGCCTGTGCCGCTCCTGCTCCAGCACCCCCTTCTATATCAAGGTGCCATAAATTGGCATAAGCCCCCTTAAAATTTAATTGAGCATGTAAATCTACATAACGATGGCGAGTATCTAATGCCCCTGGCGCGTTTGAAAGGGCTGACAATCCCAAAAGGTGCAGTAAATCAGTTTGTACTATCCGACTAGAGTCTCCGCTGCTTTCTTGCCATTGACCATTAAAGCTAAGTTTAAGATCATTTTGTTGATAACCATAATTAAACCAAGCACTTTTAGTATCAAAAGATCCTGCTTTTACCCCGGTATCATTCTTGAAAATATTTTCGGTGCCTTTGGTAATAACATTGATGACACCTGAATAAGCATCTGCCCCATAAACGGCAGAGCCAGGGCCGCGTATAACTTCAACGCGATCAATTAAATTAACCCCTAAGTCAAGGATATTCCACTTTGCGCCGTTAAAAGCAAAAGTAGTACGCACCCCATTAACTAAAAATAATACTTGAGAGTTTTGAGCAGTGTGAATACCTCGGATAGAATAAGAGGGGTTCATTCGATTAAAATTAGAGGGGTAGATATGAATGCCAGTGACGGTTTCAATGACTTGATGAATGGTATTTGCGCCCATTGCTTGGATATCATCGCTAGTGATTACTATCGCTACGGAAGGTGCTTTATGGATAGCCTTTTTAGTTCCGGTAGCAATACTGACAAAGTCTTCATCGCCATAAAAAGCCTCTAAGGAGTCATCAAATTTTTCATCATAACTTGCCAAATCTATATTAGGTTTTACTTCATTTGCAAGTAATAATGGTGCGTTCAGTGCAGCCGCTGCCATCATAGACAAGGTGAAAGTGTTTCGAGTAAATGACATAAGGAGTTCCTTAGTAATACATTGTTATTTATTTTTATTGTTAGCGTGTTTCTTTATGTTTATCAATTCTACAACAATCAAGTTTTAGCGGTTAACGGTTGTTTTACGGTAAACACTGAGCCTATGCCGAGTCTACTTTCAACACTGATCGTTCCGCCCATCAACTGGCAAAAATTCTGTGTGATTGCCATGCCTAAACCTGTGCCTTCAAACTTTCTTGTTTGACTGCCGTCAACTTGAGTAAATTGTTCAAAAATATAGTCGATGTTGTCCTGCTTTATACCTACACCGGTATCTGTTACCGAATTATAGAGAAAGTTTTTATCATTATAAATATTGAAAGTTATGACACCATTTTTGGTAAATTTACAGGCATTACTGAGTAAGTTTAAAAATATTTGCACTAGCTTTTGTCTATCCACATATATAATTGCAGATAATGAACCTATGTTTACTTTGAGCTCGTTGTTGTTTGCTTTAGCCATGGGTAATACAGTGTCTATGGCTTCGTTAACAAGGTTTTTAATGTTGACTGCTTTTACGTATAAGTCCATTCGTCCGGCTTCAATTTTAGATAAATCTAAAATATTGTTAATCAGTGCGAGTAAGTTATTTGCGCTGCGAATACTTTTGTTTAAATCTTCAACTTGAGCATCCATGCATTCCAGCTCTAAATCTTCACGTACTAAATCGTTATAACCAATAATTGCTTGTAAAGGGGTGCGTAATTCATGGCTGATATTGGCCAAAAATTCAGACTTATGACGACTGGCTGTGAGGGCACTATCTCGGGCAACAACCAGTTCTTGGGTTCTTATTTCAACTTCGGACTCTAAGGTATTGCGGCTTTTTTCTAAAGCGGTGTTTTGCTGCTGAAGGGTTGTCATCATTTGATTATATATTTCTGCCATTTGCCTTATTTCTAAAGCGCCATCAACTACTGCTTTAGGATAACGACCCGAGTCTCTTGCGGTTGCCATTGTTTGCGATAGTGCCAATAATGGTTTGGTCAGATGGATAATAGCAAGACGAATGAGTAAGGCTAAAATAAAAGCCACTAATACGCCTATGCTAATGTTGTTTATAAACATATTTCGCTGTATTTGACGTAGCGCTTCTTTATTATATTCGACTAATACATAGCCTAATATTTGCTGTTGGATCACTTCATCATCAAGGTTAATCATATCTTCGTCATAGCTGTCTTCAATATAAGTAACTGCCGCGCTATAAGTCCAAATTTTATTTGTTTCAAAAAGTAATTGCGTTTTGTTGGGTAACAGTTCAGCTTTGAAAGATGGCTTTTGCCTTGTCATTTTCGTTGATTTGATTAATACCTCACCGTTAGGTTTATATACGGCGATCCCTACTACAGAAGTAAATCCTAATGCTCTATCTATTGCTTCTTGACCATTTTCTTTGCTACCAGTGAGTAATGCTAATACGGTTTGTTCGGCAAAGTTACTGGTGATTTGCAAGCTATTGTTAATGGTAGTTTCTCTTAAGGTTTGACTCGTTTTCCATGCCGTAAGTGTTGAAGTAATAATGCTTAATAATATGACGCTCACCACAAGTATGCTTAAAAGTTGTCGTTTAAAACTGGCGTGGGTAATTTTCTTTGATTGAGTACTGTTCATTAATATTATTGTGGAAAAGTTAATTTAAATTGCTGCTGCTGCTCATAGCTATATTTTAGCCCTAAGTGTGCTGCGGTACGTAAATTTACCGCTAAAAGTGTTGACTTTAGTGCGGCAAAGTTCTTTTGCTCTGGTTGTTTTTCAAGCTCTTGCACCATGGTAAATAAATGTTTGCCTAAGGCAAAGTTATCAGGGTAAGTAGAAAATAAGGCACCGCGCTTTGCATGAGAAGGTTTACTTGAAAATACCACAACTCCTTTTGCCCAAGCTTTTTCTAAAATAAGTGGTAAAGTAATTTTGTCATGTGACGATATATGATCTAACGGTAGCCATATAGCATCTTTACTTGAAATTCTGGAAGCAAAAATATTTTGATAAAAAGCTATTGCTTCAGCAGTACTGGTGACATATTTAAGGTTTAGCATCAGCCCTTTTTCTAAGGCAGCATTTTTTGCTAAATCTATTAGCCAAGCACTTTTTTTACTGTAAGCAATATGAACTTGTTTTACCTTGGGAGCAACTAAGTTGAGATAACCAAATAGGTAAGCTGGATCTGTTATTAAACTAACGCCAGAAACACCGTTAGGGCTTATAGGTAGTGCGCCAGAAACGATTTGAAATTTTTTGGTAGAGTCTTCATGAGTAACCTTTGCTAATGCTTTTGCTAATCTCCAGCCAGAACGCCCTAAAACAATAATTTTATAAATTTTTTTCTGTATAAGGATGTGAGCAATTTTATCACTATTGAATTGTTTAGTGATGATAAATTTTTCGTAACGTATTACTTGGTTATAATGGCTGGCAGCTTTAATACTACCGGCAATAATTTCTTGGTAAATGGAGTGATATGGCTCTTTAGCTTCAGGATAAAAAATGGCGATATTATTATTAATTTGATCAATATTTTCAGCATAAGTAAAGCCTCCCAATAAAAGGCTAGTTAATATATAAATTAATAGAAAAAATTTATTGATCAAAAATCACTCAATAAGCAGTAAATGTTGTAATGCCAAGTGAATTGGCTAATTCGCTATTTCAATTGGTATAATACTAACTGAATGTTAAGTATACATTTATTTTTTTTAAATACGAGAGTTTGTCGGGGTATTAATGTTATTTTTAATGTAGTGATTATTGTTTAGCTTGATAAGAAGTAATCATTTCTATATACCCAAGCACCTTGAAGTTGCTTGGGTATTAAATAGTTATCCTAACGTCATCACAGCGCTATTAGAAACTATAAATCAAGGTCATTGATGTTTCAGAGTTGGTGTTTTCAAAATTATCTTCTACTTCTGTGTCGTAATCGAGACGAATAGCAAACTTTAATTGTAAAGCATCGATCAATTTTGCCGTAATTGAAGTTTCAGACTTATAAACGCTATTTTCACCAGATTTAGTTGCTTGCTTAGCAACTAGGTATTGCTTAAATTCAACAAACTCATTGAATTTGTGCGTATAAGTAGCCTGTGCTTGTATGATCAAGCTACTGCTACTTGTTGAAGGCGTAGTATCAGTTGCACGGGTAACATCATATTTTACACCAGGGCCAATGTCAGCAAATAAGGAAGAGCTTTTAGTTTTGTACCATTGACGCCCCCAACCTGCAGAAAGTGAGCTTTGAGATTCAAAGCCACTGAACTTGTCTTGTTCGAAAGCAAGGTTACCGTAGAGATAATTTTTATCTGATGCACCAACAGTGTAATTGGTTTGTGTTAAAATATCCCACTTGTTGTCAGTACTTTCATATGACTTATTACCAGCTTCGTCTTTTGTTTCTGTTTTTTTAGCAAGAACATTAAAAGCAACCGATGTACGCCATTTGTCCTTTTCATGCTTAACATTAAAACCGGCTTTTACGTCGGCACTTTTTGTGTTACCTGTTTTATATAAAAAGCCTAACTCAGCTGATGCAGTAAATGCTGATTCTTTGTCTGTTCCTTCCGCTGATACTGTGTATGACACTAGTGGCAATAAGCATAAAGCCGTTAGTGTATAATTACGAACCATAATGTTCCCTTGTTATTTTTAGTGCGTTTAATGTGTTAATTCAAGGGGATTATAACAGCTGTTATTTTAATGTTAAATATCAGGTTGGTTAAAAACTATAAACAAATGTGACGGCGGTTTGAGTATCTAATTTTTTCTTTTTATCTTCGATATCAGTATTGTAGTTAACCGTAAAAGTAAACTTTAGCTGTAATGTTGAAATCAACTTAGTTGTTATGGAGGTTTTTGCTTTATAAATACTATTCTCTCCTGTTTTTATTGCTTGCTTAGCACTGAAAGATTGCTTAAATTCAACATGCTCACTTAGTTTTCTTATATACAGAGCTTGGGCCTGTATAATCCATGACGTTATTGTTTTTGTGGGTTCCTTACCTGTGGCTCTAAATTGATCGCGCTTAAAACCAGGGCCGATATCTCCCCAGAGCGAGGCATTGTTAGTTTTATACCAATGCCTCCCCCAACCAGTAGAAACTGAGCTTTGGGTAATAAAGCTACTAAATTCGCTTTCTTCATACCAAACATTACCGTAGATGTAATGTTTTTCGCGAATGTCCAAGCTGTAGTTAGTTTGTGAAGCGATAGACCATTTTTTATCGGTAGTTTCAAAATTTAACTCTCCGGTATCCGCATCGGCTATATCTGCTTTTTTTATCAGTAAATCTATGTTTAACAAACTTAACCAACGATCTTTCTCGAACCGTAAATCAATACCCGTTTTCATATCGGCACTATTTGTGTTACCGGTTTTGTATAAAAAACCTAGTTCAGCTGAGCCCGCCAGTATTGGCTCAATATTAACTGCTTTTATTTGTACTGCTGTTTTAAGGCTAGATAAAATATCAGCAGCAGTTGCCTTTGAGTGGGAATTTTTTTCACTTATTGAAACTTGATTATTCTCATTTTGAGAGTGACTTCCTTGTGCATAAGCAGTAGCAGATAAAAGAAAAAATGATGTAAGTAGCAAATAACGAAACATTTTGTTCTCAATTTTTACACGAAATAATTTAACTAAGACGGCTAAACAGTCGTAGTTCAGAAAAAGTAATGGATTTATAAGCGAATATTCAAGCTAGGTGTTATACCAAATGAAATAACAGCTATAGGGAAATCACAGTTTTACACAAAGCTATTATAAATAAATTATATTTATTTTAAAGGGGGAGAGAGGTATAAATTTTAGGGGGTAATGAAAAAGGAAAGAACCACCTATCAATAAGTAAAAGTTAGGTGGTTTGGGTATTGGTTAGTTGATCAGCGCATTAAGTTTACCCGCTTGATAAAGTTCAAACATATTATCAAGGCTGATCGGCTTTATTTTACTGGCATGACCTGCAGTGTTAAACGCTTCATAACGAGCAATACAAATTTCAGACATCGCTTTAGTTGTTTCAGCTAAAAATTTACGGGGATCAAACTCACTTGGATTATGAGCTAGAAAGCGTCTAGTTGCACCAGTTGATACTAATCGTAAATCAGTATCAATATTTATTTTACGAACACCATTTTTGATGCCTTCTTGAATTTGTTCAACAGGTACACCATAAGTTTCAGGTATGTTACCGCCATATTCATTAATAATGGCTAACCACTCTTGTGGAACTGATGATGAACCATGCATAACTAAATGCGTATTAGGAATACGTTGATGTATTGCTTTAATGCGATCAATTGCTAAAATATCATTAGTAGGTGGGCGAGTAAATTTATAGGCACCGTGTGAAGTGCCGCAAGCAATAGCTAAAGCATCTACTTGAGTTTTTTGTACAAAGTCAGCCGCTTCTTCTGGGTTTGTTAGCATTTGTTCCATAGTTAACTTACCTACAGCACCAATACCATCTTCTTCACCCGCTTCACCGGTTTCTAATGAGCCTAAACAGCCTAATTCGCCTTCAACAGACACGCCACAAGCATGCGCCATTTCAACCGTTCTACGAGTTACATCAACATTGTATTCATAGCTACTTGGCGTTTTACCATCACTCATTAATGACCCGTCCATCATTACTGATGAAAAACCTGATTGAATTGAACGCTGACATACGCTTGGTGAAGTACCATGATCTTGATGCATAACAACAGGAATATGAGGAAACTCTTCAATTGCCGCCAAAATTAAATGGCGTAAAAATGATGCTCCAGCATATTTACGAGCACCTGCGGAGCCTTGTAAAATTACCGGGCTGTCTGTTTTATCCGCTGCAATCATAATTGCACGTACTTGCTCTAAATTATTTACATTAAATGCAGGGATTCCATATTCAAACTCTGCAGCATGATCAAGCATTTGACGCATTGAAATTAAAGCCATTGGTTACTCCTAGGTTGGTCAATTAAACGTTTTGTTTATTAGGGTGAAAGCTTTCTATGTTTGTGACTAAATTATATCAGAGTTTATACCAAATCAAATAAGTTTCTTCCTAACTCAGAACAAACTTAATTGAATCGCTATTCTTGCTTCTTACGCAGAAAATTGTGTTTTTGACGGTTTGAGCGAGAATGGTAGTATTGTATGGGAAATTTATAAAAAAACCTTATGAAAAAGCCTTGTTTCCATAAGGTTTTTTGTTTTATGTGTGAAATACAACCACATTTTTAGCATGGTTCATTCAGCGGTGAGGTTATTGTCTTACTCTAAGATTTTGATGCACAAAATATACTCGCAATGGCACCATCTAATGCCAGAGTAAACTCATCATTTGATTGTTTTGCAGATAAGCCTTCAGTTAAAGCGCGAGAAAAACTTGCTATCATGCCATGGTTTAAATTGACTTTCTCATTTGCCTGTGTTCTTTTGTAACCGCCTGATAAAGCGACTACTTTTATAACATTTTTATGATTGATACAGTCAGTATAAAAATTATCTGCATCAGGCAAAGTGAGTTTTAACATGACTTTCTGTTCACTAGACAATGCATCTAACTCGCTAAGTAATGCCGATTTAAGTAATGCTTCGGCGGCAGGTTTTTCAGAACTATTGATATCTATCTCAGGTTCAATTATTGGTGTTAGTCCTTTTGCTAATATTTGTTTTGCAATGGTGAATTGTTGTGCAACAATATCATTAATACCCTGTTGATTGGCTAATTTGATAACAGAGCGCATTTTAGTACCAAATACACCTTGAGAAACTGCTTTGTTGAGTAATACATTAAGTTCAGGCATTGCTTTCATTAATTGTACATCATTAGTTTCTTCGCAAAGACCTTTATCAATTTTTAAAAAGGGTACTACTTGCTTTTCTTGCCATAAATATTGAGCAGCATGTTTACCTTCAAATTCCCGGTCTAAGGTATTTTCAAATAAAATAGCGCCCAGAATACGTGAGCCATCGAAAGCAGAGTTAGTGACTATACGCGTGCGCATTTGATGTACTAAATCATACATTTGTTCATCATTGCTAAAGCTCGTGCTCTCAATACCGTAAAGTGAAAGTGCTTTTGGTGTACTACCACCACTTTGATCTAAAGCGGCAATGAAACCATCTTGATTGGTAACTTTTTCTAGCATTGTTGCTAACGTATCAGGTGATACAGGCATGAAGTTCTCCTTGAGTAAAGCGGCTAAATAACTTAGCGCTCAGTTAGTTTGGGTGCGTGAACTACTCATGTTTTTGAGTATAGTGTTGTTTGTACTCTTTTATTTTTATTTTTATTTTTCTTATTAGGTTTTTATAAATTCGACCTTCAATATTCAAAGTAGGTTACGAGTAATAAGTGTGATGAGTAGCTAAGCCATCACACGTATTAGTATGGTGTTTTCGTTACTCGTTACTTATTCTCAGCTCTTTGTTCTAAAATCTCTACAGCAGGTAGCTTCTTCCCTTCTAAGAACTCTAAAAAAGCACCGCCACCAGTGGAAATATAAGATATTTTATCTTTAATGCCATATTTATCAACCGCGGCTAAAGTATCACCGCCACCTGCAATTGAAAAAGCAGCACTGTCAGCAATAGCATGAGAAATAACTTCAGTACCTTTTGCAAAGGCGTCCATTTCAAATACACCTACCGGACCATTCCATAAAATAGTGCCGGCTGACTTAATAATTTCAGCCACTTTTTTTGCAGTTTCTGGACCATAGTCAATAATGTTATCAAGTGCATCAACCTCCGACGCTAATTTTATTACCGTAGCAGAATCATGTTTCCAGTCGTTAAACCCATCGCGGGTAACGGTAACGTCGTCAGCAAAAATAACTTGAGTCTCTGCGCATAAACGTTGTGCTTCTGGGATTAAATCAGCTTCGTATAATGATTTTCCTACTTCATGCCCCGCAGCAGCAACAAAAGTATTTGAAATGCCACCACCAACAATAATAGTGTCAGCAATCTTTGATAGTGAATCTAATACGGTCAGTTTAGTGGATACCTTTGAACCACCCACAATAGCGACAAGGGGACGAGCTGGGTTGTCTAACGCTTTACCTAAGGCATTTAATTCACCAGTTAATAATGGGCCTGCACAAGCTATGGGAGCAAATTTAGCTACGCCATGGGTACTGGCTTGGGCGCGATGTGCTGTACCAAAAGCGTCCATTACAAAAATATCGCAAAGGGCGGCTAGTTGTTGGGCTAAAGCATCATCATTTTTCTTTTCGCCTTGATTGAAGCGAACATTTTCAAAAATAACTAATTCACCAGTGGCAACTTCAACGCCAGATAAATAATCTGTTACTAGACGTACTGGGTAGTTAAGAGCTGCGGCTAGGTAATCTGCAACAGGCTTAAGAGAATATTCTGCATTATATTCACCTTCGGTTGGACGACCAAGGTGTGACATTACCATCACCTTTGCACCGGCTTCTAATGCTAGCTTTATCGTCGGTAAGGCTGCTTGTAAGCGTGCATCAGAGGTGATTTTACCTTCTTGTATAGGTACGTTTAAATCTTCACGTATAAGAACACGTTTTCCGGCTAAGCTTAGCTCAGCCATGTTAATAATAGACATTTTTTAAGGCTCCAAAAAAGTTAATCTTTTTCTAATAAATCAGTAGTTTTCAATGAAAATTCAGCTAATAAATCGTGAATAAAGCGGTTTAATTCACCTGCCATTAAGGCAAAGTCGGCATCTAATTTAGCAATAATATCGTCACTGTCAATGTCATCATTTTGCTCTTGAATAACATCAAAAAACTTAATGCGTTTTATGGCTAAATCATCACAAAGAATAAAAGACAGTGATTCATCCCATTCCATGGCGACTTTCACCATAAATTTGTCGGCATCTAAATGGGATTTAATTTCATCGCTATCAAGGTCTTGGTTTTTTACTCGAATTACAGCGCCGTCATCGCCCATCGCGTTAAATTCAGCTTCCATTCCTAAAGTGAATTTTGGTCCTAAATTTTTCTTAATCAACCAGTCGGTCATGGTTTCATCTGCGGCAACGTCAGGCTCTAAGCTAGTTACGGGTAATGTTCCTAGTACTTTTCTTAGTAGCGCTAGTAAATCTTCTGCTTTACCACGAGAGCTTGAATTAATAACAATAATATTGTCTTTAGGGCTAATATAAGCATGAGTGTCTGAAATACGTGAGAAAGCGCGCGGTAATAATTCGAAAGTAATATCTTCTTTAAATTGTTCTCTTTCTTTTTTAGTTGCGCCGCGCCCTTGTTCTTGTTCAAGTAAATTGATTTTTTCTTCAACCATATCTTTGATCACAGAGGCGGGTAATATTTTCTCTTCTTTACGAGCACAAATTAAGAAATTGTCGTTGGCACAATGAACACTTGAATCACCGTGTTTTCCTAGGGCATTTACCCAACCAAAATGCGCTAATTCAGTAGAGCCACAGGGAGTAAAAAGGTGTTCGCAGAGGTGTTTTTCTAACGTTTCTTCTGACCATTTAAAAGGTCGAGTGAAAGCGAAAAAGTATAGGTTCTTAAACCACATAAATTACATCCTAGGCATTGATAGCTTTTGTAAGCTGTTTTTAAAAAAACTATGATACCTGAAAAGTGTATGCTCAAACAACTTCAATTAGCGGAGAAAGAGACACTTATGACATGTCATTCACCTGTTTATTGGTAGCGCATATCTGGAAATTCAATATGATAGCTTAAGCCACCATCATCTTCATTTTTCACGGCAATACTACCATTGAGTGAATCGATAACAAGCTGTTGAATAATGTGTGTACCCAACCCGGTACCACCTTGATCGCTTTTAGTTGTGTAGAATTGTTCAAATAATCTCTCTAATCCTTCTTTCGTTAGGCCACGGCCATTATCTTTATAATCTAAATGTAAGGTTTGCTGATGTAAGCGAATATCAATTGTTATTTCACCCTGGTCTATATTTTCAAAGCCATGAATGATTGAATTAATTATTAAGTTAATAATTATTTGCGCTATAGCGCCAGGGTGACTCGATATTTCAATGCTTTCGTCACAATTGATTTTGATGCAGTGGTTGGTTTTCTTTAATTTAGGGTGTAATGATTGAATTATTTCATTAAGGTATTTTGACACAATAATTAACCGAGTTTTATTACTGGTTTGATCAACAGCTACATGTTTAAAACTAGTAATTAGATCAGAAGCTCTATTTAAATTACTGATAAGTAATTCAGTACTTTGGTGTGCATTTTCGATGAAACTTGCTATACCTTTTTTCGATAACTTATGTTGGTTAAAATCTTGTTTTAGCCGAACTAGTAAATCTAACAAATAACTGGTTGAGGTGATGCTTATACCGATAGGCGTATTAATTTCATGAGATATTTCAGCCCCCAACATACCTAAAGATGCCATTTTCTCGGATTCTAATAGACGCTCTTTGGCTTTATTTAATGCTAAAATAGAGCTTTTTAAATCTTTGTTTGTTGCTGTTAGGTTTTTTTCGGTTCTACTTCGACGAATATTTTCATCCTGCAATGTTTGTTTTTGTTGCCGTAACTCTTTTTGTTGAACCTCCATTTTAAGCATGGTACTACTTAATGATGAGGTTTTGCGGGCGACCTCTTGTTCAAGCTGAATATTTTGCTCGTCTAATTGCTCTTTTGCTGCGTTTGTTTCTAACTGCGAGCTGGCTAATTTGTCTTTAAAGTCAATTAATTCATCGATCAAATTATTATAAGCATCTTCAAGAACATTTAATTCATTTTTTTTATAATTCATTGAGTGAAGTTTAGATGCTTCAGGATCATCTAAATCCACTTGACTAATTTGGTCGGTTAACTCTTGTAAAGGGGTCGTTAATAATTTATTAAATGATAAGGTAAATAGAAAAACTAAAAAAGCGGTTTTAACGATGGCATTACCAATTAGAAAATAAATACCTACTTCTATTCGGCTAAAAATAACAGCATTGCTCGATAATAAGGTCACTCGACCTACCGAAGTAGTACGACCTGAAAATTCAAAAATTAATGGGAAAGAATGACCAAACAAACCTTCAGTAAGTGAGCTAATTCCTTTGGCTTCACCATTTAAGATGTTATCACTATCTAATTTTAATTTATCAGGTGAAATTATCTCACCTAATTGCGTAATGATATTATTAGCTTCATCAGTAATAGTTATGCCTTTTATCATTGGAATTGCAATTAAACCCTCTGAAATATCAATGGCTTGTTGTGTGTTTAACTCCCATACAGCACGGGTTAAACTACCACTTATTGTTTTTTCTAAGGTAAGAAGTTCGCTATTGATATGGTTTTTAGTATTCCAATACTCCACAATTATTTGAATGCCAGTGACGCTCACCGTTAATATAAAATAAAAAGAAAGTACTCTGGTAAGGAGCTTGCGTGAAATACTCGTTATTTTCATGTGGTTTAACTTAAACTCATGCAAGGTTGAATTGTTAGTTTTTTTATTTTAGTTAGTTCTACGCTAGAACCAACTTTTTCTAGAAAAATTAATAAAAAATTAACATTCATGGTCTAAACCGTTTTTTAATAAAATAAACATTATTGGAAATATGCCGCTTTGTCATATTAATGTAATAAAATAATAATAGCATAGCAATCAGTCAGTTTAGAACTTGTTATTAATTGAAAATAGCAATAAAAATTATTTATAAAAAAGGTTTACCACATGAAACTAGTTAAAAATACTCTTGCATTAACAATATGCTCAATTATAGCGTTACCAACATTAGCAGCCAATGTTGATATATATGGTCGTGCAGATGTCTCTTTGCAATCATCGGATAAAGGCGACGGTAGCTTTAGTGAAGTTAACAGTAACGCTTCACGTATTGGTTTTAAAGGTAATCACAAGCTAAATGATGACTTAACCGTTATTTATAAAGCTGAGTTTGAAGTAGATATTGATGGTGATGGCGATGTATTTAAAGCACGTAACCAATATATTGGTTTGAGAGGTGCATTTGGTGAAGTTTTACTTGGTAAAAATGACTCTATGTTAAAACAGTCTCAAGGTAAAACAGATTTATTTAGTGACCTTAATGGCGATATTAAACGTCTATGGGTTGGTGAAAACCGTTTAAGTGATACCCTTACCTATAAGTCACCAAAGTTTAATGGTTTTCAATTAGGCGTTACTTATATGGCGGAAGATGAAGTTGATGGTGAAGACGCTTTTTCTATCGCTGCTTTATATGGTGACAAAAAGTTAAAAAAATCTAAGATATATGCCTCAATAGCGATGGACTCAGAAGTCAAAGGTAAGTCAAAGGATGGTGCCGCAAGTGGTTACTTTGATACGGTAAGAGCAACGGTACAAGGTAAAATTTCTGGTGTTACTTTAGGTCTAATGTTACAAAATCAAGAGAATATTGATACGGGTGCTGAAATGGACGGTTTTATGATCTCAGCAAAATACTCATTGGGTGCAGCTACGCTAAAAGGTCAGTATCAAGTTGCTGACCATAAAGATGCTGAGAAAAACACCGGTATCACCGCAGGCATAGATTACAAATTAGCAAAAAACACCAAGCTTTATGCTTTCTATACTACCTTTGATATCAAAACAGATAACAGAGACGAAGATTACTTAGCGGCAGGCATTCAATACAAATTCTAATAAATATACTTGTTATATAGACAGAATAGCGCTTAGTTTTAATGATCAAATCATAATAAAACCTTTCAGTTAGATTTTGTTAGTAAAAAGCACCACTCATTATGTTTGGTGCTTTTTCTTTATGGGGTTTGAATGAAATAATTAATGTTGAATAGTTCAGTTTAAAGTTTAGTAAAAAGCACTAATGATGATCATTAACGGGAATATTATAAAATAGAGTCGCATTAAGAAGCGTAAATTCTTGTTGGCAGCTTTTAATTCCATAAAATTATCAATCACCACAAAGCCTTTGTAAATAACAGTAAAGGCTATTAATACATTTACCAATGCTGTTGAGGCAAACTGCTCACCTAAAAAAGTATTAAACAGCGTGATCGCAATCAGCGCTAATAAGTAATATTCTAATTTTCCTAGGTATTTCATTATAATCACCTACCTAAGTACATATAATAATGGAAAAATAAGGATCCACATTAAATCTATCATATGCCAATACACGGCCAATGCTTCTAAACCAGAGTTCTCTTTCGCTGAGTAAGCGCCACTTCTTAATCTAAATATTACCCATAAAATAGCACACGAAGCCCAACCGACATGGAGGAAATGATTGAAAGTCATATAGTAATAGACGGTAAAAAATTCACTGGTAGTGGGGCCAAATCCCTGTAAGTCATTCCAATGAAATTCCCATGTTTTTATCATTAAATATAAACAGCCACAGGCAAAGGCAAGCCATAAATAACGTTCACATTTGATCAAGTTATCCAATCGAATAAAACTCATTGCTTTAGCCATAAAATAGCTACTAGACAATAAAACGATGGTATTGGTTACACCTAACGAGGTATGTAAACTTTGTGGTCCTTGTGCAAAAACGTCAGGGTAATAGAACTTAGCAATAAAGTAAGCAGCAAAAAAAATACCGAACTCAGTCAGTTCAGACAATATGCCCACCCAAATAGGAATGTTTCCGGGAATTCTTCCTGCGTGTTTTTCACTCCATGATTTAGGGAAAATACCAAGTGAATTATTTATATGGTTACTTTTCATATGTTATTCAATTAATTAAGGCGTAACCCGCATTATTTACGAGTACATCTATTTTACCTTGTTAGTTATTAATCGTATTTATTGCAACTTTGATACTTTGACTACCGGTTTAATCAAGAGCCATCACATTAAGTCTGATGGCAAATTTAGCTGGAACTCTAGTACCCGCGTAAACAATATACTCCTGTTGTGCGAGAAAAATGGGGGAACCCTACCAATACCTGAACTCGCGCCAGTGACAAATACTACTTTTGTCACTTAAGTTTTACTCGTGGATTGCAGTCATAGTAATTATGTTACATAGTTGAGCTTTTTAGCATTGAGCGAGATCATGTTTTCCTTCATTACTCTACCAAAGATGTCATTTTTTAGGGGGGATGTAGGATGTTGCGACTAGAAAATGCTGTATAGTTTTTTTCGTTTATCAGCCACAAGGAAAGAGGGATGGATTCGTATTCGATGCTTTACTGAAATCCAATAGAAAAATTTAACTTTGCAGTTAAGGCTTAGTTTATTCCTTTGGGAATAAAAGCTACCTACTGCGAAGTCGAACATGGGAATTACTGTTCAAAAGGTGACGACTTGGTGTAGGTGAAGCTAGGATTATAAGTCTGGTTATCTATCAAGTTATTTAAACACAACTCGATTGCGGCCAGCGTCCTTTGCTTGATAGAGAGCGTCATCAGCTCTAGCGATAAGTTTAGTTATATCTTGCTGGTCATTTTTGGGAGAATAGCTAGTAACACCGCAACTTACGGTAATTGAAATTGATAATTCGTCAATCTCAATTGGCTGCGCCGAAACTGCCTGGCAGATACGCTGATACGCGATGATAGCACTTTTAGTGTTGTCGACAGGCGTGATAACCAAGAATTCTTCACCACCGTAACGACCTAGTAAATCGTGGTCTCGCAGGGCGTCTTTCATACGTTGAGTGACTTCTTTTAAGACCTCATCGCCAATTAAATGTCCGTAGCTGTCATTAACCTGTTTAAAGTGATCAATATCGCACATACCAATACACAAAACTTGCTCTTGGCGTTCAATACGTTTAAATTCTTTCGGTAAGGCTGCCATAATCGCACGGCGATTAAGTATGCCTGTTAGTGCATCATGGCTGGCTAACTCTGTTAGATTTTGTAAGGTGGTATTTAATTTTTTCTGCATTTCAATCATACGCTTACCTACTTGCAAACGTACTTTTAATTCAGCGCTATCAAAAGGCTTAGATAAGTAATCGCTGGCGCCTTTGCTCAGGCCTTCAACAATATCATCAGAGCTGGTTCTTGACGTTAGCAACACTATATAGGCAGGATTTTCAGGATCTTTAGCAATAACACGCTCGCAAACTTCAATGCCATTCATTTTGGGCATTTCCCAATCAAGTAATAACAATTGTGGCGCATCATCTTGCTGCATTATTTGCCATGCTTGTTCCCCCTCTAAATGTATCAGTATAGTCTTGAAGTGCTTGTATATTTTTATTATTGCTTAACATTTCACTAATACTAGTGATTAAGCGTGTTTGACCAAACATTTTATTGTTTGAATTTGTGGTTTCTATAATACCATCCGAGTAGGCGTATAATTTATCATTCGCTTGAAAGCTAATAACTACCATATTATCTAATTGGTCTTTGATAATCCCTAGGGCAGGTCGTGAAGACTTGATACTTTCGCTAAAATGACCATTTCTAAAAAATAAAATATCTTCCATGCCGCAATTCCATATCTGTATTGAGTTTCGTTGAGGGTTTACTTCAAGTAATATTGCGGCAAGAAATAATCCGGTAGGCATTTTGTTACACATATGTTGATTAATTTCATTACCAATATCAGCCATAGTAAAACCCTTGGCAGTCATTTTATAAAAAGTATCTGAAGCAATTGGCCCACCTAATGCGGCAGTAATTCCATGGCCAGTAAAATCGCCTAATAACACATGTTGCCTGCCGTCAGGGCAACTTGCGGCTAATAAAAGATCACCAGAGGTTTTTTCTACCGGCGCTTGTATATAACGAATAAAAGCACTATCAAATGGTGCTCCAGCTTTCATAGCAAGAAGAATGTTTTCCATAATGCCTCGCTCAATATTTAAGGCATTATTGGTTTTATGTAATTCGTTTTGTAACTGCAAAACACGTTTTCCTACCGAAAGTCGTACTTGCAGTTCGTCATTATCAAAGGGCTTGGCAATGTAATCATTAGCACCATTTTTTAATCCTGCTACTATATCTTGTGTTGCAGTACGCGAGGTTAACAAGATGATATAAGGTGGATTATTCTGAAATTTTTCGCGAACACGCTGACAAAATTCAATACCGCTCATGCGCGGCATTTCCCAGTCTATTAACATTAATTGTGGTGCATCATTGTCCTGCATTAATTGCCATGCCGCTTGACCATCCTCTACGGTGATTACCTCGTAACCCCACTTGGCACATACGCTCTGTAAAATTATCCGTGAGGTTTTGTCATCTTCAGCAATGAGTAACTTCATTAAATTTCTTCTTTCATAGCAAGGTTAAGGGCGTTAAAATTTTCTTCAAGTTGCTCAATGCTATTCCTTATATCATCAATATTACCAGCTTTGCCCGCTAGCTCCATTTCAAGGGCTAAAGCACTTAATGCTTTACCGCCGACATTAGCGGAAGCACCTTTTATTTGATGTATAATAGCCGCGGCTTGGACGACGTCATTATTGTTAATGCTGACTTTAAGTTTACCTATTTGTTCAACGATATCTAGGCAAAAAATTTCAGCAACAGATTTTATCAGCTCTGGGTCGTTCATCAACCTTTTGGCCATATCGTCATAATCAAAAATGGCAAGCTCATTACTATTGTTGTTTTGAGTTGTTACTGTTTTACTCTTTATATTAGCGAGTTTATTTTCAGCGTTACCGTTTTTAGCTTTAACTTTATTAGGCAGCCATTTTTTTAGCATAGCTATCACTTTTTCTGGCTCTATAGGTTTTGATAAATAATCATCCATGCCTGAATCTAGACATCTTTGTTCGTCGCCAGCCATGGCATTAGCCGTCATCGCAATGATAGGAATAGCGTTGTTTGTTATTCCTGTCTGTTTAGCCCTTATTGTGGCGGTGGCTTGGTAGCCATCTAAGACAGGCATTTGACAGTCCATAAAGACCAAATCATGATTGCTAACACTTTGTAATGCTGTGATAGCTTCTTGGCCATTACTGGCAAAATCAACGGTTATCCCTAAAGTATTTAGTAATCCTGCTATGACTAATTGATTGGTGGTATTGTCTTCAACCACTAAAATATTCGCTTTAAACTGCACCTGTTTTTTAGTGGTGTGGCGTGTTATCAAGCCAGGTGTTGAGTCTTTAAGACCCGAAGTCATTAATAAAACATCAAATAATTCAGACTGCTGGATTGGCTTAGTAATATAGCCTTGAAATCCGGCAGCTTTCATTTTAAGTGCATCACCACGTTGGGCTTGTGATGATGCCATAATTAATTTAGTTTGTGCTAATTGCGGATCTTTTTGTATTTGTTGGCATAATTGTAGGCCATCTATTTCGGGCATATGCATGTCTAAAATAGCGATGCTATAGGGAGTATTTTCCTGTGATGCAAGCGTTAGCTCTGCCAACGCTGCTGTGGCACTATTGACTAAGGTATGTGGGATGTTCCATATTTTGTGCAGTTGGTGCATTAATTCTAAATTAGTTTCATTATCGTCAACAATTAACACTTTTTCATTGTTAATGTCAGTATGGTAAATGGCGACCTCACTGGTTTCTTCAGTCTTGAGTAGGGGAAGGGTGAACCAAAAAGTCGCCCCTTGGCCAATGTCACTATCGATACCTATTTCACCTTCCATTAATTCGACCAAGCTTTTACAAATAGATAAGCCTAATCCCGTGCCACCATATTTTCTGGTAGTGGAGTTGTCAGCTTGTGAAAATTTATCAAATAATTGTTGCTGCTGTAATTTATTAATGCCAATGCCGGTATCTTTAATTTCAAAACGGAATAATTTTTGCTCTGCTGTTTGCTCTACTAGCTGAACATAAACAGCAACTTCACCGTGTTCGGTAAACTTAATTGCATTGCCAATTAAATTCGTTAGTATTTGCCTAATACGACCAGGATCGGCTTTAACCCACTGTTGAATTATAGGGTTGGCTGGACAAATAAGCTGTAAGCCTTTTTGTTGTGATTGAAAGCTCATGGTGGTACCGATATCTTCTACCATTCTCCCTAAGTTGAAGGGGATTAACTCAAGATCTAACTTATTAGCCCCTATTTTTGAAAAATCTAAAATGTCATTGATGATACTTAATAGGCTAGCCGCGGATGATTTTACTGTCTTGGCTAACTTGTGTTGCTCTTGATTTAGCTCACCGTTAAGTAATAAGTTGGTCATGCCAATCACGCCATTCATTGGTGTACGTATTTCATGACTCATATTAGCAAGAAAATCGGCTTTAGAGACACTGGCAACCTCAGCTAGCTCTTTGGCGATTAACAGGTCAGCAGCATCTTTTTCTACTTGTTCTTTCGCTGAAATGAGTAACTTTGCATCCAATCTTTTTTGAGTAATGTCAGTGCGAATTGAAGTAAAACCATTGACTTGTTTATTGTCATCGTAATTAGGCACTATGGTGGTATCAACCCAGTAATAGTGTCCGTCTTTGGCTCTATTTCGTACTTCGTCATGCCAAACCTTACCCGCTAATATGGTTTGATGCATGTTATGCCAGTAGGATTTAGATTGGTTATTAGAATTAAGCAAACTATGTTTTTTACCGAGCAGCTCAGCCTCACTATAGCCACTTATTTTTGAAAACTTGTCGTTAATATAGGTAATATTGCCTTGTTTGTCGGTCATCGACACTAAAGAGTGGGCATTCATGGCAAATTTTTGATTATTTAATGGTGTTAGTATACTGTCTATTTTACGTTTTGACTCTTTGCTAAGTATGTTTAGTAGGGAATAAAAGATAATAAGAAAAAGACAGATAAAAATTAAAGATAATTGATAGCTACCACTTTTTAGCCATATCAGCTGTTGGTCAATTGGAACAACAACTTCCAATACGCCACGGACATCGCCTAATTTCCAACCTACCTTTGGCGTGAGTGGATGGCTATTATGACAATCAACACAAGCCTGTTCAGTTAAGGTATCGGCAATGGCAACGCGAACCACATGTAAATCACCTATGGTTTGTGTTGCAACATAGGGTTCATTGGGCTTAAGGTTAAGTTGTTGCCATGCTTGCTGTTGAAAAGTATCTAGTTCTCTCTTTGCTCGTTCAGGGAATGGAAAAGCTGAGTAGAGTTTAATTTGCAAGCCAGTTGATTTCGATAACTCACTAAGCTCATGTATCATGGTTGCCGGTAAAGGGATGCTATTTTCTTTATTTTTATAATCGCTTGAAGCAGAGATGTGACCATTAGCTTTGAGTTTACTAACAATGTTTTTGGTGTAATAACGTCTTAATAACGAATATTGTTGAGCAATATTTTTCGCCTCTAAGGCGGCTTCTTTTATGGTAATATCATTGAATATATATGGCACAACACTGATAATGATGATGACGCCAATAATTGCTAAGCCTAAGAGCTGTTTCCATAAAGTTCGTAATATGTTTTGTTGCATTTTTCCTTCCGTATGATGTTAAAACTAGGCAGCAATGATTTACGAATTTACAGAAAAACATCAATCATTACAATTGATGTTTTATTGTCTTCAAATATTAATAAACTAAATTAAGCTTTTTTCTTAAATCGACGTGATGCTAACCCCATCATTCCTAATGCAAAAATAGCAAGTGTTGACGGCTCTGGAACATCTACATTGTTGCTCAGCTTCACATTATCAATCGCCCAATTATCCCAATTATTTCCGCTGTGTTTTGCCTGAATCCACTGGAACTTGGTGTTACTACTCATTGCTAACCCTGTAATAGATATATTTACCATACCCCAGGCGTCCTTATAAAGTAGTTCTTCTGTATCAATAACGAGTAAGTTTTCCCAGGCTCCGTCGTTGGCAGCGTATTGTATTAGTACGTCTTCACCAGAATCTGCATCTTCGAATGTTGCGGTATCGTTAGCGCCACCTATTTTAAGCATAAAGGAAAGTAAGCCACCTGTGCTCATATCGAATGCATTCGTCGTTGCCGATCGAGCTCCATTACCATCGAAATGTAAAGCATTTAGCTCGAAAAACTCTGACACTGGGTTGCCTAAAACGGTACCGTTTGACAATGTCCAGTTTGCTGACGTAATGGGGTCGAAGTCTTCCTCTAAAATCAATCCTGCATTGGCAATATTAACCAAAAAACTGGTTGATAACAGTAAGCTTATAAAAGCAGCATTTAAAAATTTCATTTTATATTCCTATTTAATCCCTTTCCAACAAGCGTGGAGGTAATTCAAAAAATAATTTTAATTATTCGAAGCTATTATTAGTGAGTAATAATGCGCTAGTTATTGAGCTAGTATAATGAGGTTACGAGGTTGTAAATATGGCTAAACTGTCCAAAATTTTTCTAAAGTGACCGTTAGAGGAATTATTATTCGCTTAGGTATAGAAGTTTTGTAGTGTTATCAATTGACTTTACTACTTTTAGGTTTTTAATTTTGTTTAAATAGCATAAAGTTGGTGACTATCAATTTTTATTGGGTTAAATAATTTGTGAAAACTCCATCGGCATTTATTATTGGCGCAGCTAAACAACAAGATCAGGTAGGTAGTCTTGAGCAGGTTTTACTGCTCGAGTCACAATTACTTCAATATGGCATTACCCCTAAAAACTTAGTGATAGAGCCTTTACAGACTGATTGGTATAGCCCTGAGAAAGAGCATCACTTTAGAAGTGGTTGCGCGCCGATTGAAGCGTTGGCTGCAGCAAAAAAATTAATAGAAAATGGTGAAGCTGCGGTGGTAATTAGTGGTGAAGATCATATAAAAACGGGTTATAGCCGAGAAAATCGGTTAAGCAAAATGGCCGTTTATGGTCAAAGTTATCCACTAACGCAAGCTTATACCGATTTAGCGCGTGCCTTTAGTGAACAGCACACCATTACAGAACAACAATTTAAAGAATTTTCCAGTGCACTGTTTGAAAATTACCTAATTAGTTTCCGTAACGCTTTGTCAGATAGCTTTACTCCAGAATTATTACCCGACTTGCGTTGGCATAAACCGATAACAGACCTGTTTAGAGGGATTGATTGCGCCAACCCTATGGTCGATTTTTCAGGTAGGCTATTATTAACGCGTGCAGATATCGCCGAGCAGCTGGGTGTTGATAAAAGCCAATGGTTAAAGGTGAAGGCCGTGGGGCTAAGTTGCCTTGATGGTGATGGCCGAGATTTTATAACGGACATTTCTCGCTATGAACATTTACAACACGCTTATCAACAAGCTTGCGCTGAAGCGAATATTGACTTTGTGCAACTGTTCAAAGGTGGAGATGCTTTATTAGAAACTTATACTTGCTATCCTGTTGTGCCAATGGCCTTTTTATTAGTAAGTGGTTTGGTTGAGGTGTTAGAAGATATTCCAGACTTTCTTGCTGAACATAGTATTACCATTACGGGTGGCATGAACTTAGCCAAAGCCGCATGGAATAATCCAGCGCTTAATGCGCTTGTGCTAATGCATCATCGCTTATGTGATGGCCCTGAAAAGCTCGGTTTAATACATGGCAATGGTGGCTTAGGTTATCGACAAGGGGTTGCGATTGTAGAGCGTGTTGACTATTAAAAATTATCTAAATTTTAAAATGGGCTATGTATTAACTCGGCTGTTCTAATGATTCGACTGGTTTGTATGAGGCGTTATACCCATGATACTTCAAGATGCGAGTTTCAGGATGTCTGAGCGATTCATGATCAAGGCGCATCTTTTTATTAAGGGTAGTTCCCTTAAAAAGAGATGTAACGAAGAGCATGATTTGCTCAGACATCCCCGCAGGGCTGGTTTAGAAACGCTTTATGCCGCGTTATTGATTTCGACAATAGAACGACTATTCTCTTCAATCAATGCCTTGCCTAAAAACGTTTCTAATTCCAGCTGAATCCTGCATCTTGAGGTAACATGGGTATAGATATGCTTTTAAGCAGTTTCAGTCTTCTTGATTTAATAGGTCAAGTGAACGCCATAAAACTAGAAAAGTTGAAGAAAAAAATATAAAGGCTACTTTATTCAACTTTAACTTACCTGAAAATAATAATCCTGATGAACAATACTAATAGTGATTTTCTGTCATCTAAAAAATTGAGATGCGCATACTTAATTAGTCACAATTTCATTGAGGATTTTGTTTATAAGTCGATATTAAACATGTAGTCTAGCTTTTTGTATTTTAAAGTAATTATAATAAGGATTGTTAATGAAAATACTGAGTCTGGATGATCATCCTATATTTAGCCAAGGTTTAAAAGAGTCGTTGTCAGCTAATTCTATAGGGTTTGAGGTAACCTCCGCTTTAAACATCAAACAGGCGTTAGACTACTTACAAACAAACATTGACTTTGATTTGTTGATATTAGATTTATCTATGCCCGACATGGATGGAATATCATTTATGAAATCACTTATCTCCAGAAATATTCATATACCTATCGTTATTATGTCTGCAAAAGAAGATTTAGTTTCGTTATCAGAATGTTTTAAGTTAGGGGCGTTAGGCTTTTTACCTAAAACATGGACGGTAAGCCAACTTAGTAAGGCATTAACTAAAATAGGTAATGGCGAAATCATTATTCCCGAAAACATTGCAAATTCTTTGGCTATAATGTCAAAAAACTCCTTGGAGAATACTCAATCATCGTTAAGCGAGCGACAGTTAGAAATACTAAAAATGGTACAAGCTGGGTTAACCAACGCGGGTATTGCCGCTGTTTTGTATATTAGTGAAGCTACCGTTAAATCACACTTGCAAAGGGTGTTTAAAATATTAGGCGCCAAAAATAGAATGGATTGTGTACGAAAAGCTGAATATTTAAAAATAGTACCTGTACTTAGGTGATTCTAAAAGTCGCTCTGAAAAGTCACTTTCCTTAACTAATACACTTATATCATTAAAGGCTCTTCACGTTGTTTAATACAGTACTTGCTCAGAAAATAAATAAAGAACTTATTGAAAAAGAGCGTTTCGTCTTATATATGAACGAAATGCTGAGGAATTATATTGGCTCAATATTGGTGGGCTTGCCACTTTTTTATTTTATTTTTCAATCTCAATCATCCTTATATGCCGTAAATATCTGGTTTACTTTTGATGCAATATTAATGATAACCGCTCTCCTTACTTATTATGCTTTTTATCAACATTACGATACATTTCATTTTTCTATTTGGATAAAAGTCAGCGATATTCCGCTTATCGTTTTTAGTTTACATATCGCATTGGCTCCTTGGTTATTTTTACAGTCGGAAGCTGATATTTATCTTTTTACCCTGTTTATTATGATCATCTCGTTAACGGGTACTGTTACACATGCCATCGCTTATTACTTCGAGAAGCTGGTTGTATTTTCAACACTGCCGTTATTATCCTTAGCTGTTAAATTTAATACGATGGAAAGTGACAATCTCTTTGAGGTTTATATCGTTTTGATTTTAGTATGGACTGGATTAATAACATTTGCACATCGCGTTAACAAATCACTAATTAATTCGATAATTCTCAAATTTGAACATATTCAGGCACGTGCTAACGCGGAACGTATTAATGCCGAAAAGTCCCAGTTTATGGCGGCGGCAAGTCATGATATTCGTCAACCGCTTCAAGCAATAAATCTTTTAGTGAGCACTCTAAAATCAGGCAACAAAAACCCTCACGATGATGTACTCTTTGAGCGCTTAGAAAATAGCGTTGATAGTATGTCTGAATTACTTAATAGTATGCTTGATGTTTCTAAGTTAGATGCGCATGTCGTTGTGCCCAAACCTCAACATATTTGCTTAACGACATTATTAGAAAAATTACAGGGTGAATTAGAGCCATTTGCGAAAGCTAAAAATATTAATTTAGTGATAAAATCTGACAATAGCATTGTATTTTCTGATGTTATTTTACTTGAACAGGTGTTAAATAACTTATTGTCAAATGCTATTCGTTATACGCATTTTGGCAATATTACACTATCAGCGCAGAGTTACTCAGGACAAATAAACATAGGCGTAAAAGACACTGGCGTTGGTATAGCCAGCGCTGATCAAGACGCGATATTTCTTGAGTTTCATCAGCTACATAATCCTGAGCGAGATCAAAATAAAGGGTTGGGTTTAGGTTTGTCTATTGTTAAGCGACTGTGTACATTACAAAACTGGCCATTATCGCTTAATTCAGAACTGGGTGTTGGTAGTTGCTTTAGCTTTAAGGTACCAAAAGGAGATAGGCAACTAATCCAGGTAGTCGACAAAGTTGATATGAATAAGAACTTAGGATCTATTGATATAATAGTTATAGACGACCATGAAGGCATTCGTTTTAGCTTATCCAATATCTTGAGTAAGTGGGGATGTAAAGTTCGTTCATTTGAGTCGGCTGACAATGCTTGTGAAGCGCTTAAGCAATTACCGACTTGGAAACCTAATTTAATAATATCAGATTATCGTTTACGTAATAATGTAACGGGAATTGAGGCTATTGATAAGGTCAAATTAACATTGAATTACGCTATTGAAGCAATAGTCATTAGTGGTGATACTGCCCCAGAGGAAATAATAAAAATTGAAAAAAGTGGTTTGATAGTCTTGCATAAACCAATCAAACCAGCAAAGCTTAGGGTGGTCATATCCCGAAAAATGATGTCTATTATTGAATCCAACACAGAAAACGTTCTATAAAATGCATAAAAATATATTTAGGTTGGATTTATCGGTTTTTGATTAATTCAATCATTTTAACAAATGAAGTTTTAAGAATTTCTAAATCATTACCAGCGGGTACGGCTTTTTGAGTACATTCATTTAATGATTTAACAAAGCCTTTACTTAATTTATTATAGGGATATTGGTTCTGATAATTATTTACAACTTTTTCTTTATATATATCCACTTGTTTTTGTAGAGCATTTGCTTGATTTTGATTTCCCTTGCTAAACTTTAACAAGCCAGGGCTTACAAATGTATTTTGAATATACTGATTATAAATACTAAGTCCTTTTTGTACTATTTCAACATCACTTTCATCGTATTTTGAAGGTAGGTTTTCAAGCTTCAAAGTAATAAAGTCAATTAAACCTTGGCAGGTTTGCATATCATTTATAGAAGGTTGTGCTGCTGAAGTTTGAAAACTTAATAATGTTACTACCGCTAATATAAGTGCTGGCAGTTTACATTTTAATATTTTGGTCATGTTTTATCTCATACTCTGTAAATATCGCTAAGTGAATAAATTTTGAAAATATTTATATACGCCCTACAACGATCGATGAAGTTGTTGGGGCATATAAGCATATTGAATTTTATTTTTGTAATCTTAAATATTCGAAGGCAAATAAGCTTTTACCCGACGTTTGATTATAATATTGGCAATAAAGCTTTTCACCCTGCTGAGGCGCTAACGTACTGGTGTTAGCTAAAACACTTAGCATGGTTTTCCCTTTCGATTGAAGTTTTTTCTTCCACTTACCACTACGGTTGCTATTACTTCCTTCAGCACATTCCTCAATACCTTCAGAATTTCCGCAATGAAGTAGCATAGCTTTACCGCTTAAATAATTTACAGTGTATGGATATTCACTTTTTGGCTCAGTATCACCCACTGCGCCTGCTCCGGGGTTAGCTGATTTTACACATTGCATAGACCAATCATTTGAATTACCTAGCGCTTTATATTTCTTTGTATCAACTTCCATATAAGCTATTTCACGAGATTGAAGTGAAGGTAAAATACAGCTATTAGTTAATGTGCCTGATTTTCTATTTATAAGCCCAGTACGTTTTTCTTTAGAAAAACCTTTTTGAAATGTGTAAGTGCCACTTTTTCCTATGGTGATATTCTCAGGCTTAAAACTGGTACAACTTGTCATGGAAGTCAGACTCTTATCTGGTCCGCCTGCTAGGCTTGGAGTTGCTACATTACTAACGCTAGCTGGCTTCTTTTTTACTTCTTTTTTAGATTCACTTTTTAGTTTATTTTTTACATCATCAAAAAAACCGGCATTAGCATTAGTTACACCGACTGATAATGCCAATCCTATTAATATGGATATTTTAGTTAACGTCATTATTTTATTCCTTTAATACTGATAATTATTTTAGGGGAACTATATAGAACTAAAGTCAAAAACAGTTAAAATTTAATACTTTAGTATGAGTGGTTAGTTCTTCAAACAAATTGCTTCTTAGCTAAACCTTCATGTCAGTTGTCAGTAGCGGAGCAAACGATGGATAGTAATGTCATCACAACAGATAAAATCCTTTTTTACTGACGCAATTTAGTAAATATATTTCAAATAAAACTCACTTACCCTAGGTAACTCAGCACCCTAGTTAGGGGTATTTAAAATGGTGTGTATTTCGTATCTAGCTCTTATAATTAATTTTCTTGGTGCTTCTGTATAGGTAGTAAAGGATTCAATCACGTACAGGGTGCAGAATAGCTGGGGTAGGGACGTTTATTGGTGCTAGTGAAACACCTATAGAATTCGACCAATCGATAAACACAAAAAAGCCCTAACCGAAGTTAGGGCTGCTTGCTTCCTACGAAGGAATGGTGCCGACTGCCGGAGTCGAATTACTGGGCTTATATGAACTACTGATTCAATCAGTAACTCGCAGTTCCCACATAAATTAAAGACGAAAAAAAACCTTAACATTGCTGTTAAGGTTTCGTTTCTTCCTTACGGAATGAATGGTGCCGACTGCCGGAGTCGAACTGGCGACCTACTGATTACAAGTCAGTTGCTCTACCAACTGAGCTAAGTCGGCACACAAAGCTGTGTGCGATAAATCTATTCTTTATGAACTTATTATCTTGGCACCGTATTAATAATCGCTTACTTACGTAGTTAATTATTAACACTTATAAGATGGTGCCCCGACCCGGAATTGAACCAGGGACACGAGGATTTTCAATCCTCTGCTCTACCAACTGAGCTATCGGGGCGTCTATACTTAGCGGCTTTCGCTGCCTCGTTAAGATGGGCGTATTAGACTGTTTTTCTTTAACTCCGTCAACCCTTTTTTTTAATTTAATTTCTGTTTGGCGTTTTTTTCTGCGCCTTGTCTATTTTAAATGCATTTGAGTACATTTTTATACTCATCAAGCCTTTATCTCGGTTATTTACTTGGTGGCACGTAACCTTCGATGTCTGGTTCAATGCCGTCAAATAAATAGGCAACCATGGCTTTTTCTAAAAAAGTACGATCGTCAACATTCATCATGTTCATTTTCTTTTCATTGATCAACATGGTTTGCTTTTTTTGCCAATGCCCCCAAGCTTCTTGGCAAATGTTGTCAAAGATGCGTTTACCAACTTCACCGGGGTATAGTTGAAAAGCTAAACCTTCACCTTCTTTTTTAAGATTTTGGCAAAATACTGTGCGGCTCATAATTTTCTCTTATTAATGTTAAGTAATTGTTGCTGTGATTCATTATTGGCGTTAATTATTTTGTAATAAGCCAATCAGTTTTTTGGTTGATGCTGCTAGACCTACGTTAGCTTCACTGCGTAAATCATACCATTTTTGTTTTCTTGGTTCGCTAATTTCTTGATTATTAATTTGTGATAATGCCGTAGCCTTTACTTGGGTGCAATCAATGATAATAGGGGAAATATCAAGATGAAAATGGCTAAAGGTATGCCTAAATTTCGTTAACTCTTGTTGTGAGCCATACTCTGTACAGGCTTGTAAATCTAGCGATGCTAATAAGTGGGCAATTTCACTTTTATCACTGACTTCATAAAAGCACCATAAACCTCCCCAAATACCGGTAGGAGGGCGCTTTTCCATTAGCACGCTGTCACTCGTTGTCGTGGTGATTCTAGGGATCACCATAATAGTATTTCTTTCAGGAATCTTTTTCTTTGGCTTTTTTTGAGGAAAATCAGCTTGCTGAGAACTAGCCATAGCTAAACAACTTGTTTTTACCGGGCATATTTCACAAGTAGGCTTACTGCGTGTGCACACAGTGGCACCTAGATCCATCATCGCCTGAGTATAAAAGCCAGTATCAGTAGCGGGAGTCAATGTTTCACTTAACGGCCATAGTGTTTTGTCAAATTTGGCTAGGCCGGTATAGCCTTCAACTAAGTAATTCCGTGCTAATACCCGTTTTACGTTACCGTCTAAAATGGGGTGATGCTGATTTAACGATAAACTTAGAATGGCGCCTGCCGTTGAACGGCCGATACCAGGCAAAGCGATCACTTGTGCTATATCTTCAGGAAAAAGCCCATTATGTTCACTGTCTATTAACTGTGCCGCCTTATGTAAATTACGCGCTCTGGCGTAATAACCTAAACCTGTCCAGTGGTGCAATACATTATCTTCATCGGCATTGGCTAAACTTGATATGGTGGGAAAACTTGCCATAAAACGTTGATAATATGGGATCACTGTTTTCACTTGCGTTTGTTGCAACATAATTTCAGAAACCCAAACACTATAAGGGGTTTTATTTTGCTGCCAAGGTAAGTGCTTTCTGCCTTGATGGTGATACCAAGTAACCACTTGAGTCGAAAATTGTTGAGCTGACTCAGGTGATATTTCTATTTTTTGTAATGAGCTAGCCAGAATTGGTGTGTTAATGATTGTAAACTTCATTTTTAAGAACGTGGGGCAGTGTAACTAATTATATTCCTTGACTCAAAAAATGTTTCGCTTTCATTAATAAGACGTTATATTAAAATCCATCCAATTTTTCACTTTTTTCTCATAACATCATGATTACAAATAATCTTCCCTATAGCGTATCAACAAGTATTAGTAAAAAACAATACAGTCAATATGCGTTACCTGAATATTTAGCTGAGCATTATTGGTGGGCTTACTTGTCGCCAAAGGGGGTTAAGTTTTTTGATCGTCCTTATATTGTTAATCGTATCTTATGGGGGCAATATCATAAAATAGCGCAAGATGCGGTAAATTTATTTTCGTCTGAAAATGAGTTAGTTATTACTCAGCAGAAGGTAGCGGGAATTTCATGCGCCTATGGTGAGTTTTTCCCAAAACTAGCCGCACATAATAATGTCAGTCAGTTATATTTATTTGATATTGCCCCGATTCAATTAACACAAATACAAAAGAAAATTCCTGCACCGCTACTGGATAAAAAATGTCAGCTGTTTTTGTCTAATGCTGAGCAAATATCTATGGCTGATCGGTGTGTCGATAGTGCCATTTTATTTTTTCTTCTGCATGAGCTGCCGGAGTTTTCCCGTGCCAATGTGCTATCAGAAACAATACGAATTACTAAAGCAGGTGGTCGAATTATTATCGCCGATTATGCTGAAAATAAAGATAAACACTTTTTTAATCGCGTTAAAGTATTTAATTCAGTATTTGAAAAATTAGAGCCTTTTTTAGGTGATTTTTGGCGTTGTGATTTAGTTGCTGAATTATCAGCGCAAGCAAAGCGCCACGGGAGAACAATTACTATGCTGAGTGAGCGCTATTACTTTCATCATTTTTATCGTTTACTTGAATTTAGGCTTGAATAAATTTATTTTATTGCGCGCGGCTAAATCTGATACTAAACCCCTTATACTCGTTGTTACATTTGTTTTTAAGGGAGTGAGCATTAAGAAAAAATGCGCTTTAAGCATGATTCGCTTCGTTATTTCTAAATTTGTATCTTGAAGTGCTATGGCTAAACAACTGATTTTGTAAACTTATTGAAAAAACGGATGGGAAAAATGATAAAAAGCAGGGTGATAATTACATTGTTTATTTTACTGTTAAGCATTAATGCTTATGGTCAAAATCAGCAGTTTACACTAGAAAATTGCCATGTAGACGGTATTAAGGCACAAGTTAAGTGTGGCAAATTGCCAGTACTCGAAGATTATAGTAAAGCAGATGGCGCTCATATCACCATAAATTTTGTGGTATTACCGGCAATAGATAATAGTGACGATAAAACGCCATTAATGTTTCTTGCTGGTGGTCCCGGGCAAGCAGCGGCAGAATTAGCATCAGGTTTAACGAAGGTGTTTTATGAAGTACGTAAAACCCGTGATTTGATTTTAGTAGATCAACGAGGTACCGGAGCATCTCATCCTTTACAATGCGAAGATGCAGCAGAGCAAAATGTTTACGCGTTAACACCGGAAGACTTTTCTGCTCAAGACATTAAAGATTGTTTAAAAAGTTTGACCGGGGATCTTAGCCAATATAATTCAGAAAATGCCATTAGAGACTTTGAGGCGGTGCGGCTAGCATTAGGTCATCAGCAAATAAATATTTATGGTGGTGCATACGGTACAAGGGCAGGGCTTGTTTATATGCGCATGTTTCCTGAATCTTTACGTAGCGTAGTGTTAGACAGTGTCGGACCAATAGAAGTACCAATCGGTTTATTTGGTCAAAGTTCGGCACGCTCATTTAATTTATTATTATCAAACTGTCAAAAAGAGCCAAGTTGCCGGCAAGCATTCCCTCAACTTGAGCAAGAATTTCAAGCGTTACTTACTCGTTTAGCGCAAGCACCAGCCCAAGTAAATATTGCTCACCCTCGTTTAGGAACACAGACCAAGTTTGTAATAAGCAAGGCAAAATTACTGGGGACAATTCGTAGCCAATTATACTCGGCGGCAACACGTTCATTGGTGCCATTGATGATCCATCAAGCGTATTTAGGCAACTATATGCCCTTAGCTGGTTTAGTCGCACAAACAGAAGGCGGACAAGGCATTTATATTGGTTTGTTATTTAACATTATTTGTAATGAAGATTACCCCAAAATATCTACCGCCGACTTTGCCCGTGATGCAAATAATAATTTTGGCGGTGATGATAGCCATTTTGCTTTCAAAACTGCTTGCCCTTTGTGGCCACAATATCGCCCTAGTGAAGCGTTTTATCAGCCAGTCACTGCGGATATTCCCACACTCATTCTGTCAGGTGAGCTAGATCCCGTTACCCCGCCAAGTAATGGCGAATATAGTGCGAGGTCTTTGCCAAATAATCATCATATTATCGTGAAAAATGCAGCGCATACTGTGGCGCTGAGTACATGTGCTAGCGACCTTATTAATGAGTTTTTAACTTCGTTAAAACCAAAATCGTTAGATGAGTCTTGTTTAGACGATGTGCCTAATGAATCTTTTATGACTAATATAAATGGCGGTACTAGTTTAGAAAGCATGCGTTCTAATACCTTGACCAAAGCTAAAGGAGGTACTCACTAATGATTGAAGTGAATAATTTACATAAATCGTTTGGTGGTGCAAAAAAAGGCTTTTTTGGAAAAAAAGCAAACCCGGTAATAGCCCTTGATGGTTTATCTTTTACCGCTAACGATGGTGAAATAACCGGTATTTTAGGCCCTAATGGTGCAGGAAAAACTACATGTTTACGCACCCTTTATGGCTTGCTTAAAGCTGATGAAGGCAGCGCCACTATTGATGGCATTGATGCCGTGAAACACCCCTTGCAAGCAAGAGCCCGTTTAGGCATATTTCCGGATAAATTTGGTTTATATGAGCGTTTAACGGCTTATGAACAAATTGATTATTTTGCCAGTATTCATGGTTTACAAGGTCATGCTAAACACCAAGCGATAGAGGCAGTGATTAATGATTTAGAAATGACTGAATTAGCACATCGAAAAACCTTAGGTTTTTCACAAGGTCAACGAATGAAAGTCACCTTAGCGCAAGCACTCGTTCACCAGCCAAAAAACTTTGTACTTGATGAGCCAACTCGCGGTCTTGATGTAATGAGTACGCGGGTACTGCGTAATTATCTGGCACGCTTTAAAGAGAAAGGCCATTGTATTTTGTTTTCATCACACGTTATGCAAGAGGTAGCCGCCCTTTGCGATCGGGTTATTATCATTTCAAATGGAAAATTAGCCGCACAAGGTACGCCACAAGAATTATGTGAGCTGGCGGGCGAAACCAATCTAGAGGAAGCCTTTGTTAAAATTATTGGCTCAGATGAAGGAGTTGCCGCATGAGCCAATTTAAAGCACTGCTAACCAAAGAGCTTAAGGAAGCTTTTCGAGATAAACGCGC
>SPKZ01007235.1_pt1 | contig 59483 bp, 60 predicted proteins | sample 2456571 | NCBI WGS metagenome assembly SPKZ01 (sample SAMN11192286, study PRJNA482655) | marine metagenome | biome: ENVO:00000447; feature: ENVO:00000244|ENVO:00000211|ENVO:00000569|ENVO:00002023; material: ENVO:00002151; isolation source: ocean water from marine abyssalpelagic zone ...
AGGGCCAGCAGGTCTACCAGATCTACTGCATCACCTGCCACGGAGCCACCGGCAAGGGCGACGGTCCGGTGGGCAAGACCCTGACCCCGCCTCCGCGCGACTTCTCGGTGGGAGATTTCAAGTTCGGGGGCACCAGCCAGGAGATCTTCGACACGATTTCGAACGGCGCCGCCTCCAAGGGCGGTTCCCCGTTGATGGCGCCCTGGGGCGCCGTCATCCCGGAACAGGACCGCTGGGATCTCGTCGCGTATATCCGGACCCTCAAGCAGTAGCTGAGCGGTAACCTATACCGGGTGAAGAAGAAGCCCAGCCCCAGGGCGAAAAAGAAGCCCAACCCCAGGGCGAAAAAGAAGCCCACTCCCCGGGTGAAGAAGAAGCCCGAGCCCGCGGATGCTGCCGGGCTCCCAGCGGCGGAGGCGTCCGCCGCGCTCGGCGAGGGTTCTGCCCTGGTTCCCCTCTCGCCCGAACCGGAGACCGCCGGGGCCTCGGATCTCGTCGCCCGCGACACGCTCGATCGCTACTTTCAGGAGATCGGCCGCTACCCGCTGCTCTCCCGCGAGGAGGAGCACGCCCTCGCGCTGCAGGTTCGCGAGACCGGAGACCCCGAAGCGGCCCGCCAGTTGGTGGTCTCGAACCTTCGGCTGGTCGTCAAGATCGCGATGGACTACCGGCGCGTCTGGACGAACCTGCTCGACCTGATTCAGGAGGGAAACGTCGGACTGCTTCAGGCCGTCAAGCGCTTTGACCCGTCGCGCGGCGTCAAGCTCTCGTCCTACGCCGCCTACTGGATCCGGGCCTACGTACTCAAGTACCTGATCGACAACATTCGCCTGGTCCGGGTCGGCTCGAGCCGCGCGGAACGGAAGCTCTTCTTTCAACTGAACCGGGTTCGGCGCGAACTCGAGCGCGGCGGATTCCAGCCCGAGCCTCGCCTGATCGCGGAACGGCTCGACGTCCCGGAGGCCGCCGTGGTCGACATCGAGCGGCGGCTTCAGGATCCCGACCTCTCACTCGACGCACCGCTCGGAGCGGAGGGCGACGGCCGGAGTTTCGGCGACTCGCTGAGTTCGTCGTCACCGCCTATCGAGGAAGTCGTGGCGGAGGCAGACATGGTCCGAACGCTCCGCAGCCTGATCGAGGAATTCAGCACGGAACTCGACGAGCGCGAGACGCGGATCCTGCGGAACCGAATTCTGGCCGAGGAGCGCCTGACCCTGCAGCAGATCGGGGATGAGTTCGAACTCACGCGCGAACGCGTGCGCCAGATCGAGGCGCAGCTCGTCAAGCGCATCCGGGAATTCATGCGCGAGAGGCTCGTGGACTTCGACTACTTCGCACCCGAGAGCTGAGCCCCGGCGGCGGCCAGGGGGTCCGGGACGAAGCGTGATTCCACGTCGGCGCTCAGCGCGCGCTCGAGTTGCTCCAGGTTCCAGCCGGTCTCGGCTTCCATCGCAGCTTCCCAGTGCGCTCCCTCGGCGCAGCGCTCAAGCCAGCGCGCGACGGCGCCGGGAAAGCGATTCTCGATCAGCTGAACCGCGGCGCGCGACTCGAGGTAGGCCGCGGCGGAGCGCCCACCCTCGAGGCCGCCGAAGCCGCGTACCAGCGACGCGAGCGGAATCCACCCGTCCGCGCGCAACGCCTCCAGCAACTCTCGCCAGTCGCGCCGGCTGAGTGCGGACCGGCCCCGCACTCGCTCCTCTTCCGATTCCGCGATCCCCTCGTTCAGAAAGAAGGGCCGATGACTCCCGAGCGCGTCGTGGAACAACGCGTGGAGGTACTCATGCACCAGCAGCGCTTCCAGTTCCAGGCGCGGGTGCCGGGCCGACACTACGTGAATTGCCCCGTCGTAGAAGCCGACTGTCGCGAATCCGAAGCGGTGCCCGTAGCGATCGAGATAGTGCGCACGCGAGTACAGCTTGACCGCGAGCGGATCCCGGAGTCTGCGTCCGAAGCGATCCAGGCTCTCGCTCCGCACTCGCTCGAGGAGTTCCAGGACCGCCGCGCCGAAGTCGTTGCGCGCAAAGCGGTGGTCGTAGGTCACCCGGAAATGCGCAGAGCTTCGGGTCCGGACCGGACTCCGAGCGCCGGGACGGGATTCCGACAACGCCCGCTCGGCCGCGATCTCGTCGGCGAGGGCGGCTGCGGCTTCGCGCCACCCGTCCGCGACCGGGGACGCAGTGCCCAGAATCTCCTCGATCGCTTCGCGCGCGGGCGCGTAGTGGCCCCGCTCCAGTTCCACCTTTGCGATCAGAAACAGCGCCTCGGGACGTCCCGGCCGGTCCTGGCCGAGGCGCCGCAGAGACTCGAGCGCGTGCCGCACATCTCCGCGAGCGAGGTCGTCACGCGCGGCGTCGAGGTTCCGCCGGTAGCGCCCTTCCTCGCCACCCGGGTCGGGCGGGAGATCGAGCGGGGGGCCCAGCAGATCGCCGCTCCAGCGCCGCCTGAGTTCGGCCGGGGTGAGCCGCGCGGCTCCCTCAACCGGCACGCGGTCGCGGTCGGTGAGGTATGGGTGGCCGCGTGCGTCCACGAACACGGCCACGGTGGCGGGCAGGAACAGCACCAGCAGGCAGGCACCGGCGCCCCAGAGCAGAAGTTGCCGCAGCCGGCGGGCGGTCCGGGACTCCATGGGAGCTTCTTCGGAAGCCGCCCGGGGCGCCTGAAGCACAGCCCGGAGGTCGTCGCCGCGCTGCCCGAGGACCCGGGCTAGCGGCGCAACTGTCCGACGAGGTGGCAGATCTCGGGAAGGATCAGGCGGTCCAGGGCGAGCGCCACCGCGGCCCTCGATCCCGGCATCACGTAGATGACGGTCCGGCCCGCGGTGCCGGCGAGGGCCCGGGACAGCATTGCGGCGGGCCCGATCTCCACAAAGGAGAGCGCGCGGAAGAGCTCGCCGAAGCCGTCCAGGAGCTTGTCGAGCAGTGGCGCCACGGCTTCCGGCGTCCGGTCCCGCGGCGACACGCCGGTGCCCCCCGTGACGAGCGCGGCGTCCACCTCCGGAAGCGCGATCGCGCGCTCGAGGGCGCTCCGGATCGCCTCGGGGTCGTCCGGCACGATGCTGCGCGACAGGGCCCGGTGACCGGCGGCCTCGAGCTTCTCCTCGATGAGCCTTCCCGAGCTGTCGCTTGCGGCAGAGCGGCTGTCGCTCACCGTGAGCACCCAGCAGTTCACGGAATCGGGCGCGTACGAGCGGTGCTGGTGAGGGGCGCTGTCGGCGTCGCTCATGGGTTCTCGTCCACCCAGTAGGCACCGTTCTCGGCAAACTCCTTCTTCCAGATCGGAACGGTCCGCTTCAGCGTGTCGATTGCGTAGCGGCAAGCCTCGAAGGCCTCGGCCCGGTGGGGCGCCGCCGCCGCGATCATCACGGCCGCGTCCCCGATCTCGAGCCGCCCGACCCGGTGCGCGATCGCGAGCCGGACCCCGGGCCAGCGCGCCCCGACCTCGTCCGCGATCCGTTGCATCTCGCCGAGGGCCATCGGTTCGTACGCCTCGTACTCTAGGTGGTCGATCGTCTCGCCCCGGGAGTGTTTCCGCACGGCACCCGTAAAGGTGACGATTCCACCGCGCTCCGGCCCTCTCACCCGATCGATCAGACGATCCAGGGAGAGCGGCTCCGCCAGGAGTTGCAGCGCGCCCGCCTGCACGCCCGAACCCCCGCTCATGGGCGGCAGCAGCGCAACCTCGTCTCCATCCGCGAGTGGCCGATCCAGGGGCACCCGCTCGGCGTTCAGCGAGACGAGGAGCCGGCGCCGGGATCCGGCCAGCGCGGGCCAGCAGCGCTCGAGTTCGACGACGGCATCGCCCAGGGTCGCTTCCGGGGGCAGGTCGAGCGCGACTTCCTTCCGGCCGATTGTTTCCCGAAGCCCCGCGAACAGGAGCACGCGTACCCGCACACGCGGAGCCTACGCAGAGCCCCGGAGCCGCGCAAGCGGCCGGCTCAGTTCTTGAGTGGGCCCTTGGTGCCCCCGGCGACGGCTTGGCCGGCCTTCGGGTCGGTCCGGGAGGCCTGGCCGGGTGTCTGCGACGACTTCGCCGGGCCGCCGGCTTCCGGCAGGACCGGCCTCGTCTGCCTGGGGCTCCCGCCCATCTTGACGGTGCCGTTCAGAACCGCCCCGTCCTCGACGAGCAGGCTCCCGGTCTGGACGTCGCCGTGCAGACGCGCGGTCTTCTGAAGCGTGAGCTGGCGGTTGGCGACGACATCCCCCTCGACGAGCCCCGATACGATCACGACTTCTGAGACGATGCTGGCCCGGATCTCCCCGGTCTCGCCCACGATGAGGGTATTGTCGCTCGTGATCTCACCCTCCAGCTTGCCGTCAATCCGGACCGTATCCTTGAAACACAGCTTGCCCGAGAACTCGGATCCCTGGTCGATGAATGCCGTCAGCGGCCCCGACCCCGCCGGGCGGCGTACGCTCGCAGCCTCGCTGCTGCCCTTCTTCGCATCCTGAAAACCCATGCCATCTCCTTTCGTCTCCGCGGTCGCCGGAGCTTCCTGCGACGAGCGACGGCCCAGCGCCCACGTCCGGTCCAATCTCTTCAGCGCTTTCTGAGTTCTGCGCACCTGCTGCCTATCGGCCAAATGGTCGTCGGCTTGAGATAATGGCCGCATGACCTCCGACCGCCTCGAAGGAGTCCGCCGGGAACTCCGGCGCGCCCGCAGCAGCGGGCGAATTCACGGGGCCTACGCGTTCTGCGGAGAGCTCGGGACCGGAAAGCGCGAGATCGCGCTCTGGTTCGCACGGCTGCTGCTCTGCCGGAGCACGCAGGAAGACCCCTGCGGCAACTGCCGCTCGTGTCGCATCCTGGCGACGGAAGCAGCGGATCCGGTTCACCCGGATCTGCAGATCGTCCGCCCGGACGGAGCCTTCATCCGCGTCGAGCAGATCAGGATGCTGCAACGCGGCCTGAGCCTGGTCTCGAACGAACGCGGCCACCGCGTGGTCCTGATCTTCGAGGCGGATCGGCTGAGGGTCGAAGCCGCCAACGCATTGCTGAAGACGCTCGAAGAGCCCCCGGACGCAACCACGCTGGTCCTCGTGGCCGAGCGCTCGAATGCGCTTCTGTCCACGGTCCGGTCCCGGACCACGCTGGTGCGCTTCGCGCCCGAAGCCGCGGCCCGACTCATCGAGCTGCTTCTGGCCGACGGACTCTCCGAAGAAGCAGCCTGGCTGGCAGCCGAGATCGGGGGCGGCAGCCACGGCGCGGCCCGCGAGTGGGCGGACCTGAACCTCGAGCCAGCGCTCGAGATGTGCGAGTTCCTGGCACGCGTGCAGGAAGCCAGCGTCTCCGAGATCCTCGATTTCGCCGAGAGCTTCCGCGGGCCCACCGAGAAGAGCCGCCCCAGGACAGAACTCCTGCTCTCCGTTTTCGACGCCGTGGCGCGCAGGGCTGCAGAGGCCGCCGCCGACAAGCGCAACCACCCCGGCCTCGTGGGCTGGCTCGACCGAATCGAGGCAGCCGCAAGTTCCCGACGGGAACTCCAGCGCCGCAACCTGAATCCGCAGATCCTCGTCGAGAACCTGCTGCTCGATCTGAAGGAAGCCTAGGCAGCGAGCACGGCGGCGCGAGCCGGCGGGCGCCGGGCCCCACGGGGCGCGACGCCACCCCGACCTCGGCAATCGTCGCGGCGACCGTGCGCGCCGCTCGCTACACTCGCCCGAGAATGCCGCAGCACTTTTACCTGACGACGCCCATCTACTACCCGAACGCGCCGCCTCACCTGGGCAGCGCTTACACCACCACTTACGCCGACACGCTGGTCCGCTACCACCGCGCGCGGGGCGAAGAGACGCTGTTCCTGACCGGAACCGACGAGCACGGCGAGAAGATCGCACAGGCTGCCGAGGCAGAGGGGCTGACCCCGCAACAGTTCGTGGACCGAATCTCTCCCCAGTTCAATGCCACCTGGCAGGAACTGGGTCTCACCCCGAACCGCTTCATCCGCACCACCGACGACGACCACATCCGGGCCACGCAGCACTTCTGGCAGCAACTGCAGGAGCGCGGAGAGATCGAGTTCAAGGACTACACCGGCAGCTACTGCGTGGGCTGCGAGGTGTTCCTGACCGAGCGGGAACTCGTAGACGGAAAGTGCCCCCAGCATCTCGTCGAGCCCGAGGAACGGACCGAGTCCAACTACTTCTTTCGGATGTCGAGCCACCTCGACTGGTGGATCGACGAACTCCGCCGCAACCCGGAACTCGTCACCCCGAATCGCTTCCGCAACGAAGCCCTCGCGCTGCTCGAGAGCGGGGCGCTCGGGGATCTCTGCATCTCGCGCCCGCGGGAGCGGCTCGAGTGGGGGATCCCCCTGCCCTTTGACGAGAAGTTCGTGCTCTACGTCTGGTGCGATGCGCTCGTGAACTACCTGACCGGGGCCGGCTACCCCGACCAGGACGGCTGGAAGGAACGCTGGGGGACCGTCCACCATCTGACGGCCAAGGATATCCTGAAACCCCACGCAATCTTCTGGCCCACGATGCTGCACGCGGCCGGGCTCCCGCTCTACCGGGGCCTCCACGTGCACGGCTACTGGAACCTGGGTTCGCAGAAGATCTCCAAGAGCCTCGGGAACCTGGTCGACGCGCTCGCGGTCAAGGACAAGTACGGCTTCGACGCGCTCCGCTACTACATGCTGCGGGAACTTCCCTTCGGCCTCGACGGAGAATTCTCGGAAGAAGCCGTGGTGGCCCGTTACAACGCGGACCTCGCCAACGATCTCGGAAACCTCCTGAGTCGAAGCCTCGGCATGGTCGGCCGCTACTGCGACGGCGAAGTTCCCGAGCCGGTGGGCGAAGGCGGGGACCTGCGCGCCGCCGCGGAGCGGGCCGCGAGCGAGGTCGACGACGCGATCGAGGCGTTCTCGTTGCGCGATGCCCTGATCGCGCTCTGGGGACTGGTCTCGGCCGCGAACAAGTACATCGACCGGCAGGCGCCCTGGAAACTCGCGCGCGAGCCGGCGGAGCGCGAGCGCCTGCAGACGGTGCTCTACGAGATTCTCGAAGCGCTGCGCGTGATCGCGGTGCTCGTGGAACCGTTCCTGCCCGAGGCCGGCCCACGGATCCTGGCGGCGCTCGGGGCTGCGCCACACGAGGGGACGCTCTCGCGAGACCTCGCATGGGGACAGCTGAGCCCGGGCAGTGCGACCCGGCCCGGCGAGCCGCTCTTTCCCAGAATCGAGTCCGAGTGAGCGGCGCAGAGATCGCGCTCCCCGGAAGCTTCGACAGCCACGCGCACATCGGGGCGCCCGAGTTACTGCCCGAAGCCGCCGCCCTGCTCGACCGCGGACGCGCGTCGGGCGTCGAGGGTGTGCTGGCGGTCGGCGCAGGCTACGGAATCGAGGCGAATGCCGGCGCCGTCGCGCTCGCGGACGAGCACCGGGACGTGTGGGCCAGCGTCGGGGTCCATCCACACGACGCCTCGCTCTGGAACTCGCGGTCGGAGCGCGCGATCGAGGGCTGGCTGCATCACCGCCGGGTGATGGCCGTCGGCGAGTGCGGGCTCGACTACCACTACGAGTACTCGCCCCGGGATACGCAGCGCGACTGCCTGCGCGCCCAGATCGCGCTCGCTCGCAGCCACGGGCTCCCGCTGGTGATTCACGTACGCCCGAGCGCAAACTCGCGCGACGCGTTCGAGGAGTTGATCGAAATTTTTGACGACGAGGGCGCGCGCGAGGCGGGGGGCGTGATCCACTGCTTCACGGGAGATGCCCCGTTCGCTGAGGCCTGTCTCGAGCGCGGCTTCGACATTTCCTTCTCGGGGATTTTGACCTTCGAGAACGCGCGGGAACTCCGCGAGGTGGCCCGGAACCTCCCGCTGGATCGGCTGCTGGTCGAGACCGACGCTCCGCTGCTGGCGCCCGTGCCCTACCGGGGCAAGCGCAACGAGCCCGCGTTCGTGACCCGGGTCGTCCGCTGTCTGGCCGAACTGCACGGCCGGCCCGCCGACCAGGTGGCCCGGCTGACTGCGAAGCGGGCCCGGGCCGCGTTCGGGATCGAGCCCTCGGGAAGTCCGTGAAAGAGCTGCTCGAACTCGCGGTGGCGATCGCGCGTGAGGCGGGCGCGCTGCAGCGGGACCGCTTCCACGAGGTGCGTACGATCGAGACCAAGAGTAGCCGGATCGATCTCGTGACCGACGTGGATCACGCCTGCGAGGCCCTGATCCTGGAACGCATCCGCGCGAGCCGGCCCGAGGACAGCGTGCTCAGCGAGGAAAGCGGCGCCCACGAGCGCCCAGGCGAGTTCCGCTGGGTGATCGACCCCGTGGACGGAACCACGAACTACGCACACGGCTTCCCGCACTTCGCCGTCTCGATCGGGATCGAGAACGCGCGCGAAGCGGTCGCCGGCGTCGTCTACGACCCGATCAAGGACGAGCTGTTTTCGGCGCTGCGCGGCTCGGGCGCGTGGCTCGACGGGATCCCGATCCGAGTTTCCGAGATCGGCCAGCTCGAGCGCGCGCTGCTGGGAACCGGCTTCGCCTACGACGTGCACCAGGCCCAGATCGACAACCTCGATCACTTCGCGCGCTTTATCAAACGCGCGCAGGCCGTGCGCCGTGCAGGCTCGGCGGCGCTCGATCTCGCCTACGTCGCGTGCGGGCGCTTCGACGGATTCTGGGAGCTAAACCTGCACCCCTGGGACGTGGCCGCGGGCTTTCTGCTGGTGGAGGAGGCGGGCGGACGCCTGAGCGACCTCGAGGGCGGCCCCGCGACGCCCGAGGCCTGTGTCGCCTCGAACGGAGCCCTCCACCGGGTGATGCTCGAGGTGCTCGGCGCCTCAGGGCCCGTCCGCTAGGGCCCCGCGGAACCGGCGTCGGACGGCGAGCTGGAGGCAGTGCCCGGGTCGTCGGCAATGGACGCCTCCAGGAAGCGGTTCTCGAACGCCTCGAGCCCCATCGGCACGTCCTCGGCGAGGTCGTTTCGGACCCGCCAGATCTGGCCGCTCTGAGAAGAGCGCGCCGCCATTCCGACGGAGGGCTCGGGACCGGCCAGCTCCAGCCAGCCGAGTTCCTGGCCGTCCGCGGCTTCGAGAACGACCCGCACCAGCGGGGGATCGAGGCCCAGCCCGGCGAGCTCCATCGGGCCCGAGGCTGCCTCGAGTCCGGTCGCTTCGAGGTCGCGCAGCGCATACACCACGTCGTCCACCCGCAGGGAGTCGACGGGCGTCGAGAGTTCCCGCTCGGGACTCCAGCTGCGCTCGTCCCGGACGAAGGCATAGCGCTGGCCGTCTCGCGGAAACTCGAGGGTCAGGCGGCGCACGCGCTGGTCTTCGAGTCGGAGGACCTGCTTGTCGCGGTACTCGAACAGGTCGTCCGGCACCGCTCTGAAGATCCGATCCTCCACCTCGAGGAGCGCCGGAACCCCGGAACCGCGCAAGAAGACTCTGCCACCCTCGCGGCCCAGCTCGAGTTCGTAGACTCCGGCTGCGGTCTCGATCTCGAGCCGCCGCTCGGGCGGCGCAAGCCCGTATCCGCGACCCTCCGCGGGGGCGTCGACGAAACCGGTCGCCCGGGCCGAGGCGAGGTCTTGGAGCAGCCGCCGGAGCCGGCGATCGTCTGCCGCGGTTTCGAGGGGTGCCACGATCTTCCAGGCCTGCGGGGAGCCGAGGTCGGTGCGCTCGGCCCGGAAGACCAGGCCCGCCGGAGACGTGAGCGATACCCGGGACACCTCGGCCGGGTCGAATCGCCCCAGCCTGCGATCGCGCAGGTCGTCGAGTTCGGGCGCCAGTCCCTGGGTGCGAAAGCGCGCGACCGTGAAGATGCGCGGGGGTGCGCGGTCGACGGCCACGTAGCGCGAACCCCCGAAAGGCGTGTCGGCCCCGAGCCAGAGTTCGAGCGCCTCCTGCTCGCCCACCCAGATCCGCACCTTCCCGCGCCCCTCGTCGAGCCCGAACGGGCTCAGGTCCTCGGGCGGGTCCTCGATCACCGCCTCGGAGGAGAGTTCGGCCAGCGCCCGCACGATCGCGTCGACCGCGGCGGGGTCGGCCGGAAAGTCGAGCGGCGCCGCGAGCCGCCATGCGCCGCCCGGCTCGCGCACCAGGCGCGCACGCTCACCGCCCGCGAGCGGCACTTCGAGCGCGCGCACCGACCCGGCCTCGATCCCGAGAATCCGGCGGGCCGCCGCAGCCTTACCGGCCCGCTGTTCTGCGCCGCGAAACTCAAACCACCAGACCCCGGCACCCAGGATCAGGGCAACGGCCACGAGCGCGAGGTTGCCGCGCAGGCTCATCGACTCAGGTTCGGCGGCGCCACCAGACCCAGATGCCGAGCACGAGCAGCGCCTCCGGAAATGCGAAGAGCGACAGGTAGCGGAAATTGTTGACGTCCCGGGGTGTCAGCGCGACCAGCGAGGCACGGGGCAGGTTCCGCTCGATCGTCGCAAACTGTTCGTCGCCCACCAGCCAGTTTACGAGGTTCAGCAGCAGATCCGCGTTGTAGAACTCGGCGATGTGACGGTTGCGGCCGAAGTCGGAGTCCCCGACAACGGCCAGTCGCGCCCCTTTTCCCTGCCCGTCCGCGGCTGCCAGCCGCCGGACCAGCGCGACGGCGACCGGACCCGCGCGGTCGTCCGGCCCGACGCCCACCTTGCCCTCGTCCAGGAACAGTTTCAGGTCGGTCTCGGCCCAACTCGCGGGTCCGGTGAGGGCGAGTTCGACGACCTGCTCGTCTCCGGGATCACTCGCCCGAACCGAGCGCGCGAGATAGAAGGAGGTCGGCTCATTTCCCAGATCCTCCGTCACCGGATGGTCGGCGTAGGAGTTCACGATCGGCTGGACCCCGATCTGGGGCCCGGCAAACAGCTGGATCTGCTCGTCGACGATGAGATCGAGGCCGAGTTCCACGCCCCAGCCTCGAAGCGGCGCTTCGAGACCCGTCGTCAGGATCGGGTCCACCAGGAACAGGACCGAGCCGCCGCGCGCCAGATAGCGATCCAGTGCGCCGAGTTCGCGCTGGAGCAGGGAGCGGTCCGGGCCAGCAATCACCAGCGCGGCAGCGTCTTCGGGGACCTCCTCCTGGGCCGCGAGGAGCAGGCTCTCGACCTCGAGATTCTCGTCGCGCAGCGCGGCCCGGGCGCTCGAGAAGCCCTCGGCTTCGTCGTCGTCGATGTCCGCCTCGCCGTGTCCCGTCACGAAGTAGATCTTGCGCTTCTCGGAGATCACGCTTCGGATGGCGCGCGGGATTTCGGGCTCGCCCGCGGCCGTGACCCGCGCGGTGCCCGACGCCGTCTCGCAGGGCCCCGCACAGACGATCAGCGTCCCGTCGGTCCGAACCTCGTGACGCTCGGCGCGGCCGGGATTCCGGCGGGGATCCACGTACTCGATCTCGAGCTTCGGGGTCTCGTAGCTGAACAGGTCCAGGAGCTTGCGAAACTGGGGCTCCAACGTGGGCGTGACAAAGACGAGCAGCTCGACCGGCTCCGCGTCGGGAATCTGCTCGAGCACCGAGAGCGTCCCCGCACTCAGTGTGTGCACGCTGCCCTCGGTCCAGTCCCAGCGCAGGGAGTGCCGAACGGACAGGAAGCCGAGCAATCCGAGGATCACGCCCAGCGCGACGAGTTGGAGCACGGTATTCCCGCCCGAGCGCATCCCCCGCCGGCTCGAGCCGCGCCCCATCAGCTCGCGCAGCTCTCCGAAACTGGTGATCCCGGCGAACAGAAGGGCCGCCGCGCCGGCGCCGAAGTGCAGGTAGAGCACCCAGAGGTGCGCGCCGAGCACCAGCGCGATCAGCGCGAAGCACAGAAAGACGAGACCCAGAACCGCAGCGAGAAGACCCAACCCTACCTCCAGCGCAGCGATTCGATCGCGGCGCGCATCAGGGCCAATAGGAAGGTCACGATAATCGCGTAGTAGACGAGGTCCTGAGTACGAACCACCCCCTCGAGCGCGGGCTGGAAGTGCGAACTCAAGCCCAGGTAGCGGATCAGTTCCTGCCCGACTCCCGGCGGAGCCAGTTGAGCCAGAAACTCGAGCAGGTAGAGAATCAGACCGACGATGATCGCAACGACGGCCGCCACGATCTGGTTCTGTGTCAGCGCAGAAGCGAAGCAGCCGATCGCGGCGAGCGCCGCACTGTAGCAGAAGAGGCCGAGCAGACCCGCTAACGTCTGCAGGAGTTCGGGGTTGCCGTAAAGAAGCAGCAGGGCGGGAAAGCAGCCCGAGATCCCGACCAGTAGGAGGATCGGGGCCAGTACCCCCAGATACTTGCCCAGCACGATCTCCCAGGTCGAGAGCGGACTCGTGAGCAGGAGCTCGAAAGTCCCGTTGGCCCGCTCCTCCGCAAAAGTGCGCATCGTGACGAGCGGAATCAGGAAGACCAGGATGACCGAGAAGCTCCCGAACGAAGGCGCGATCACCTCGCTGTTCAGGTTCATCCGCTGCAGGTACTCGAGCATCTGCAGCTGTTGAACCTGTTGCACACGCTGGACGAAGAAGCCGAGGCCCACGAAGAAGAAGTAGCCCGCGAGCACGGAGTAGCCGGCGAGCAAGACGTACGCTGCCGGCGTCACGAACAGCGAGCGCACTTCACGCGCCGCGATCGCGCCCACGTGCCTCACGCGGAACGCTCCCCGTCGGGCGCTTCCCCGGGGTCCGGACGCTCGCTTCGGCCGGCCGCCTCGCGCAGGAACACCGCCTCGAGCGTGTCCGTGCCGCGCACCTCTTCGAGCGACCCGTCGACACGGATCGAACCGTCTGCGATCAGGAGCACGCGCCGACAGATCGCCTCGACTTCGGGCAGGATATGCGTGGAGAGGATGACGGTCCGGCCCTCATCCTGGGCCAGCGTGCTGATCAGGCGCCGGATCTCGAGCACCTGCACCGGATCGAGGCCCGAGGTCGGTTCGTCGAGTACCAGAACCTTCGGTTCGTGCACGATCGCCTGCGCCAACCCGACGCGCTGACGAAAGCCCTTCGAGAGCGTCCGGATCACGCGCTGCTGAACCTCGCGCAGGCCACAGCGAGCGAGGGCATGTTCCACCCGGGCGCCGCGCACGCTCCGCGGAACGTCCTGGATCGTGGCCGCGTATCGGAGGTAACTCTCGACGCGCATCTCGGGATAGAGCGGCGGCGTCTCGGGCAAATAGCCGATCTCGCGCCGGGCCGCGATCCCGTCGCTGTCGAGACGATGACCCGCCACTCGGACGGATCCCTCGGATGCCGGCAAAAAGCCGGTCAGGATTCGCATGACGGTGGTCTTGCCGGCCCCGTTGGGACCCAGAAGGCCCACTACCTCACCGCGCTCGATCCGGAAGGAGACGTCGCGCACTGCGACCAGATCGCCAAAGCGCCTGGACACCCCCTCGACCTCGATCAATCCGCTCCCCCGCACACCCGACCTGCGTCGCCGCGAGTAGATTACGCAAGCCGTCGGAGGCGGCGCAAGAGCCCAGGCGCATCTCAGCGGGAGGAGAGCGCATCGCGCAACGCATCCCCGAGCCAGTAGAAGGCGAGCAGCGTGACCGCGATCGCGATCCCGGGAAACAGGATCAGGTGCGGGTAGGAGCGCATGGCCGCGAAGCCGTCGCTCGCGAGCACACCCCAGCTCGCGAAGGGAGGCTGGATACCGAGCCCGATGAAGGAAACCGTGGACTCCGCCAGGATGGCGGCCGGGATCCGGAAGCTCAGGGTCACGAGAATCGGACCGGCGATGTTCGGCAGAATCTGGCGGACCAGGATGCGGCTGCCTCGGGCCCCACCCGCTCGCGCCGCCTCCACCCAGACCTCTTCGCGGGCCTGCAGCACCAGCCCGCGCACGAGCCGCGCGACCGCGACCCAGCTCGAGAAGGCCAGCGCCAACACCACGGCGACCAGCGTCCGGTACAGGTCCGGAACCCCCGAAAGCCCAGACTCGAGCAGCTGCTTGATCAAGATGATGAGCAGGATGTCGGGCAGCGAGTAGACCACGTCGACCACGCGCATCAGGACTCCGTCGAGGCGGCCCCCCAGGTACCCGGAAAGGCCCCCGTAGACCAGGCCGATCAGCAGCGCGATCGCGGTCGACGCGACCGCGACGATGAGCGAAACCCGCGCCCCCTCCGCGAGCCGCGAGGCCAGGTCGCGCCCGAGCGCGTCGGTCCCCATCCAGTGGTCGCGGCTTGGACCTTCCAGCGCCCGGTCCGCGTCCTGGACGTCATACGCGTAGCCCGAGATCGAGTCGCCCGCGATCGCCACGGCGAAGAGTCCGATCAGCATGCCGATGCCGAGCCAGCCGAGCACACCCAGCGAGCGGGTCCGGCGGCCCGTCATGCTTTCGACCGCCCGAGCCGAATCCGCGGATCGAGCCACGCGTAGAGCAGATCGACCGCGAGATTCGCGATCACGATCAGCGCCGCGTACACGAGGGTCACACCCAGGACCAGCGGATAGTCGCGATTCGTCACTGCGGTCACGAAGAAACGTCCCATGCCGGGGATCGCGAAGACCTTTTCGACCACGAAGGAGCCGGTGAGTAGCATGGCGAGCAGCGGACCGAAGTAGGTCGTCACGGCCAGCAGTGCGTTTCGCAGGACGTGATGCCGGCGGACGCGCGCTTCCGAGACGCCCTTCGCCCGGGCGGTCCGAACGAAGTCCATGTCGATCACGTCGAGCACCGAACTGCGCGTGAGACGCGCAATGTAGGCCGCGGGGGCCGCAGCGAGCGTGATTGCGGGCAGCACCACGGAGAGCGGCCCCTCCCAGAGCCCGGCGGGCAGCCAGCCCAGCCAGAGCCCGAATCCGAGAATCAGGCCCGCCCCCAAGACGAAGCTCGGAAGCGACATCCCCACGACGGCCAGCATCCCGAGCACGCGGTCCGGCGCCCGGCCCCTCCGGACAGCACCGGCGAGCCCGGCCGAGACTCCGAAGAGCAGCGAGATCGCGAGCGCCGCACTCCCGAGCTCCATCGAGACCGGAAAGGCGTCTGCCAGGATCTGCGTCACGTCCCGGCCCAGGTACTTGTAGGAGGGGCCGAGGTCGCCGGTCAGGATCCCGCCCAGATAGCGCAGGTACTGGCGCGCCACGGGCTCGTCCAGGTGGTAGCGCGCCTCGACGTTCCGGAGGATCTCCGGCGGCAGCGTCTTCTCGCGGTCGAAGGGGCCGCCCGGAATGACGCGCAGCAGCGCGAAGGTGATCGTCGCCACCACCAGCAGTACCGGAACGCCCTGCAGCAACCGGAGGGCCGCGTAGCGGATCACTCGACCCACACCTGATCGAGGTAGAGAAGATCCATTGCGTTCGGCTCGAATCCGCGCAGTCGTTCGCCCACCACCAGGTTGACCGAAGACACGAAGAGCGGAACGATCGGCGCGTCGTCCTCGCACAGGATCCGCTGCGCGGCGTCGTAGAGTTCCTGCCGCCGGGACACGTCGGTCTCCCGGGCCGCCTCCAGAACGAGTTCGTCGTACTTCGAATTTTCCCAGTTGGTATGGTTATTTGCGCTCCACGACGTGAACAGATTCATGAAGTTGTCCGGGTCCGGAAAATCGGCCCCCCAGCCCAGCCGGTAGACGGCTGGCGGAGAGGCCGCGAGTTCGCGCAGGAACACCTTCCACTCGCGGTTCTCGAGTTCTACCCGAACGCCGAGGTGCGTCTGCCACTCGGACTGGATCTTCTCTGCGACGAGCTTGTGCGTCTGGTCGGTGTTGTAGACGACGCGAATCGGATCGAGCGCCGTCGGGTCCAGGCCCGCCGCCTCGAGCAGCGCACGCGCCGCCTCCGGGTCAAATCGCAGCCCGATCTCCGGATTGTGGTTCGGCATACCCGGCGGGAGCCAGTACGCGGCCGCGATCTCGCCGCCGCGGAGCAGCGTCGGAAACTGGCTCCGGTCGATCGCCATCGAGAACGCGCGCCGGACGCGGACATCGTCGAAGGGCGGCTTGAGGGTGTTGAAGCCGTAGTAATAGCCGCGAAGCGCGGGGACATGCCGGTAGCCCGGATGATCCTGGTAGCGCCGGATCTCCAGCGGCGGCAGGCGCACCAGGTCGAGCAGGCCCTGTTCGAAGAGCACGAGCGCCGGCGAGCCCTCCTCGATCATGTAGCCCAGGATCCTCTCGAGCGGCGGAGGCCCGGCGTAGAAGTCCGGGTTTCGGACCAGGGAGATCCGGTACTCGTGCAACCACTCGTCGAGCAGGAAGGGTCCCAGCGTGACGAGCTTCCCGGCCTCGGCCCAGGCGTCGCCGTGCGCGTCGATGAGATCGAGGCGCACCGGAAAGGTGACCATGAAGGTCGTGATCGAAGCGAAGTAGACGATCGAGGCCACCAGCTTCACCTCGAGGGTATGCGGGCCGAGCGCCCGCACGCCCAGCGTCTCGGGATCGCTCGAGGTGCCCGAGTTCAGTTCGCGCGCACCTTCCACGTCGAACAGGAAGTACGCGTACTCCGCAGCCGTCTCGGGATCGAGCAGACGCCGCCAGCCGTCGACGAAGTGGCGTGCCTCGAGCGGGACCCCGTCGCTCCAGCGAACGTCGCGCCGCAGGTGGAAACGCCAGGTGCGCCCGTCGGCCGAACTCTCCCAGCGCTCTGCGAGTGCAGGCACGGGCTGGAGTCCGGGCCCGAGCCGGGTGAGACCGCGCATGAGTTGCTCGATCACGGTGATCGAAACCGAATCGGTGGCGCGGTTCCAGTCGAGCGTCGGCGGCTCGGTGCCCAGATTGAGCCGCAGCGTTCCCCGGGGGGCCGCAGCCCCGCCGGGACCGAACCCGTCACACGCGAGCGCCAGGGCCAGTCCCGCGGCCGCCGTCAGCGCACGCGCGAAGCAACTCCCCACGGCCATAGGCTAGCCGTTTAGCTAGCTTCCCCGCCCGTGAGGGTCGCCGTGGTCATCGAACGGCTCTCGAGGTTCGGGGGCGGGGTCGAAGCGGCCGCCTTTCAGTTGCTCCGCGAACTCGGGAGCCGCGGAATCGACGTGAGCGTCGTCTGCCACCGGATCGAGGACGCACCGCCGACGGGCGTTCGGGTCCTGGCGCTCCGGATCCCGGCCCGCTGGCAGCCGCTCCGGCTGCTCGCGTTCTCGCAGCGCGCCGCGCGCGCTACCCGGGGCTTCGACGTCGTACATGCGTATTCCCGAACCCGGAAACAGGACCTGTACCGAACCGGCGGCGGGAGCCACGCCGACTACATGGAACGGGCCTACCCTCGTCCGCGGCTCCGGCGGCTCTTCTCTCCGCGCCACCGCGCGATCCTGGCGATCGAGGAAGCCGTCTTCCGCGACCCGAGTCAGTTGCTGCAGTGCAACGCCAACAGAACCGCCACCGAGATCACGGAGCGCTACGGCGTCGATCCGAAGCGAATCGCCGTGGTCTACAACGGGGTCGACACCGAGCGCTTTCACCCCGAGAAAAGCGCGCGTGCGCGGGAAGGGATGCGCCGGGAACTCGGACTCGAGGGTCCCGCGGCTCTGTTTGCGGGCAACGGATTCCGCCGCAAGGGCCTCGACCGGGCGATCGAAGCGCTCGCCCGGAGCCGGGGCCGCGCGACGCTGCTGGTTGCGGGAGCCGACGACCCGGCGCCCTACCGGCGACTCGCGAGCGCGCGCGGCATCGCGGAACGGGTGCGCTTTCTGGGACACCGAGCCGACGTCGAAATGCTCTACGCCGCGGCCGATCTGCTGCTGCTCCCAACGCGCTATGACGCCTTCGCCAACGTTTGCCTGGAGGCGATGGCGGCGGGCCTGCCGGTCGCCACGACCCCGACAAACGGGGCCTCCGAGCTGATCCGCCACGGCGAGAATGGGCTCGTGCTCGAGCGCGACTGGGCTCCGGCCTGGGCGCTGCTCGAGGAACCCGAACGCTGCGCCTCGTTCGCAGCGGCCGCGCACGAGACCGCGGCGGCCCATACCTGGTCGCGGCACGCCGACCAGGTCCTCGCACTCTACGCGCGGATTACGGAAGCGCGGCGCGGGGCCCAGCCGGCATGAGCCAGCCCGAGATCGAGCTGCTGCTCCGGAGCCTGAGGGCGCACTCCGTGCCGGACGGAGCCGAAGTCATCAAGCGGAACCGCGTCAGGTTCGTGGTTCGTGCGGGCGACCGACTGGTGAAGCTGTTCCACGAACGTCCGAAAAATGCCGTACGCGAAGCGAGCGCGCTGCGCGAGGCCGAGCGACGCGGCGTGTGCGTGCCACCGCTCCTCGATTCGGGGCCCGATTGGCTGGCAACGCGCTGGATCGAGGGCCGCCTGGCCGGCCGCCCCGACCTAGGTCGGATCCTCGCAAGCGTGGATGCGATGCATAGCGGCGGAATGCTGCACGGCGACCTCAGTCTCTCGAATCTGCGGATCGGCGAAGGCAAGCTCTGGATCACCGACCTGCAGCGCTCGCGCTTCTTCCCCTGGCTGCCGCGGGTACTCCGGAATCGCGAACTCGGCAGGCTGGCCGCTTCGCTCGGCGAGCCCCTCCCGCCCGAACTCGAACGCGTCCGCTTCTGGTGCGCACTGCGCGAGCACCAGCACTGGCGGAGCCGCACCCGGCGTTGCCTGATCGAGGGCGGCAGCTTCACGCCCTTGCCGGCCCTCGGACTCCAGGGCTTTCGCCGCCGCGAGGTCGACGCCCGCGAGTTGGTCCGGACCCTCGAGCGGGATGCGGACGCGTCGCCAATCAAGCGCTCACGCGACGTCCGCGTGGAGCGACGGGGGCGCTGGATCGTCAAGGAACACCCCACCACCCGGGCGGCCCGGCGGGCCTGGGTGGCAGGCTGCGGACTCGAAACCCGCGGCATCGTGACCGGGCGGGCCGTCGCCTGGGTCGGTCGCTGGCTCGTGATGGAGGACGCGGGCGATCTGCTCGGCGCCTTCGTCGAACGCGACTTCGCGAAGACCTCGGCGCGCGATCGCGAAGAGCTGGCCGACGCCCTGGCGAGCCTGCTCGCGCGCCTTCACCGGCGCGGGATCTACCACGCCGATCTCAAGGCCGGAAATCTCTGCTGGACGCCTGGCGCGCCCCCACGCCTGATCGACTACAGCCGCGTTCACTTCAGGCGCCAGGTCGGCGCCAGGCGGCGGATCAAGAACCTGGCTCAACTGAACGCCTCGCTGCCGGATGTCGTGCCGGCCGAACTCCGTGAGCGGGCTCTGCAGCGCTACCTGCAGGAGGTCGGAGAACCCCGCGACCCGACCCGCTTCCGGGCACGCGTGATCCGCGAGAGCCTCAGACGCGGCCACCGCTGGAGCGGATGTTGAGCCATCGGAAGTGGACCCCGCCGAGCGAGCCGGCCTCGCCGTCCTCGTACTCGAAGTCGGGCTTCTTGGGCGATTGCCTCATGATCTGCTGGAACAGTGCGATCTTGCGGGGCGGCTCATCCGGATTCGGGCTGTGAAAGACCAGACTCACCTCGCCGCGCGAGCTCAGCACGTTGAGAACCAGCGTGGCGAGCGTGAAGAGTTTGTTGGCACCCTCCGTGGCTTCTACCGAGAAGACCGGCAGATCCACCCGGTCGAGTCCAAAGTTGTATTCGATTCGCATGCACTTGACTCCTTGGAGTAGTTCGAGCCCCCCCGCACATCATCGGCGGATCCCTCCCGGATCCTCAGAGCGGGGCGAGGTGACAGGCTGAGCGATGGCCGGGATGGATCTCGCGAAGCGCCGGCGTCTCGCTCCGGCAGCGCTCCACCACGCGCGGGCAACGCGGGTGAAACGGGCAGCCGGAGGGCGGCGCCAGCGGGCTGGGAACGTCGCCCGAGAGCTGAATCCGGTCCCGGCGGCCGCCGGGATTTGGCTCCGGCACCGCCGAGAGCAGGCTCTCGGTGTAGGGGTGCTGGGGCCGGGCGTAGAGGTCCCGGGAGGGCGCCTCCTCGACCACGCGGCCCAGGTACATGACGAACACGCGGTCGCTCATGTGCTTCACCACGCGCAGGTCGTGCGAAATGAACAGATACGCCACCCCCAGCTGCTTTTGAAGATCGAGCATTAGGTTGAGGATCTGGGCCTGGATTGAGACATCGAGGGACGAGACCGGCTCGTCGGCCACGATCAGCGACGGGCGAAGGGCGAGGGCGCGCGCGATCCCGATGCGCTGTCGCTGTCCCCCGCTGAACTCGTGCGGGTAGCGGCTGGCGTGCTCCGGGCGCATCCCGACCGTCTCCAGCAGTTCCGCCACCTGCCGGCGGCGGGCATCGCCGCGCGCGATGCGGTGGATGCCGAGCCCCTCCCCGATCGCGTCCCCGACCCGCATGCGCGGGTTCAGCGAAGCGTAGGGATCCTGGAAGACGATCTGCATCCGGCGGCGCAGGGCCCGAAGCTCGCGGCGCCCGGCGGCGCGCACGTCCTGACCCTCGAAGCTGATCTCTCCCCGGTCGGCCTCGATCAGCCGCAGGATGGTCCGGCCGAGCGTCGACTTGCCACAGCCGGACTCTCCCACCAGACCCACGGTCTCCCCCGAGTTGACGTCCAGATCCACGCCGTCGACGGCCCGGAGCCACGCGCGCCGCGCGAGAAATCCTCCGCCGACCGAGAAACGCTTGTGCAGCCCCCGGACCCGGAGCAGCGGCGCGCTCACGACGCGATCCCCGCAGCGGCCGGAACCGGGTTGTGACACGCGGTCAGCCGCCCTCCCGCGAGGGGCGCGAGTTCGGGATCAACCCGGCCACAGAGTTCGAGCGCGCGCGAGCAGCGGTCACGGAAGTGGCAGCCCCCGCGCCGCTCTGCCAGGTCGGGAACGACGCCCGGAATCGTGTGCAGGCGCTGGCGCTGGCCGACCTCGCCTCCCGTCATCGAGCGCAGCAGGCCATAGGTGTAGGGGTGCCGCGGAGCAGCAAAGATCTCGCGGACTCCGGCGGTCTCGACGACTCGGCCCGCGTAGAGCACGGCCACGCGTTGCGCGACCTCGGCCACCACGCCGAGATCGTGGGTGATCAGCAGAACGCCGAGCCGCATGCGCTGCTTCAGCTCCTCGATCAACTCCAGGATCTGGGCCTGGATGGTCACGTCGAGGGCCGTGGTCGGCTCGTCCGCAATCAGCACGTCGGGCGAACACGACAGCGCCATCGCGATCATGACGCGCTGGCGCATGCCCCCCGAGAGCTGGTGAGGATAGTCGCGGAGGCGCAGCCCGGGTGAGTCGATCCCGACCAGATCGAGCAGTTCGACGACGCGGTCTCGCCGCTGCCGGCGGCTCAGGTCCGTGTGAACCTTGAGCGCCTCTCCGATCTGGTTCCCGATGTTGAAGACCGGGTTGAGCGAAGTCATCGGCTCCTGGAAGATCATCGAGATCTGGTTGCCGCGCACCGCCTGCAGTTCCTTGGGCGAGGCCGCCAGCAGGTCCTGTCCCTGGAACAGGATCTCGCCCGCCTCGACCTCGGCGGGAGGTTCCGGCAGCAGCCGCAGCACCGAGAGCGCCATGACGGACTTGCCGCAGCCCGACTCCCCGACGACACACAGGGTCTCGCCTCGGCAGAGTTCGAGGTCGACCCCGTCGACCGCCGGAAACACGCCGGCATCCGTGCGAAAGCTCACGCGCAGCCCCCGAATCTGGAGAATCGGTTCGCTCACGGGCGCGCACCATCGAGCCCGGGCCGGAACAGCCTCGGTTCGAGCGCGAGATTCAATTCGACCTCTTCGAAGTCGACCTCGGCCCGAACCCGGGAACCCGGGAACGAGAACGTGATCTCGAACGGGTAGCGGCCCCCGGCCACCGGACGCCACTCGGCGTACTCGGCCGCCCAGCGCTCACCGCCCCGAAGATCGATCGCCTCGATCCCGCGCAGTTCGCCACCGGGGCCGAGGCGGAGCCGCTGCATCGGATAGCTGAGCCAGCGCTCCGTGCCGCGAGCCCAGACTTCGCGCGGTGCCAGCAGTGGTTCGAGGCCGTCGAGCGGAGCCGCCAGCAACGCCGCCACCGCTTCTGCCGGCGCGAGGTCGAGTCCCAGCGTCCGACGCAGCGTATCCGGGAGTACAGGACCCTGCTCGAACTTCTGTCCGTCGAAGAACAGATAACGCTGCCCATCCGTGACGAGCAGCGACTGGGTCTGGCCCAGAAAGTTGAGCCCTTCGAAACGCAGGCTCGCCGGGCGCCGGGCCAGGATGATCTCCCTCACGCTTCCCGAGCCACCGGGGCCTTCGATTCGAACGCTGGCCACGGCGCGGACCGAGAGGCGCCGCGCGCCTTCCGCCCGCAGCTCCGCGACCTCAGAGAGCAGTTCGGCATCCGCGAAGGGTTGAAGCACCAGCGGCGGCAGCAGCGGCGCGCGCGTCGCACATCCTCCGAGCAGCAGCAGCGCGCTCGCGACAGCAGGCCACCAGGGAACCCGCCGCAACTGCGCGCCCGGGCCCCGCCTCAACGCGCGATCTCGGTCCGCGACGAGGACAACTGGAGTTCGATCAGGTCGATCTGGCGACGAATGTCGAGCGCGTCCTCGGTCTTCGGGCCCAACTCCAGCGCGCGCCGATACGCGGCGAGCGCGTCGTTGAGCCGGAACACCGCGCGATAGGCATCCGCGAGGTGGCGCGTGATCAGCGGATCGTCCGGATCGATCATCTCGATCGCAAGCTCGAGCACCTCGACCGACTGGCGCAGCGATCTCCGCGACTCGGTCACCCGGCCCTTCGCGAGTTCTGCGAGGCCGCGCTTGTAGAGCACCCAACCCAGACTGTCGGTGACGTACCCGTCGTCGGGCCGGAGTTCCACGGCGCGCCGCACCAACTCCTCGGCCTCTGCCAGATGGATCCCGCGTTCCGCCCAGGTGTAGCCGAGGTAGTTGAGGCCGCTCGCATGCTCGGGATCAATTTCGATCACCTGCTTCATCAACTCGAGCGCACGCTCCTCGTCTCCCATCTCCCCGTACACGACCCCCAGGTCGTAGAGCAGGTTCGGGTTGCCGGGATGGGCCTCGACCAGCGCCGACATCAGCTCGAGCGCGCCGTCTGAATCCCCGGCTCGCCGCTTCAGCCCCGCGTGGTAGACCTTGAGCGACACCAGGTCGCCCTTGTCACTCGCGGCGATCGCCCGCTGGATCTGCTCCAGCGCCTCGTCGAAGCGTTCCTCGAGATCGAGAACGCGCGCCATCCGGAAGCGCGAGTCCGCGAAGCGGTCCGCTGTCGAGGGAACCGCGCCGAGCGCATCTAGCGCTTCCTGGTGCTGACCGGCCGCGGCGTAGACCACGCCCAGGTAGTAGAGCACCTCGTCGAGCCGCGAGTTGCGCTCCGCAACCGCGCGAAACTCTGCGATCGCGTCGTCGAGTCGATCGTTCTGATAGTAGAAGAAGCCAAGCTGGATCCGCGCGTTCAGATCGTCGGGCGTGCGCGCAACGAGTTCCTCGAGCGCCTCGACCGCACCCTGCCGGTCCCCGGCGGCGTCCCGAAGCTGTGCGATCCGGTGCAGGGCGGCCGGGTCGCCCGGGACCGCGGCGAGCTTCTCCTCCCAGATCGCGAGCTCTCCGGGACCGTCGTCTGCACGACGGTAGAGCCGCGCGATTGCGTCGTAGAGCGGGCTCGGCTGGCCCGGCTTCAGTTCCAGCGCGTCCCGATACGCCCGCTCGGCACCCGCCGCATCCTCGAGTCGCTCCGCGGCCGCCCCGAGTGCGAGGTAGCCCCGAACCGCGTCAGGCCGGCGTTCGATCAAGATCTCGGCGACCGCACGCGCGTCCTGGAGCTTTCCACTCTGAAGGTAGAGGTTGAACAACACGAGATAACCCTCTGGTTTCAGACGGTCCTGCTCGAGCGCCTCTTCGAGTAGAAAACTCGCGTCCTCGAACCGCCCGGCCGACGCATAAACCGCGGCCAGACCCTGCCGGACCTGGATGTCCTCCGGATCGAGTTCGAGGGCGCGCTCCGCGTGCGCGGTCGCGCGGTCGAGCTCTCCGATCCGGGCCCAGACTTCTGCGAGGTGCCTCTGGAGCAGCGACGAATCAGGGTCGAGCAGCGCCGCCTGCTCGTACGACTCGGCGGCCTCCCGCAGTTGACCGTTGACCTCGAGCAGTCGCGCGCGCATGAAGTGCGCGCCCGCCTGGGCCTCCGGGGGGGGAACCGGAAGCGGCATGCGAGATCGCGGCGGTGCTGTCGCGCATCCGGCGAGCAGACAGAGCGCGACCAGCGCCCCCGCCCATCTGGCCCTCGCGCCATACCCACCGACCGGTCTCGCAGCCTGCCTCATGCCCATACGCTCAGGCGTGGATGACCTGCCCGAAGGCGTCGAGCACTGACTCGTGCATGGCCTCGGAAAGCGTCGGGTGCGGGAAGACTGTCTGCATCAGTTCGTGCTCGGTCGTCTCGAGCTTACGCGCGATGGCGAAGCCCTGAATCAACTCCGTGACCTCTGCGCCAAGCATGTGGGCCCCGAGCAGTTCCCCCGTCCGGGCGCAGAAGATCGTCTTCACCAACCCGTCGCGGTCGCCGAGCGCGATGGCCTTGCCATTGGCCTGGAATGGGAACCGGCCGACGCGCACCTCGTAGCCCGCCTCGCCCGCAGCCCGTTCGGTCAGGCCGACGCTCGCGATCTGGGGCCGGCAGTAGGTGCAGCTCGGAATCTCTTTGGGATCGAGCGGCCGCAGCCCCTCGACGCCCGCGATCCGCTCGACGCACAGCACACCCTCGTGGCTGGCCTTGTGCGCGAGCCAGGGCGGCCCGGCGAGGTCGCCGATCGCGTAGATCCCGGGCTCGCCGGTGGCGCCCCATGGATCCGTCACGACGTGGCCCTTCTCGAGCACGACCCCCGTGCCTTCGAGCCCGAGTCCCTCGGTGTTTGCCTGGATGCCGACGGCCAGGATCACGCGATCCGCCTTGATGGTCTCGCTCCCGCCCCCACTGATTTCGACCTCGGCCTCGACGCCGTCGCCGCGTGGCTCCAGCGACCGGACCGTGGCGCCGGTGCGGATCTGGATGCCCTGGCTCTCGAAGAGCTTACGCGCGAGCGTCGCGATCTCGTCGTCCTCAGAGGGCAGGATCTGGGGCAACACCTCGACCAGGGTGACTGCGCAACCGAGGTCCCGGTAGAAGCTCGCAAACTCCACGCCGATCGAGCCCGAGCCCACGATCAGCAGCGATTCCGGAAGCGACTCCGGGACCATGGCCTCCCGATAGGTCCAGATCCGCTCGCCGTCAGGCTCAAGCCCCGGCAGGGTTCGCGCCCTCGCCCCCGTCGCCAGCACGATCTGCTCGGCCCGAAGCTCCCGGGTTCCGGAGCCTTCCGGCCCGCCGTCCGCGGTCACGGCGAGCTTCCCCGGACCGTCCAGCCGCGCCTGGCCCATGAACACCTCCACAGCGTTCTTCTTGAGCAGGTGCTGGACCCCGCGCTGCAGACGACGGGCGACGTCGCGCGAGCGCTTCACGAGGGCCGGCAGGTCGATGCGAATGTCGCGCACACGGAGACCGAACGCGTCCAGGTTGTGGAGCAGGTGGTAAATCTCGGAGGTGCGCAGCAGGGCCTTGGTCGGAATGCAGCCCCAGTTGAGACAGATCCCGCCGAGATGCTCGCGCTCGACCAGCGCCACCCGCAGGCCCAGCTGCCGGGCCCGGATCGCGGCCACGTAACCGCCGGGACCGCCACCTACGACGACGAGGTCGAAGGCCGACCCGCTCTCTTCACTCATGCGGACCTCATCCCGGAGGACTCTCCGGGCCTGCTCTGCCAATCGGCGCGACCGGATGCATGCATGAACGTAGCAGGCCCAGAGGGCTTGTTCCTGCCTCGCTGGCACACCCGTCCACTCGTTTCACTGCTTGCGCGCCCGGGTCCCGGATGGGGCCACCGGCTTCACGGATCCGGCCCGGGGTATGATCGCTGACGCGCGGCTCAGCTGGAGAAACAAGATGCCCGAAGTTGGGAATCCTTTGACCTACCAGGCGCCCGAGGCAGAGGTCGCACCCGAGGTCTGGGTGCTGCAGGGCCAGGGAAATGCACTCGCGGTCGGGACCGAGGCGGGCTTGATCCTGGTCGACAGCGGCGCCGGCGGTTCCAGAACGGACGAGATGATCTCGTCGCTGAGGGAGCGGACCCGGGCACCCGTTCACGCCATCTGCTACTCGCACGGCCACCTCGGCTACAACGCGGGCGTTCCCCAGTGGCTGGCGCACGCCGAGGAGCGCGGCGACCCGGCCCCGCGCCTGATCGCGCATCAGAACCTGGTCCGCCGCTACCGCCGCTACCGGGAGACCGCACCCCTGCAACAGCGACTGGCCGAACTCCAGTTCCGGATGCCGCTCGGGTCGATCGAAGCGGAACTCGAGATCACGGATCCGACCGAGACCTTCGCGGATTCCCTGACGCTCACCCCGCGCGCGGGGGCCACCGGGCGCTGCGTCGAGCTGCTCTGGGCCCCGTCGGAGACCGACGACGCACTCGCCCTCTGGCTCCCGGAGGAGCGGCTGCTCTACGGCGGGGCCGCCGTGATCGCGAGCATCCCCAACGTCGGCACCCCGCTCCGGACGCTCCGCGACACGGTGCGCTGGGCCGAGACCCTCGAGCGCCTCGCGGATCTCGAGCCCGCCGTGGTGATTCGCGAGTTCGGCCCCCCGATCGAGCGGGCGGACGAGGTACAGCGCATCCTGCGAGCCACCGCCGAAGCGCTTCGCTGGCTGCGCGAAGCCGTGGTCGCGCGCATGAACCGGGGCATGAACGTGACCCAGATCCTGCACGACCTGGAGTACCCGCCGGAGCTTTTTGACCAGCCCTGGATGGCGCCCGTGTACGGCTGCCCGGATTACATCGTGCGCGAGATCTACCGCTTCGAGAACGGCTGGTGGGATCGCAACCCGACGAGCCTCCACCCGGCCTCCCAGGACGCTGCCGCCTCCGCGATCGTCTCCGCACTCGCGGACCGCCGCGCGGTCCTCGACCGGGCGCGCGGGCTGGCCGAGCAGGGCCAGCACCAGCTCGCACTGCACGTGATCGACCTGCTTGCCCTGGCGCCCGGAGAGGACCCGGACATCGCCGAGGCCCGCAAGCTCAAGGCGGAGTGGCTCCGGGTCCGTGCCCGAGAGGTGTCGAGCTTCGTTTCGCGGAGCCTGTACCTCTCGTCTTCGCGCCTGATCGAAGAGAACCGGGGCGGGGGGGTCGGAATTCGCTGACAGCCTCGGCTGCGCCGCAGGCTATCCATCGATTCCCGGATCCGGCGTATGCGCAGCCGAGCCACGCCTGCAGGGCTTGAACCCGGCACCGCCCCCGGTCGCCGATCCCGCCCGGAGCGTCCACCGTGGTCTATGATGTCGCGTCCTCGGGCGCCGCCTCGGTAGTCTCGAGCAGGGAGAACCAGATGCAGTTCCGCACCGCCCTCATCCTCAGCGCCTTCACGTGCGCATTCGTCGCGCTGCCCGGGAATCCGCTCGCCGATGACGAGCGGCACTCAAAGCGGCAACACAACGTGGTCACGATCGGAGCCATGGAGGTCCACCCCAAGGTCCTCAAGGTGAGCAAGGACGAGGTCGTGGTGTGGGCGAACTACTCGGAGAAGACCGTCCAACTGAGCTTCCCGAGCGATATGGCGAAGAAGTTCACCTGCCCGATCCGGCCCCGCTTTTACCAGAGCGGAAACGGCCGACTGCTCTCTGAGCCGATCCGCGATCTCGAATTCGCAATGCCTTGCCGGATCGAGCCGGGCAGATATCCCTACGAGGTACTGGGATTGAGTTCGCCCGGGCCCATCGACATCAACCCCGAAGCGGTGGTCGGTTTCTCGGCAAAGGGCACGCTCATCGTCGAGTAAGCGCACCGGGTGCCCGCCCGCGCGAACCCTCGATGATCCCGCGATCGACGAGTTCATCGAGAAGCTGATCGACACACGACTCGAGCGCATTCTCGTGCGTGCGGACCACGATCTCGGGGCGCTCGGGCGGCTCATACGGAGCCGAGACCCCGGTAAACTCCGATACTTCTCCCGCGCGCGCTCTCCGGTAGAGGCCCTTCACATCTCGCTCCTCGCAGGTCTCGAGTGGACAGTCCACGAAGACTTCGATGAAGTCCCCGGGGTCGAAGATCTCGCGGACGGCCGCCCGGTCGACCCGATACGGCGAGATGAATGCGGCCAGAACCAACTGGCCCGCGTCCGTGAACAACTTGGCCACCTCGCCGACCCGACGGATGTTCTCGCTCCGATCCTCGCGGGAGAATCCCAGATTCGCGTTCAGCCCCTGGCGAAGCCTGTCTCCATCGAGCACGTAGGCACTGACTCCGCGTCGCAGGAGTTCGTGCTCCAGCGCGTGGGCCAGCGTCGACTTGCCCGAACCCGACATCCCCGTGAACCAGAGGGTGGCCGCCGCATGGCCTAGCAGCGCCCGGCGATCCTCGCGAGTGACCCGACCTTCGGCCCAGCTCAGGTTCTGGCTCTTGGGCGGCTGGGGCAGACTGATTCTCCGTCGCGGCGGAGGCCGGAGCATAGCACCCGGCACCGGAGCCGAAGTCGGGCTAGGAGTCCAGGCCGCGCTTGCGGCGAAACGCCTCGACCGCGGCGGCCAGCGCCCCCCGTGCCAACTCCGCGCTATGCGCGCGATCCGGCGAGAGGGAGAGCGCTTGCGCAAGATCCCGGGCGGCGAACTCGACCGCGCAGGCAAGCGGCTGTCCCAGGACCCGCTCGGTCGCGAGGCTGGCAGCCGCGATCGTCGCCGGGCAGCCAAAGGCCTTGAACGCCGCCTCGCGCACCACATGATCCGGTCCGACCCGGATTTGAATCCGCACCAGATCGCCCTCCGCGGCAGCACCCGCTTCGCCACCCGCCACGTCGGGATCGCCCGACGGGAGGCGGCCGGCGTTCCTGGGGTGTCGGCAATGCTCGATCACCGCGGGGCTGTAGAACTCAGGCACGCCGGTCGTCCCAGAGCGGCGAGACACTTCGCAAGCGCTGCACCTGCTCTACGATCCGGTCCGCCGCGAACTCGATCTCTTCGGCCGTATTGAAACGCCCGAGGCCGAAGCGGATCGACGAGAGCGCTCGCTCGCGACCGAGCCCGAGCGCTCGCAGCACGTGCGAGGGCTCCCGGCGCGACGAGGAACAGGCGGAGCCCGAAGAGAGCGCCAGTTCCGGCAGCCCGAGCAGCAGCGCCTCGCCCTCGACACCCTCGAAGCACAGGTTCAGGTTGCCCGGAAGCACGTTCTCGGCCTCGCCGTTCCGCCGGATCGAGGGGAGTTCCGACGACAGGCGTTCCAGCAGTCGATCGCGTAACCCGCCGACGCGGAGGCCCTCGGGCTCCAGTTCGTCGACCGCAATTTCGCAGGCCCGGGCGAAGCCGACTGCGAGCGCGACCGGGGCCGTGCCGCTGCGCAGGTCGCGCTCGCTGCCGCCCCCGTACAGGATCGGGACCAGCGGTACGCGCGGCCGACGCCTGACGAACAGCGCCCCGATTCCCTTGGGGCCGTAGAGCTTGTGTGCCGAGCACGAGAGCAGATCCACGCCCAGGGCCGCGACGTCGACCTGAACCTTGCCCAGCGACTGCGTCGCATCGGTGTGGAGCGGAACGCCGCGCGCGCGCGTGAGTTCGGCAATCTCGGCGATCGGCTGGAGCACCCCGATCTCGGCGTTGGCGTGGGCGATGCTCACCAGCACCGTGTCCGGCTCGATCGCGGCCGCGACCGCATCGGGCGACACGAGGCCCGCGCGATTCACCGGGAGGACCGAGACCCGAACCTCTTCCTTCTCGAGCGCCCGGCAGGAATCCAGAATCGAAGGATGCTCGGTGGTGCAGGTCACGATGTGCGCGGCACGCCCACGCCGCGCGCGCGCCGCGCCGAACAGGGCCAGGTTGTTGGCCTCGGTCGCGCCGGAGGTCAGCCACAGGTCTCGCGCATCCGCCCCGAGTGCTGCCGCGATCGTCCCGAGCGCCGCCTCCAGCGCATCCCGGGCGCGCCAGCCGAAGGCATGCGTCACACTCGAGGCATTCCCAAAATGCTCGGAGAAATAGGGGAGCATCGCCTCGACCACACGGGGGTCGCAGCGCGTCGTCGCGTGGTTGTCGAGGTAGATCGGCAGATGCATGACCGGCTCGCGACCCGGGAAGCCCGGCGAATCCTCCTCTTGGCGGCCTGCCGGGCATAGTGCATCCTGAGTCTCGCTGTCGCCAGGAGGCATTCGGAGTCATGCTGCCCGGTTATCTGGCCGGTGTCCTTGCCGTGGTCGGGGTCCTGCTGTCCGCTCCGGGTGGCGTCCCGGCTTCCGACGACGCGGTTCCGGAGGGGCCGCAGAGTGCCCGGGCGCTCGCGGAGGGCTGGTTTCACCAGCACCAGGGGTTCGACGCGGTAGAGGCGTACGAGGCCCGACACGGGGCCGTCCGGATCGAGTTCGCGATCGCGCGGAAGTGGGTGAACGGAACGGCGAAGGTCCTGCTCGACTTCAACAAACCCGAGGCGCTCGAGGGACTCATGCTGCTCTTTCTGCAGCAACGCGACCGGTCGGATGACCTGTTCGTGTATCTCTCTCCCCGCCTCTTTCCCCCGGCCATCGCGCGCCGAATCCGGCGCCTGCACGTCGGCCAACTCGACCTTGGGCTTCCGGCGGCTGCGCGCTTTGTTCAGATCGGCGACTTCCGCCCGTTCCTGCCGGGCGAACTGCAACACACGCGAGCGGCCGATCTCGAGATCGAGGGGGAGCTCTGCCACATGGTCGAGAGCCGGCCGGTCAAGGCCGGACGCTTCCCGTTCGATCGCCTCGAACTCGCGATCTCGAGACGGACCGGGGTCGCGCTCCGAACCCGCCACTACCGGGGCGAGCAGTTGATCCGCGAGGTCTACGTCTCTCCGAAGGACGTCGCAGAATTCGACGGCCGCTGGCTCCCCCTCCGGCAGCAGATTCGGGTCCCGGGCCAGCCCGCACTCGAGCTGACGCTCAAGAACATGGACGTCGAACTTCCGCTTCCGGCCCGCCTCTTCTCGCCCCGGAATCTGATCGCCCAGAAGTTTCCGAGCTTCTAGCAGCGCCTCATGCTCGGGGGTGTTTCTACCGATCTGTTCCAGCGCACTTCGGAAGCGGAGACGAACGAGCATGCGGCGACACGGCTGGACCCTCTTGGTCATGCTGCCCTTCATTACGGGCTTCGACGGATCGCGCGCACGAGAAGCGCTCGACCTCGCGTTCCACAACCTCTACGGAGCGGACGTGCTCGCCGCTGTCGAACTCGTGATCTCGGCTCCCTCGGAGAACGTGCGGGTCGAGTTCGCGTACGGCCGCAAGCGGACGCCCGAAGGCACCCGCACCCTGCTCTACAGCCAGAGCGGCGACCGCCGGAGCCCGCGCGCACTGCTCGTCCAGCGCCCGGGCGGCAGCGACCGCATCTACCTCAGCGAAGGCACCCAGGGCGCCGTCCGACCGCTCGCGGCCGGGAACCACACCTGGCCGCTGTTCGGCAGCCACTTCAACTACGACGACTTCCGTACCCACAGCGCCGACGAGTACCGGATCGAGGTGCTGGGGCCGGACCGCCTGCAGGGCGAGCCGTGCCAGGTACTACGCCTGCGACCCGTCGTCGGGCCGTACAGCATGGTCGTGATGTGGCTCTCAACAGAACGGCCCGTGATCGTGCGCGCCGACTACTTTGACCGAAAGGGCCTGTTCAAGCGCTACCGCCTGGCGCTCGAGCACCTGGAACAGCACTTCGAGTGGTGGGTACCGATGAAGGACGAAATGCTCAACCTCCGGACCGGACGACGCACGACCCGGCAGATCCGCAACATCATGGTCGACAGCTACCTCGGAGACGAGGTCTTCAGCCTGCGCCACCTGGCGCGCGGGAGGATGCCGCGCTTCTGAGGCGGCCCAGCGCCTCGATCGTCCGCACCGAAACTTCCGTCGGGATTCCGGCGAGCTGAACCCGGGCCAGGACCTCCGTCACTCCGAGCTCGGCGAGTTCCGCCAGGCGCTCGCCCACCTCGCGTTCCGAACCCACGACCGCAATCTCGAGCGCCTCCGCGGGTCCGATCTCGTCCGGCCGGGTCGGGCCTTCGAGCAGCGGCATGCCCCAGGCGGCGTAGCGCGCGTAGACGCGCGCGAGCAGGGGCCCGACCGCATCCGGATCGGCGACCAGCACGTCGCGAATCACCGGAACGGTTGACGCTCCGGGCGCGTCGGGCGGGACGCAGTCCGCGTAGAGCCGCAGCTTGCGGGCGAGGAGGGCGGGCCTCTCGAAGAACTGCGAGAGCAGCGGAAGCCCGAGGCGCGCGATCCGACGGACGGCGCCGGGCTGCCAGCCGCCCCCGACCCAGATGGGGGGTCCACCGGGCCGGACCGGCCGCGGCTCGGGCGTCACCGCGGCCCCAACCGGGAAGTGCCGGCCCTCGGGCGGCATGCAGGCCGGCTCCTGAAACGCACCCCGCAGCAGCGCCAGCGCCTCGTCGAACCGGGCACGCCGCGTCTCGGGCGGGACGCCGAAGCCCGAAAATTCCTCCAACCGGTAGCCGAGCCCCACGCCCAGAATCAGGCGACCGGCCGAGAGCGCGTCCAGTACCAGGGCCTCTTCTGCCACCAGCAGTGGGTGCTCCGCAAAGGACAGCGAGAGCGTCGCAACCCCGATCGAGACGCGGCGCGTTCGAGCCGCGAGCGCGGCAGCCGCCAGCAACGGCGAGGGGCCGTGCGCTTCCTCGGTGAAGTGATTGCCGTCGACCCAGACGCCATCCAGGCCGCAGCCCTCCGCGCGCTCCGCGTGCGCGAGCATCTCGCCGTAGATCTCGTGCAACGAACGCCCGGGCTCCCGCTCGAGCGGGAAGGGGCCGATCCCGATGCGCAAGCCCTCGCGCGTTCCCGGTTTCCTCGAACCGCTCACGCCGGACGAACGAGCAGCAGGAAGCGCTCCCGGTTCCCCTTGGGCCCGGCGAGCACGCTCTCCGCCTCTCCTTCCACAGCGAGGCCCAGCCGTTCCGCCGCTTCCCTCACCTGCCGGACTGCGCGGTCGCGCGCTTCGGGATCCCGGACCACGCCACCCGACCCGACCGCACCCCGCTCGAGTTCGAACTGAGGCTTCACCAGGACCAGCAGTCTTCCGCCGGGCCGCACCAGGTCCCGGAGCCGGACAAGGACGAGCCGAAGCGAGATGAACGAAAGGTCGGCCACAACGAGGTCGAAGGGCGCAGAACCGGGCGGCCGCCGGTAGTAGCGCACGTTGGTTCGCTCCGAGACCTCGACGCGGGGATCCTGGCGTAGGCTCAGCGCCAACTGTCCGTAGCCGACGTCCAGCGCCAGCACCCGCTCGGCCCCGGCCTGGAGCAGGCAGTCCGTGAAGCCGCCGGTCGAGGCGCCCACATCCGCACAGCACAGACCGGCGGGATCGAGTTCGAATTCCCGCAGCGCGCCCTCCAGCTTCTGGCCCCCGCGCGAGACATAGCGAGCGCGGCCGACCAGCGCCGGAATCGCCTCGGCCGGAACCAGGGTGCCGGGCTTGTCGATGCGTTCCGTCCCGAGCCGGACCTCCCCGGCGAGGATTCGCGCCCGCGCGCGCGAGCGCGATTCTTCCAGCCCGAGCTCCACGAGCCGCTCGTCGATTCGGATCTTCCCAGCGCGACTCACGCGCCTAGCGCGCGAGCAGTTCGCGCGCCGCTCGCTCGATGCCACGCGCGTCGAGTCCCAGCTGCGCCAGGAAGTCGGCCGGCTTTCCGTGTTCGATCACACGGCTCGGAACGCCCAGCACACGGCAGGCGACCTGCTGGCCACGCTCCGCCAGCGCGCCCAGCACAGCCTCTCCGAACCCGGCATTCACGCTATGTTCCTCGACCGTCACCAGCGCGCCGCAGCGATGAGCGAGTTCGGCGATTCGCTCCCCGTCGATAGGCTTGACGAAGCGGGCGTTCAGCACGGCCGCCTCGATTCCGGCCTCGCGGAGGCGCTCCGCGGCTGCCTGCGCCGGTCCGACCGTGGCCCCGATCGCGATCAGAGCGACGTCCGAGCCGTCGCGCAGCAACTCCGCCTCGCCAATCTTGATCGGTTTGATCTCCGCCTCGATCGGGACTCCGGGCGCGGAGCCGCGCGGGTAGCGGAGCGCCGCCGGGCCGGGATACTCGAGCGCCGTCCGGAGCATCGAGCGGAGTTCGTTCTCGTCCCTGGGCGCCATCACCAGCATGTTCGGGAGGGTCCGAAGGTAGGCGTAGTCGTAGAGGCCCTGGTGCGTCGCACCGTCCGCCCCGACCAGCCCCGCGCGGTCGAGCGCGAAGGTCACGTTTAGGTTCTGAACGCACACGTCGTGAACCACCTGATCGTACGCGCGCTGAAGAAAGGTCGAGTAGATCGCGCAGACGGGCCTGAGCCCCTCGGTCGCCAGGCCCGCGGCAAAGGTGACCGCGTGCTGCTCGGCGATGCCGACGTCGTAGAAGCGCTGCGGGAACACCGCCGCGAAGCGGTCGAGCCCGGTGCCGCCCGGCATCGCGGCCGTGATCCCGACAACCCGGTCGTCGCTGCCCGCGAGCTGGATCAGCGCGTCCGCGAACACCGAGGTCCAGCTCGGCGCCGCAGCCTTCGGCTTGCGCATCTCGCCCGACGGGATCTCGAACGGGGTGACCCCGTGGTACTTGAGCGGGTCCCCCTGCGCGGGCTCGTAGCCGTAGCCCTTGCGCGTCACGCAGTGAACCAGGACGGGCTCCTGGTGTCCCTCCATTGCGCGCACGTTGCGGAAGGTCTCGAGCAGCTTCTCCACGCTGTGCCCGTCAACCGGGCCGATGTAGTTGAAGCCCAGTCCCTCGAAGAGCAGAGCCGGCGAGATCAAAGCCTTGAAGGACTGTTCCGCGCGGCGGACCAACTCGAGCAGTTCCTCGCCGGCGCGCGGAATGTGCTCGAGAAACGCCCGCACGCTGTGCTTCATGCGGCGCGCCAGCGGCGCCGACCAGCGACGCGCCAGATAGCTCGAAAGCGCGCCAACATTGGGCGAGATCGACATCTCGTTGTCGTTGAGCACTACGACCAGATTCGTGAGCTTGAGCCAGCCGGCGTTGTTCAGGCCCTCGTAGGCCATGCCGGCGGTCAGGGCGCCGTCTCCGATCACGGCCACCACGCGCTCGTCGCCGCCGCGCCGGCGGATCGCCTCTGCGATCCCGGTTGCGGCCGAGACCGAGGTTCCGGCGTGGCCGGCGCCGAACACGTCGTAGGGCGATTCCGAGCGCCGCAGGAACTTTCCGATGCCACGCTCCTGACCGATCGTCGAGAAGGCCTTGCGCCTTCCCGTGAGCAGCTTGTGTGCATAGGCCTGGTGGCCCACGTCCCAGATCAGCCGGTCGTCGGGCGTCTCGAACACGTAGTGGAGCACCAGCGCCAGTTCGACCGCTCCGAGACTGGCCGCGAGGTGACCGCCGGTCTGGGACACCTGCTCGACGATCTCGGCTCGGAGCGCATCCGCGGCCTCCTGAAGGCGCTCCGAGGGCAGGCGACGCAGGTCGGCAGGACATTCGATCGAATCGAGCAGGGAGGACATCGCTACGGCCTACGGTAACCGTCCGGACAGGTGGTCGGCTAGGCCCGCCAGCCAGCGGCCCGGCGCGCCAAGCGGAGACAGCGCCTCGAGCGCCCGATCGAGATGGCCGCGCGCCCGCTCCACGGCCGCCTCGGGCGATATGACCCTGAGCACCGAGCACTCTTCCGGCTTTTCGGTGTCGCGCGCCTCGCCCAGGTCGTCCAGCAACTGGAAGGCCAGCCCGTACTCCTCCGCAAATGTCCCGAGTACCCGCAGGCGCTCGTCCGGGGCCCCCACCAGGCGCGCGGCCCCCAGGACCGAGAACCCGAACAGCGCAGCGGTCTTGCGGCGGTGAATCGACGTAACGCGTTCGAGCGTCACGGGTTCGCTCCGAAATCCGAGATCGTCCTCCTGGCCCCCGACCAGGCCTTCCGACCCGGCCGCGTGCGCCAGCATCGCGATCAGCTCGGCCTCCACCCCGGCGCCCGCGAGCAGCCCGAAGGCGCAGGCCTGGAGCGCGTCACCGACGAGGATCGCCGTCGCCTCGCTGTAGCGGACGTGGACCGTCGGGCGGCCGCGCCGCTCCACGTCGTCGTCCATCGCGGGCAGATCATCGTGCACGAGCGAGTACGCGTGAATCAGCTCGGCGGCACCCGCGACCGGGAGCACGCGCTCGGGCTCCGCTTCACAGGCGCGCGCCGCAGCGAAGGCCAACGCCGGACGCAAGCGCTTTCCGCCCCCGAACACCGCGTAGCGCATGGCCGCGTGCAATCGGACGGGGGGCTCCGACGCTGGCGGCAGCACCGCTCCCAGATAGACGTCGATCTGCTCCCGGGCACCCGAGAGAAAGGGCTCCATCAGCGGGCGCGCCCGGACCGCATCCCGCCCCTCACCCGTCCTCCTCGAGCTCCGGCCGGGCAAGCTCGAGTTCCCGATCGGCGCCTCCGATCTCCCGCTCGGCGACTTCGAGCTCCCGCTCGACAGTGCCAGCCGCTTCCTGCTCGAGCGCAGTGATCCGAAGCTCCGCGGAGCGCAGCCGTCCCGAGCAGAGCCCGACCAGGCGCACCCCCTCTTCGAAGGCTCGCAGCGACTCCTCCAGACTCAGGTCCCCTTCCTCGAGGCGGAGCACCAGCGACTCGAGCGAGTCGAGCGACGCCTCGAAGTCGGGCGGGTCCGAGACCTCCTCGGAATCGCGATCCTGGGATTCGCCCGCTCGGCTCATGCGACCTCCATCCGCTCCCGTACAGTGGCACGCAGCGCGCCGTCCGCCAATCGGACGCGGATCGCGTCGCCCTCGCGGACCTGGTCGTGCGCGCGCACGATCTTCCCGTCCGAATCCCGCCTCACGATGCTGTAGCCCCGTCCGAGCACCGCGAGCGGAGAGAGCGCATGCAGGCGTGCTCCGAGCGTTTCGAGCCGCGCACCGAAGCCCGAGCACGCGCTGCGCAGTGCGAGCCCGAGCCGTCGCTGCGTGATCTCGAGCCGGTCAGCCGCCGCCTCAAGACGCTGGGCTGGATGCACGAGGCCGCGTTCGAGGCCCTGCAGGCGGTATCGGAACGCGCGCATCCGCGCACGCGCGAGCCCCCGGATTCGCTGCTCGAAGCCCGAGAGGGTCCGCAGGAGTTCACGTGCGTCGGGCACCACCAGCGCCGCCGCGGCCGTGGGCGTCGGGGCGCGGACGTCCGCCACCAGGTCGCTCAGGACCAGGTCGACCTCGTGGCCCACGGCCGAGACCACGGGAGTTTCGAGTTCGAAGATCGCGCGCACCAATTCGGGGCGGTTGAAGTTCCACAGGTCCTCGAGCGAGCCGCCCCCGCGGCAGAGCACGATCGCCTCCAGGTCAGCCCTTGCATCCAGCAGGTGCAGGCCGCGGACGAGTTCCCGCCAGGCGCCCTCGCCCTGCACGCGCGCGTCATAGACCACGACCTCGAGCGGCACCTCGCGCTGGCGCAGCGCGTGCACGAGGTCGTGCAGCGCGGCCCCGTGAAGCGAGGTCACCACCCCGATGCGGCGCGGAAGAAAAGGCATCGGCCGCTTGTGAGCGGGATCGAAGAAGCCCTCTTCGAACAGGCGCCTGCGCATCTGCTCGAACGCCTGTCGGAGCGCGCCCTCGCCACATGGCTCGAGTGCCTCGATCACAAGCTGCAGGGAGCCTCGCTCTGCGTAGACGTCGACCCGCGCAAATACGCGCACCTGCATGCCCTCTTCGGGGTCCACCTCGGCGCGCTCGACCGCTGAGCGAAACATGGCACAGCGAAGCATCGCGTCGGAATCCTTGAGGTCGAAGTAGAGATGCCCGGGACGGGACCGATGCAGAGAGCCGATCTCGCCCTCGACCCAGAGCGTGCCGAACTGCCGGGCGAGGCCGTCACGAACCCGCGCCACCAGTTCCGAAATCGGAACCGCGTTCGCGGCAGTCGCCGCGGCCAGGTCGAGCCGCTCGCTCACACCCGGCGCCTCAGGAAGCGCCGCCGGTGTCGAGGTTCGAGAAGATCCGCCAGCTCTTCAGCAGATCGATGGCGCGCGCGAGCTGCCGGTCGTGCTCGAGCCGATCCTCGAAGTCGCCGCGCGCCGACTCCTCCGACTCCTCCGACTCCTCCGACTCCTCGGACTCCTCCGGCCCGGTCGCCTCTCCCGGGAGATGACCGTGCAGGTCCTCCTCTCCGAACCTGCGGCCGCGCTCCCGCTTCGCGATCTCGGCGAGTTCGCCTTCAGAGTAGGGTTCGACGTCGACATCGGGCTGGATTCGGACCTCCTGGATCGTCCGTCCGCTCGGCAGATAGTAGAGCGCGGTGGTCAGCCGCAGACCCGAGCCGTCCTCGAGCGGGATGATCGTCTGGACCGAGCCCTTGCCGAAGGTCTCGGTGCCGAGCAGCAGCCCCCGGTGGTGGTCCTGGAGTGCGCCGGCGACGATCTCCGACGCACTGGCGCTCCCCCCATTCACGAGCACCACGATCGGGTAGCCGGGCTGGGTCCCGAGTTCCTTCGCGGCCCATTCGTTCCGGCTGCCCCCGCCGCGCCCCTCGGCGAAGACGATCAGCCCGTTGTCGAGGAACAGGTCCGCCACCTCGACCGCCTGGTCCAGCAGTCCCCCTGGGTTGTTGCGCAGATCCAGCACCAGGCCCCGAATCGGCGCTGCCTCCGCCGCCTCGCTGAGCGCTTTCTCGAGTTCCTGCGCGCTGTTCTCCTGGAACTGGCTCAGGCGGACGTAGGGAAGCCCCGGCTCGATCAGGTGCAGGGTCACGCTCGACACGCGAATCGAGGCGCGCCTGATCACGAACGGGCGGGGCACGTCCCAACCCTTGCGCTGCACCCGAATCATGACTTCGGTTCCGCGGGGCCCGCGCATCAGCTTCACAGCTTCGAGCAGATTCATGTCCTCGGTCGTGAGGCAGGACTCCGCGGTGGCGTCGGGACAGACCGCAACGATTTCGTCGAGGGCCTGGATTCCGGCGCGCGAGGCGGGGGTTCCGTCGATCGGAGCGACCACGGTCACGAAGCCGTCCCGATCCCGCTTCGAAATCTCGATCCCGAGCCCCTCGAACTCGCCCTTCGTGTCGAGCTGAATCTCCCGGTAGAGATCGGTCGAAAGGTAGGACGAATGCGGGTCGAGAACGCTGAGCATGCCCTCGAGCGCACCCTCGATCAGCTCGTGCTGCTCGACGTCTTCGACGTAGTACTGATCGACGAGGTGCAACACGTTGGTCAACAGCGCGAGCTCGTAGTAGTTCGGGCTCGCGGCGCTGGGAAGCCGGACCAGCGTTGCCAGCAGCGCGAATGCGGTCACCGCGCCCAGGAGAAAGGTCAAAATGAGTCGCGCTCTGTTCATCACATGCGTCCTCTCAGCTTCGATCCTAGCCACGTTTCGGGGTCGACCGGCTCTCCTCCGCTGCGGATCTCGAAGTAGAGGCCGGGCCCGGACAGGGAACCCGTCTCGCCGACGGTCCCGATCACGGCCCCGGCGGCAACCCCGTCCCCCGCATTCACAAGGGAGTCTTCAAGGTAGCCGGAGACCGTCACGCTTTCCGCGCCATGGTCCAGAATGACGATCCGGCCGTAGCCCTTGAACCAGCCCGCGTAGAGTACCCGGCCGTCCGCAGCGGCCCGGACCGGCGCCCCCAGGGGCGCCGAGATCTCGATCCCGTTGCGGACGGTTTCCGTCCCGAATTCCGGGTCGACCTGATGGCCAAAGCGGAGCCGCACCGGGCCCTCGACCGGAGGCACCAGCGAGCCCGGCACGAGTCGCGAACCGCCGGTCGGGGGTTCGAAGCCGCCGGGAAACGCCGCGAGGGCCGCTTCCAACCTGGCCGCGGCCTCCCGCAGTTCCGCGGCCAGCCGCTCCTCGCGATCCGCTCGCGAGCGGAGCAGCGCCACCGCGTTGCGCCGCTCCACGAGCCGGGAGCGGATTCGTTCCTCGCGAAGTGCCACCGCGTCCCTCGCCAGCTCGAGTTCCTCGACGAGCGCCGCCGCGCGGTCGCGCTGATCCAGCCAGTCGGCACGTACCCCGCGGTGCAGCGCAAACAGGCGGGCGTCCGCTTCCAGGACCCGGCGCAGCCCTTCCTCGCGCCGCATCACGGTCTGAAAGTCGCCCGCAGCGTAGGCGCCGGCCACCCCCCGGACCGCCGACCAGCGGTACAGGGCGACCAGACGCGACTCGAGCGCGGCCTGCGTCGAGGCGAGCTTCCGCTCGGACTCGGCGGCCCGCTCGCGGACTTCCCGAAGCTCGGCCTCGCCCTGGCGGTGCCGCCGGCGCAGTGCGAAGACACTCCGACGAGAGCTGGAGAGCTCCCGGTCGATGCCCTCGAGCTGACCCAGAAGCCCAGTCGCCTGTGTGCGGAATTCCGTTGCCCGCAGCTCGCTTTCCTCAATTTTCTTCTTGAGTCGCTCGAGCTTTTCCAGGCCCGCCTCCGCAGCGCCGGAAACGAGCGCCAGCAGTGCCGACAGCACCAGCGCGGACCGGACCCCACCGCTCAAGAAGACTCCTCGAGCCGAACCATCGAGAGCAGCGCACCCACCAGCCCAAGGCCGACCCCCAGGGCCAGCAGCAGCCCAACCTCGCCGACGCCGAAAAAGACCGGGTCGCGCGGCCCGAGCACGAGCGCAAGCGGGGCCCGCACCAGCGGAACTCCGACCTTGAACAACCCCCAGAGCACGGTGAGTGCGAGCCCGGCAGCCGCTGCCCCCTGCAGGCTTCCCTCGAGACAGAACGGCAGACGTACGAACCAGCCGTCGGCACCGACCAAGCGCTGAATCTGAATCTCGTGCTCGCGCGCGTGCACCGCCAGCCGGATCGTTCCCGACACAATCGCGCAGAGCACGATCAGGAGCAGCGCACCGAGCCCCAGGCCGACCCCGTCGACGGCACGCAGCACCCGGGCGTAGCCCTCGACCCAGTCCTCGCCATACCGCACCTCGTGGATCGCGGGCTCTCGCTGGAGCCGGGCCGCGATCACCCGCAGGTGTTCGGGCGTGCGGCTGCCGGGCTGAAGACGGACTTCGAAGGAACCCGGGAGCGGGTTCCGCTCCAGCGAATCCAGCACCCCCGCCTCGCGGCCGAGGTCCGCTCGCAGTCGCTCGAGCGCCTCGGCGGGTGCGACGTAGACGACCTCGGCCACCGCGGCGTCGGCCTCGAGCCATTCCCGGAGACTGGCGAGTTCCGGCGCGGCCGGCTCGGCACCGGCTTCCAGGAACGCAACCACGCGCAGATCCCGACCGAAGTGCTCCAGCACGGCGTGCATGTTGAGCATCAGCAACAGGTACGCGGCGAGCAGCACGAGGCCGGCCGACATCGTCCCCACCGACGCCACAAACACGAGCGGCGCGGCCCGAACTCCGCGCACGCCAAAGCGCAGCGCCGACAGGAAGCGCCGCCAGCGTCTGCCCGGGCGCGTCACCGGAGCGTCGAAGCCGCCCAGCGAACCCGGCCCGGCTGTGTGTCCGGGTAGGTGTCCGCGAGCAGGCAGCCCTTCTCGAGCACCAGGCGCCGGTGCCGATAGCGATCCAGCAGGCCGGGGTCGTGCGTCGCGACGAGCACCGTCGTCCCGCGCGCGTGGGCGTCCGCGATGATATCCATGATGTCGAGCGCCAGATCCGGATCGAGGTTTCCGGTCGGCTCGTCGGCGAGCAGGATCAGCGGATCGTGGACCAGCGCTCGCGCGATCGCGACCCGCTGCTGCTCTCCGCCCGACAGCGAGCGCGGAAGATCGTCCATCCGGTGTCCCAGGCCGAGCCGCTTGAGCATGCTCCAGACGCGAACCCGAGCCTCGCGCCGGGTCGCACCCGCGATCTCGAGCCCAATCGCCACGTTCTCGAAGACGCTCCGATTGCCCAGGAGTTTGAAGTCCTGGAAGATCACGCCGATCTCGCAGCGAAGCGAGGCCACGCTCCCGCTCGACAGACGCGAGACGTTGCGCCCGGCAACCAGGATCTGCCCGGAGGTGGGATGCTCGGCCCCGAAGAGCAGCCGCAGCAGCGTCGTCTTTCCCGCACCACTCGGCCCGGTCAGGAACGCGAACTCACCCCGGTCGAGCGTCATCGAAACGTCCGAGACCCCGTAGGCCCCGCCCGGGTACTGTTTGTCGACGTGGTACATCTGGATCATCGGCGAAGGTTTCCGAGCGTACGGGGGGGAAGCAGTCGCTAGTTTTCTGCGGGAAATCGTCAGCCGGCCGCGAGGTGAGCGACGAGCCACTCGTCGAGTCGGACCTCGGTCACGACGCCCGCACCGAACGCGGGCGCTTGCGTCCCGGGCTCGGCGGCGACCGCTACAGGCGACGCAGCTTCGAGCAGTTCGTCCAGTTCTCCGCTGGAAAGGGCCCGGATCAGAGCCCGGTGGCGCTCCTCCATTAGCCCGGAGAGGTCCGCCGCGGCTCCTTCGGCTTCCGCGGAGCCGCCGCAGCGAAGCTGCTCCGAGTGGAGAATCGCACCCCCTTCATACAGGAGCGTCACGATCCGCCGGGTACCGCGAAGGCCGAACTCGGTTTGGACGTGAAAGCGACGTCCCCGATATCGAACGTCGTCGTTGAAGCCGCCTACTGGCATGGCGCCTCACCCCCTCCGAGGAAACCCCGCTGCGAGTGTGCGGGACCCTCGGAAGCGCCGCAACTTCACCGACGAAGCGACCCCGCGCTACCGGTATCGGCCGCGGCCCGAGGAAAACTGACCACGGGGCCACCGCGGGGCAGGTGGGACGTCCCGGGTGCTGGCGACCCGGAACGCCCCGTGGGGCGGGATCCCCCGCCCCGGGGGGTTCAGGAACCTCTCAGTGCCCTGCGCAGGGCCGCCGAGCCCACGAGCACGAGTACCCAGGCGCGCGGCTCCGGAACCGGGGCGCCCACGGGACCCGTCCCCGGAGTCGGCAGCGACAGAACCCCGAAGTCGGCCGCGTTGTCGTCGGTATCCAGGTTCGCGAGCAGTCGCGCGAGGCTGCTTCCGGGCGGCGCGTCCGGCGCCGGCTGGCCCTCGCCCGCAAACACCTCGCCGGACCCGAAGGCCCCGTAGCCGAGTGCGTCGAGCAGCGCGGCGCCGGGGCCGCGCAGCACGACCGAATCCGGCCCGTTCTGGAAATCGAAGCTCCGCTCGAGGTCGGCGTTGGGCACCTCGGTCACCCCTCCGCTCGTACCCGCGATTACGAAGAACCCGTCGGCCGGGATCACGCCCGAGAGCGGAACCACCTCGACCACCGAACCGTTCGCGCCGTTCACCCCCTCTACCGAGAACCCGGTGAGGTCGAGGCCGGGTGCTCCGTACAACTCCAGGAAGACGCGGCCCTGATCCGCGCCGGCCGCATCGTAGAGTAGTTCGGAGATCCGCAATTCCAGCGCGGCGGCAGGTCCCGCGCCGGCTGCGAGCAGCAGCCACGCCAGGCCCAGGCTTCGTGCCGAGGCCGCCCCGCTACGCGGGGTCGAAGAGCGCCTGAATCTCACGGTCGGCTCCTTGTGGGCAGGGGTGAATCGCTGCTGCGGCCCCGGACGGAACGGGAAAAGAACCCGCCGGACCAGGCGTCCAATCCGCCCTCGAGTTCATTCGCGCGGAGGCCGAGTTCGGCACGAGCCGTTGGCGCCGTCGCCCGGGCGAGCTTTGAGAGGACCCGCAGGCGCTCGAAGTAGAGACGATTCACGCGGTCGAGCACCTGATCGCGGAGCTCGATCAGGGCACGCCGCTCGCGCGAGGCGTCGATCGCCTCGTCGGGACGCGCGAGTCGGCCGAAATCCCAGATGAGCTGGACTTCCACCTCGAACTCGCGTTCGCGCTCGGCAGCGCTGTCCTGGAGGTCACGCACGGCCCCCGAACTCCAGGACTGGTCCTGCTCGCGATCGCGGGCCCGACTCCGCTGAATCGAGAAGTTCGTGCGCAGCTCCGGCAGGAGCCCGAAGTTGCGCGCGCGCCGCTCCACCCGGGTCAGACGCTCCGGCAGGAGTTGCTGGAAGCCGAGCACAGCCCGATGCAGTGTCTTCAGATCGGGCGCGCCACCGGACGGGGGAGACCCGTGCAAGAGCGGCCGCCCCACTGGCTCGGTCGCCCCGAGGACGGCGATCCCGCGATGCGTCGCCGCCATCAGACCGCGCTGAGTCAGGATCAGGTCGACGGCTGCGCCTTCGACGTCCGGCGTTGGGCTCGCAACCCGGGCGGGAGGGGGATCCGTCCCGGGGGCGCCGAAGTCCTCGAGCGGCAGCGGAACCAGACCCCGCTCCGCGGCGAGCCAGAGCACGTCTCCCGCCAGAACCAGACCCCGAACCAACCCGACCGCCGGATCGATCGCGGTCGGACGGCCCTCCGCAACCCGCCACAGGCCGCGGGGTACACACAGATACGTAGATCTCTGCGACACGGCCGAATCACATAGTTCCCACCAGCCCGGATCGAGCGCGCGCAGCACGGGCTCGAACTCCCCGCCCTTGCGTTTGCGCCAGAGCGTGCCCCGCGCCGCCGCCCAGACGTCGGTCCCCGCGGTCCGCACCGCGCGCACCTCGCCCACCGGGAGCCCCCGCTCTCGGAAGAACCGGGTGCCGCCCGCGGGCCGCACAAACAGGCCGACTTCAGTCGCCGCCCAGGCCACTCCGTCCTGGCCGGCCGCCACCGATCGAACCCGCGCGCCCGCCGCGAGCGGAACCGCGTGCGGCGCAGTCTCCCCGTCACTCCACTCGTACAGGCCCCCGGCCGCAGCCACCAGCGTGCCCCCCTCGAGCGCGGCCAGGTCGCGCACGCTCCCGCCCGACGAGACGGAACCCCAGCCTGCACCGTCCTCGCGAAACAGCCCGCGCGTGGTCCCGAGCAGGATCGTGCCCTCGTGCTCGACGAGGGCCACCGGCTCTCCCGGAGGCATCCCCACGAGCCAGATCGGAGCCAGCCATCCGAGTGCAGCCTGGCGCGATCGCATCATGCCGGGGACCTTCGCAAGCAGCGTGCCGCGCCCTCGCGCCCGGATTCGCACGCCGGGCGGTGCGCGAGAACACCGGGACCCAGGTCCGTGAACCCGCGGGCTCGTCGGCTTGACACCCCATCCAGCCCCACTAAGAATCCGGCAGTCCGACCGGACGGGACCGGATGGTGTCAGATGGCGCGGGCGGGGGAACGGGGGCCGGCAGGGGAACGCATGAGCAGGTTCCACGCATGAGCGGGTTCCCGGCTGCGCGCGCGTGGCTCGGCGGATTCTGTCTCGCGATAGTCTGCGGCACCGCCGCGAACAGCACCGAGGTCTACCAGTGGGTCGACCGCGACGGGCTGACCCGGTACACGATTCGCCGCGGCCCCGGGCGACCGCAAGCGGCGCCCGCGATCCTGCCCCCGATCGAGCGAGTGCGACCGGCCCCGGTCGAAGGCGACGGCCTGTCCGCCCCGGGTGTCCGGCCTGCTCCAGCGGCCCGCCCCCCGGCGGGCGCGGGTCTCCCCGTGCCCCCGGCCGTCGAGCAGACGGCAGAAACCGGGACCCCCGTACCCTCAGCCAGGCAGGCGACTCCCCCCACACCTCCCGAGGCGGAGCAGATCCGGGAACTCGAGGCCCGGATCGACGCAGACCGAGAGCGCCTGAAACAGCTGATCAGCCAGCCCCCGGCCGCCAGGCTGAATCTCGCCACGGACCCCCGCGTCCTCGAAATTGGGCTGCGACTGCCGAAGCTCCAGGCCGAACTGGCCGAACTGCGCGAGGCCGCACCCTGAACGCGAGCGCCCCAGACCGCCGCCCGGTCAGCGCTGCGGGCGTCACGCGTGCTCGCATCCGGCGGGATGTCTGAGCGCCGCATCGTGGCCCTGGCGGGCGGCGTCGGTGCCGCGCGCTTCCTGTCGGGCCTGGTACAGGTCGCGGCCCCTTCCGAGATCACCGTGATCGTCAACACCGGGGACGACCGCGACTTCTTCGGCCTGCGGGTCTGTCCCGACCTCGACATCCTGACCTACACACTCGCGGGCCGAATTCGTGCGGACACCGGCTGGGGTCTCGAGGGCGACACCTTCGCGTGCCTTGAGCAACTGCGTCGCTTCCGCGACGACACCTGGTTCCAGCTCGGCGACCGCGATCTGGCCACTCACCTCCATCGTAGCGAGCGGCTGCGCCAGGGAGCCACGCTCTCGGAGGTGACGCGGGAGATTACGCTCGCGTTCGGACTCGAAATCGAACTGCTTCCGATGAGCGACGAACCTGCCGCCACCATGCTCGTCCGGTCCGGCGGCGAGCGCTGCGACTTCGAGGAATACCTGGTCCGAGACGGGGCGCCCGACGACATTCGCGAGATCGACCTGTCCGCCGCGCGCTCCGCGCGGCCTGCGCCCGGCGTCCTCGAAGCGATCGCGGGGGCCGAGCGACTGCTCGTGTGTCCGAGCAACCCCGTGGTCTCGATCGGCACGATCCGGGCGGTTGCCGGGGTCGAGGAACAGCTCCGGGCGCGCGGCGACGCGGTGGCGGTGAGCCCCTTGATCGGCGGGGCTCCGGTCAAGGGCCCGGTGGACCGTCTGCTGCCGGCCTTCGGCGTCGAGGTGTCGAGCACAGGCATCGCTGAACTCTACCTGCCGATCGCGGTCGGCATGCTGATCGACGAGGCGGACCGGGACGAAGCAGCCGGAATCGAAGCGCTGGGCCTCCGGGTCCGCACCGCCGTGTCGCTGATGCGCACGCCCGAGATCGCCGCAACGCTGGCGCGGGCCGCGCTCGAGCTGGCGGACGAGGCTGCGGGCCCGTGAAGACCCTGGCCTGCGTGCCGTGCAAGGGATTCGCCGCGGGCAAGGGCCGGCTCCGCGCCCGCTACAGCGGCCGCGAGGTCGGCGAACTCGGGAGCGCGATGCTCGCCGACGTGGTCGGGGCCCTGGTCGTCTCGGAGCGCGTCGACGCCACCGTCGTCGTGACGGGCGATCGCGAGGTCGCCGACACCGCCAGGGGCTTCGGCGCCGCGCCGATCCTCCTGGACCCGGACCCGGGTCTCAATCCCGCCATCGAGAGCGTGGGCGCAGAGGCGATTCGGGACGGCTTCGACGCCTACCTGGTGATCCTGGGAGATCTCCCGCTGCTCCGGGCCCGGGACGTCGATGCGATCGTGGCGTCGGGCCACCGGCATCCGATCGTGTTGGTGCCTTCGGCCGACGGCGGGACCGCGGCCCTGCTGCGACGGCCGCCCCGACGAATTCCGGCGTGCTTCGGCTCCGGGAGCGCGGCCGCGCACGCCGACCAGGCACGCCGCGCGGGGCTGGTGCCCGCGGGGGTGCCGTCCATCCCCGCCGAGTCCTGCATCGATCTCGATACCCCGGAAGATGCGAACCGCATCCTCGAACTCGGCCATCCCTGTCGCACGCTCGAACTGCTGCGAAAGTTCGCGGTGTAATGGACTCACTCTCGTTCCGGATCGTCCCGGAGATTCCCGAGATCGTCCCCGGGGACGACCTGCCCGCACTCTTCGCCGGGCGAGTCCCGGCCGGGACGGGCGTCCTGGTCGTCGCTCAGAAGGTCGTGTCGAAGGCCGAGGGCCGCTGTGTCCGCCTCGCCGATGTGACGCCCTCGGAGCGCGCGCTCGAGCTTGCGCGCAGCGTCGAAAAGGACCCGCGGCAGGTGGAGCTGGTGCTCCGCGAATCCCGCCGCGTGGTGCGCGCCGTCCCCGGGGTCCTGATCACGGAGACGCGTCACGGGCTCGTCTGCGCCAACGCGGGTGTCGACCTGTCGAACGCACCCGGCGACGACGTCGCGATCCTGCTGCCGCTGGATCCGGACGCCTCCGCGGCCCGAATCCGCCAGGCCCTGGGCCGGGGCCGGGCCGTGATCATCTCGGACACCTTCGGCCGGCCGTGGCGGGAGGGACTTGTCGACGTGGCCATCGGCGTGTCGGGTCTGGCGCCGCTCAGCGACTACACCGGGACGGCTGACCGGAGCGGGCGCGAACTCCAGGTGACAGTGATGGCGACCGCCGACCAGCTGGCTGCAGCCGCCGGACTCCTGATGCGCAAGGACGCGGGCACGCCCGCCGTCTGGGTGGAAGGATTCGAGCCGAAAGGAAGCGGCGGACTCGGCGACCTGCTCAGAGACCCGGAGCGCGACCTCTTCCGCTAGCAGGCGCTCCGTCGGGGTCCGGCAGCGGCTTCCCCTCCGGGGTCAGCAAGGTGAATTCGGTCCGGGCCCGGATCCAGGCCGCCAGCCCGCCGAATCCGCTGCCCGAGCGGGCGGAAACCGCGAACACCGGGTCCGGGGACACGCGCTCGGACAGCCTGCGAACGGCGCGCGAGATCGCGCTCGATTTGAGCTTGTCGCTCTTCGTTAGAACGAGCCCGGTCGGAATGCGCTCCGCCGCAAGCCACTCGAGAAGCTGCTCCTCTTCGAGGCGCAGCTCGCGGCGCAGGTCCATCAACAGCAGCGCGCCGCGCAGGCTGGTCCGCGATCCCCTGAGGTACGACTCCACCATCGGCCGCCAACTCCGCTGCTCGCTACGCGAGACGGCCGCGTACCCGTAGCCGGGAAGATCCACGACATAGATCGCGGCTCCGTCGGTGGAGCCTGCGGAAACCCGGTAGAACTGAATCCGACGGGTCTTCCCGGGCGTGGTACTGGTGCGCGCGAGCCGCCGGCGCCCGACCAGGCGGTTGATCAGCATGGACTTTCCTACGTTGGAACGGCCCAGAACCGCGACCTCGGGCAGGCCGTCGCGCGGAAACTCCTGCGGGCCTCCCGCATCGTGTGCCAGTTCGACCCTCACGTTGACCCGCTCCCGGCCCGAAGGTAGCTTTGAAAGCGTCGGCCGCACACGACCGCAACGGCCGGCTCCAGAAAACCAAAAGGCCGAATCTGCATCGGAAGCAAGTGATGAGCAAGGGCGTACAGATCACCATCGCCGCGCTCAGCATCTGTGCCGGCACCTTCTGGTTCTTGAGCAGCGGAAGCGGCGGCGAGGGAACCTTCGCCTACTACCAGAGCGTCCGGGATTTCGCCCAGAAGGTCGACGCTTCCGCGTATTCGGACGGGGCCGCGAGCGGCCGCGCCGCCCGCGTGCACGGCTTCGTGGTGGAAGGATCCATTCGCAAGGATCTCGGCGCCGGCCACGTCGACTTCGAGATCCGGGACGAAATGGAAGGGACGCCGGGAGCGCCTGCGCTGTCGGTCCGACTGATCGGGATCGCGGTTCCGGACCTGTTCGCCGACGGCGCCGAAGTCGTCGTCGAGGGCCGCCCCGATGGGCAGCGCTTCGTCGCCAGGCGGGTACTGGCCAAGTGTCCATCGAAGTACGAGCCTGGAGATCCGGCGACGGACGGCCGGAAAGTCTAGCCCGACCCGCAGATCCGGAGCATTCGCCGAATGGTCGAACTCGGTCACTACGCACTCCTGCTCACGCTGCCCTTCCTCCTCTACGCCGGGGGGGCTGCGTTCGTGGGCGCACGAGCTGGGCGCCCCAAACTGGTGCGCAGCGCGGAGCACGCGCTGTATGCGGTCTTCATGCTGTTTACCCTGGCGATGATCGGCCTCGAGACCGCCCTACTCTCGAACCGCTTCGACCTCGCCTACGTCGCACAGACGTCGAGCCGCGAACAGCCCTTCTGGTACAAGATCCCGGCACTCTGGGGAGGGCAGTCGGGCTCGCTCCTGCTCTGGGCCTGGATGCTGTCCGCGTTTTCGGCGCTGGCGCTCTTCCAGAACCGAAATCGCAATCGCGGCTTGATGCCGTGGGTCGTGCTGGTGCTCTCGGCCAACATCGGCTTCTTCGCCGTGCTGCTGGCTTTCGTGACCTCCCCATTCGAGCCGACCCCCGTCGCACACGTCTTCTCGAACGGACAGGGGATGAACCCGCTACTGCAGCACCCCGTGATGCTGATTCACCCGCCAATTCTCTACACCGGCTTCGTCGGGTTTGCGATTCCGTTCGCGTTCGCCTTCGCGGCGCTGGCATCCGGCGCCCTCGGCACGGACTGGTTCCGGACCACGCGGCGCTGGACGATCACGGCCTGGTTCTTTCTCGGATGCGGCATCATGCTCGGAGGCCGCTGGGCCTACGAGGTGCTCGGCTGGGGCGGGTACTGGGCCTGGGACCCGGTCGAGAACGCTTCGCTCATGCCCTTCCTGGTCGGGACCGCGTACCTGCATTCGGTGATCATCCAGGAGAAGCGCGGGATGCTCCGGATCTGGAACCTCGCGCTGATCGGACTGGCCTACTCGCTCTGCCTGTTCGGAACCTTCCTCACGCGGAGCGGCATCGTCCAGTCGGTCCACAGTTTCACGCAGTCGGGCTGGTTCGGATACGTGTTTCTGGGCTACGTGATCGTGATGGCCGGCGTCTTCTTCGGCCTGCTGCTCTGGCGCGCCCCGATGCTCCGCAGCCAGACCCGGCTCGACTCGATGCTGTCACGCGAGGCCAGCTTCCTGCTCAATAACTACGTGTTCCTGGGTCTCTGCTCGATCGTGTTCTTCGGCACGCTCTACCCGGTCTTCTCCGAGGCACTCACGGGTCAGCGGATCCAGATCGGGCCGCCCTTCTTTCAGCGTTACGCCGGCCCGCTCGCGATCGCGCTGCTCTTCCTAACCGGGGTCGGGCCGCTGATCGCCTGGAGACGCGCCACCTGGGTGAACCTTCGCAAGAGCTTCCTCTGGCCCGTGGTCTTTTCCGCAGTCGTCGCCGCGGTCACAGTGATCCTCGGCGTTGACCAGTTCTACCCGGTCGCCTTCGCCGGACTCTGCGCATTCGTGGCCGCCACGGTCGCCGAGGAGTACGCGCGTGGAATCCGCGCGCGCATGCGCCGGGGCGAGAATCCCGTGCGCGCCTTCATCGAACTGGTTCGGCGCAACCAGCAGCGCTACGGCGGCTACGTCGTGCACCTGTCCGTGATCCTGATCTTCATCGGCTTCGCGGGTTCGGCGTTCGACCTCGAGGAGACGCGGCTTCTGTCTCCGGGCGAGCGCTGGGAGCTCAACGGACACACGCTCGAGTATCGCCAGGCGCTGCCGATCGAAGAGCCGAGCTACGCGGGCGCCGTCGCACGCATCGCGCTCTACCGGGACGGTCAGCCCGTCGGGATCCTGAAACCCGAGAAGCGGATCTACTTCCAGCAGGATCAGCCGGCCACGATCCCGGCCATCTCGAGTTCGCTGAACGAAGATCTCTACGTGATCCTGGTCGGGCTCGAGCCCGACCAGCGGGCGGCGCTCAAGGTCTACCTGAACCCCCTCGTGAACTGGATCTGGATCGGGGGCCTGATCTTCGTGATCGGCAACGCCCTCATCCTCTGGCCCCTCTCCGAGAAGTCGGCAAACTGAGTCCGTGCGCCGCAGGCTGAATCCAGGCCATCTGGCGCTCGCGCTGCTGGCGATGCTGTCCTGGGCGGCATCCGCCCGGGCGGCCAGCATCCAGGGCCGGGTGCTGCATGCATCCCGGCCCGGGGCTGCCGCCGGCCTGGCCGTCCATCTACACGGGCTGGCTCGCGACGGGAAGGCGATCGAGCGCGAGACGCGGACCGACGCCGTGGGTCACTACCGCTTCGAGACGCTGCCCGGGCACGGCGCCTACTTCATCGCCGCGGAATTCGAGGAGGTCCGCTTCTCGGGAAGGCTCGTCACACTCTCGACCGTCGACGCCGACCGGGTGGAGACCGTAGACATCGAGATCTACGACGCTTCGAACGACCCGAGTTCGGTCTCGGTCGAGCGGGAGCAGTGGGTCGTGGAACGGGAGGCCGGCGTCTACCGAATGCGTCAGACCGTTTCGATTCGCAACTCCGCGCAGCGGGTGGTGATCGTGGAACCCGAAGCCAAAGCCGCGCTCCGGATCGGCCTCGCCCGCGGCGCCGGGCCGGTCAGGACCCCACTGGGCCCGCTGCCCGCGGGCATCGACGTGGTCCGCGACCTGCTGGAACTCCGGGGCCCCATCTATCCGGGCGAGCGGGACTACTCCTTTCTGTACGACATCGGCCCGGCGACCGAACCGGGGGGCGCACCGCGTGCGCTCGACACGGAACTGCGAATCCCGGCCGACATCCCGGAGCTCAACCTGTTCGTGAAGGACTTCGGGATCGAAGTCGGCGCGGGCGGGCTTCACGCGAGCCGTCCCGCCCGGGAGCGAGACGTCTTCTACCTGAGCTTCGTCGGCTTCGATCTCGCGGCCGGCAGCGTCGTGCCGCTTCGCGTGAAGCCGCTGCCTCCCCGCCAGGCCCTGCCCAGATCCATCCAGGTCGCGGGCGTGGCGACCCTCGCAGGGCTGCTGGCCTGGTTCGTGGCAGCACCGTTCCGGAGTTCCCGCGTACCCGGGCACGCCCCTGGACCGGAGGCCGATGCTGCGAGTACGCGCAGCGCCGCGCTTCGGACCGCGCTCGCCGACCTGGAACACGACTTCGAGACCGGGAAGCTCTCGGACGAGGATCGGAATCGGCTACAAAAGGACCTGGAGGCCGTGCATCAGGTCGACGCCGGGTTCGGAAAGACTCGTGAACGCGAAGCCGGGGCGGCCGCAGGCCGCTGCGGTTGTGGACGACGTGCGGAACCCGGAGACCGGTTCTGCGCAGCCTGCGGGAGTTCTCTTTGAACGGAATCGAAGCGCGCGCGCTCGAGAAGCACTTCGGCCCGGTCCGCGCGCTCCAGGGGATCGATCTCTCCATCGAAGCGGGCTCGCTGGTCCGCGTTGCCGGTGCGAACGGCGCCGGGAAGACGACCCTGCTCAGGACCCTGGCCGGGCTCGAGCGGCCCACCCGCGGCACGGTGGGCCTGGGAGGACGCGACCCCTTTGGGAGGAAGGCAGCCAGCGTGCGCGGCCGCATCGGGTTCCTGGGCCCGACGACGGCCCTGTATGGGGAACTCACGCTCCGCGAGAATCTGCGTTTCATCTCGTCCCTGCACGGCCTCTCCGAGGAGCGCACACCGCAACTGCTCGCGGCCCTCAGCCTTTCCGAGGTGGGGGACCGGGAGGTCCGGACCCTGTCCCAGGGGTTCCGGCGACGCGCCGGGCTCGCGCGCGCGCTGCTCACCGAGCCCGCCTGGCTCTTCCTCGACGAGCCCTGGAACGGACTCGACCGGGCGGCGGGTGAGCAACTGACCCACCAGTTGCGCGCGGGCCGGGAAGCGGGCCGGACCACGCTCGTCGCCTCGCACGCCGAACCGACCGGCCCCGGCGGGGTGCCATGGGACCGGGTGCTGGAACTCGAATCCGGCCGTCTCCGGGAGACACACCGATGAACGGACCCCGGGTCGCCCTCGCGGTGCTGCGCAAGGACCTGCTGGTCGATCTGCGCAGCCGCGACCGACTCGGCCACATGTTGATCTTCGCAGCCCTCGTGGTCGTCTTGATCTCGATCGTCCTCCGGACCTCGGCCGCCGACGCCCGGGGCGCCCTCCTGCCGCTGCTCTGGATCGCCTTCCTATTTACGTCGCTCCTGGGTCTCGCGCGCTCCTTTCAAGCCGAGACCGAGGACGGAGCCTGGACGAATCTGATCCTGGTCCCGGTGGACCGGGGCTGGGTGTTTCTGGGCAAGGCCGGGGCGAATCTTCTGGCACTGCTGGTGGTCGAGGCCTGGACCGCCCTGCTCGCCGTGATCTTCCTCGACGTCGACTGGACCCGCGCGCCTGGCGCAGCACTGCTGGCCGGAGTCCTGGGCGCGATTGGGCTGTCGACGCTCGGCACGCTGCTCTCGGCACTCTCGGCTTCGGCCCGCTTTCGGGAGTTCCTATTACCGATCCTGCTCTTCCCGCTGATCCTGCCGGTGCTGGTGTTCGCGGCCGACATCACCGGGGAAGCGATCGCGGGCCGCGCCCTCGCAGAACGCTCGGCCGGAGCGCTGGCGCTCTACGATTGGGTGTTCCTGCTGATCGGCTACCTTGGGTTCGACTCGCTGGTGGAGGCGTAACCGTGGAGGAGGCACTCCGGTACGCGGGTGTCGGCTTGGTCGCGACCGCGGCCCTGACCTGGCTGGCCGCGGACGAAGCTCGCGCAATCCGCTCCGCCCGCGTTGCAGGTGTCCTCGCACTGGCACTGCTCGCGCTCTGGTTCGGTGCGGTGATCTGGGTCGCACCCATCGAGCGGGCTCAGGGGATCGTTCAGAAGATCTTCTACGTCCACGTACCCTGCGCACCCGTGGCCTACCTGGGCTTCGTGATGACGGCCGTCGGTGGAATCGGCTTCCTCTGGAGACGAGACGCGCACTGGGACCGCGTCGCGATCTCGTCTGCCGAGGTCGGCGTACTGTTCTGCACGCTGATCCTCGTAACCGGCCCGATCTGGGCGAAGCCCGTCTGGAACCACTGGTGGGTCTGGGATCTTCGACTCACCTCGACCCTCGTACTCTGGTTCATCTACGCGGCCTACCTGTTCCTGCGCACACTCAGTTCCGGCACTGACGAAGCGCGCGCCTTCGCCTCGATCTACGGGATCCTGGGCACCGCGGCAATTCCCTTCGTCTTCTTCGCCGTCGACCTCGCGCAGGGCAAGACCCTGCACCCCTCGAACCCCGCCCGCGAGGGGCTGCCCGCCTCGATGCTGGTCCCGCTGCTGCTCGGGTTCGTGGCCTTTGCATGTGTCTTCTGGTACCTGTTCGCGCGCCGCCTGGAGGTCGCGAAACTGGAGGCCCGGCAGAGTTGATGAGCTACCTGGTCGCCGCGTACACGATCACGGCAGCCGCCCTTCTGGGCTACGCCTTCTGGCTACGCCGCAAGCGCCGGGAACTGCTGGACCGCTCAAACCGGTCCGGCGGCGGTCCGGCCTAGCGCGGAAGGAGCTCCGAGTTCGCGTAAATCCGCTGGCGAGACTGGGGCCTTCTGCACCTCGTTGCCACTCAGCGTCAACCTCCCTGCAACCGGTCTGCGGCGGGCCTGCCCTCCGGCTGCGGGCAAGAGTTGACAAGACCCTCCCGGAGGGGATAGATGGGGGCTCGCACCCTTTTTGTCCCGTCCGTCCCGCCCAGGCAGTGGGAGCGCGGCTGCGGCCCGGCCCGTCCCCAGCGTGAGATTATGGGACCGCGCGGAGGCCCGTTTTATTTCGGGAATAGCCGGAAGTCCCAATTTGGAACACCGGGCCTAGAGGCCGGCCGGCAAGAGGAGTGCGGGATCGAGTGAAGATGGTTGAGTCCAAGGGGCGATGCCCCAAACCCCGGAGAGGCCGAAGATCAACGGCATGGATCTTGGATCCCTGCGTGGCGCGCACAGTTCGCGCGATGTTTAGGAGAGGGACGAGATGGCGAGAATGAAGCGAGGGGTTGGGTACTGCGAAAACACCGAGTGCGAGGATTACGCCAAGGGCGTCTTCCTGCTGAACCACGGGGATACCTTCTACTGCCCCCGCTGTCGGCAACTCGGAAAGGTGGAGAAGGAGCGCGGTTTTTACACCGGCAACTCCGACATCTTCAAGGAGGTCCGGGTCGAGTACAACTTCGATCCGATTCACGCGATCTACCGGGAGATCGCCATCGTCCGCGACGAGAGCCTCTGGGGACGGAACAACGTCTACACGCTGCAGAGCCCGCTGATTAAGACCGAGAAGAGGGCGCTCAAGGTGGCGGAAGCAATCCTGGCCAACCTGAACCGCTACCGGGGGCTGCTGGCAGGAGACGAGATTCCCCGGACGACCGAGATCATCCTCTCCTTCGACGACGACGCCGAAGAGTTCAGCCGCAGGCTCGGCCAGCTCTCGAAGGAGTGGGAAGAGAGCGGCCTCCGCGAAACGCCGCGAGCCTAGACCCGGCCTCGCCGCCGGCCCGACCCCCGCGGCCCGCGGAACCACGAGATCCGGGCGCTGCGGCCCGCCCTAGTACAGGATCTTGTTCAGCGGGAACTCCACGATGCCGCTCGCTCCCGCCTCCTTGAGCGCCGGCAGCAGTTCTCGCGACTGAGACTGCTCGATGATCGTGCTCACGGCGACCATCTCTGCGTCGGCGAGCGGCGACACCGTGGGAGAAGCCAGCGCCGGTAGCAATTCCAGGACCTTCCCGAGCCGGTCCTTCGGCACGTTCAGCATCAGGCCCGCCCTGCCCTCGGCATCGATCGCACCCTGGAGCAGGAGCACCATCCGGTCGAGCTTGCGACGCTTCCAGGGATCCTCGGCGGCCTTGCGGTTGGCGATCAAGCGCGGCGTGCTCTCCAACAGGGTCTCGACGATGCGCAGCTTGTTGGCGCTCAGCGAGGATCCGGTTTCGGTCACCTCGACGATGGCATCCGCCAGGAGCGGAGGCTTCACTTCGGTGGCGCCCCAAGAGAACTCCACCCGGGCCTTGATTCCGTGCTGCTTGAGCCAGCGCCGGGTCAGCCCGACCACCTCGGTCGCGATTCGCTTGCCCTCGAGATCCGACAGCTTGCGGATCCTGGAGTTCTCGGGCACCGCGAGCACCCAGCGAACCGGACGCATCGAGGCCTTCGAGTAGCGGAGATCGGCGAGTTCCCGAACCCTGGCGCGGGTCTCGAGAATCCAGTCGTGGCCGGTAATGCCGCCGTCGAGCACGCCCTCGTCCACGTAACGCGCCATCTCCTGGGCCCGGATCAGCACGCACTCGATCTCGTCGTCACCGATCGAAGGAAAGTACGAACGCTCTGGAATCCGGACTCGATAGCCAGCGCGCTCGAAGAGCGCCACGGTCGCGTCCTGCAGGGAGCCCTTGGGCATCCCGAAGCGAAGCACACGCACACGCCGGTTTGTTCTCTCGGAACCCAGTGCCACCCGGTCTCCCTTGCTTGGCTGGGCCGCGAGCCTACCGGGTGCGCAGAGCCTCCGCCACACGCTCCCGGGTCACCGAGAGTTGGCCCCAGCGAGGACCGGGGCGCACTCGGGCGCCGGGCTGGCGTGTTTCCTCGTCCACTTCGAGCATTCCCTCGAGCACGAGCCAGTCGACCGCGTTCGAAAAGGTCGAGCGGTTCGAGGCTTCGGGGAAACGGGTCTCGCCGAGCAGCAGGCTGCGCTGGACCACCTGGTGCGCGCTCGCCAGGATCGCGTCGCGGCCAGCGGTTCCATGCGCCATCTCGACGGCCTCGAAGGTCGCCTCGTAGGCACGGAGCGCCGGCCGGACCTGGGCCGTGAGCAGGTCGAGCCAGCGCCATCCGTCGCGCACCGGGAGCAGTACGCCGTCGTTGCTCTCCTCGATCCAGCCGCGCTCGCGGAAGTGCTCGAGCGCCGCCGCGAAGGACGCCTCCCGCTCCGCGGTTTCGGGAGGGAAGTACTCGAGGCGCAGCAGCTCGAGCCACTCCGAGGCCCGGTCCCGAACCTCCTTCTCTTCTCGCGACAGTGCCAGCGCGAGCGTAGACGGCAGCGCGAGCACGGGCGTCAGCCCCTGCCGGTAGTAGTCGAGAACATCTCGATCGACCTCTTCGAAATGAATGATCTCCCCCTCCCGGTCGCGGGTTCTGTGAATCAGGCCGGCACCTTCGAGCAGCAGCAGGGACCCGGCCAGATCCTGCTGGAGATCCTCCGCCAGGGTCTGCGACAACTCGACCCCGAGTAGCGCCAGAAGTTCGCAGAGCTCGCGCACTGGGGGGATCAGGTCCTCGCGGCGGATGCCGCGACCGGGGGCTGCGAGCAGTACCGCAGCCACGACCTGTGTCCTCCCGGCGGTGGCCAACTGGTTGATGCGCCGGCAGATCAGGGTTCCGAGCCGCTCGGTGACCCGGCGGCGCGCGAGTGCATCGGACGCGTCGCTGCCGACGAACACCGCCCGGTCACTGCCGATCGTGTCGGCGAGCGAGATCGGTTCCCCGAAGCGCACCACGGCGGTCCCGGAGCGTTGGGCGAGCAGCTTGCGGGCCCGAAACAGGCCCAGCAGACTCTCGCGCGCTTTGCCTGCGCCCCGACGCTCGTCCGTCATCGAGCGTTCCTCGACCAGGCGTTCGTAGGTGAAGTGGATCGGAACGATATACGCGTCGCGGCGCACGCCGCGCGCGTACGCTTGCAGGATCATTCCGAGCATCCCAAGCCGCGGGGGCAGCGTCTTGCCGGTGCGCGATCGGGTGCCCTCGATGAAGAACTCCTGCGTCACCCCGTCCTTGAGCAGTTGCTGGACGTAGCTGCGGAAGATGCTGGAATAGAGTCGGTCCCCCTCGAAGCTCCGGCGCAGAAAGAATGCGCCCCCGCGCCGAAAGATCGCGCCGAGCGGCCAGAACGAGAGGTTCTCACCCGCCGCGACCAGCGGCGGAACCAGGTGCCGCTCGTAGAAGACCCAGGAGAGCATCAGGTAGTCGAAGTGGCTCCGATGCGACGGGACCAGTACCAGGGGATGGTGCTTCGCCGCCTGGATCACGCGTTCGATCCCGTGAATCTCGATCTTCTCGAAGAGTCGCGAGAAGATGCGCGAGACGCCCAGGTCGAGAATCGCGAGCACCAGCGGACTCGGGTAGGCCGCGATGCGGCGAAGGATCCGTCGTGCGCGTGCCTCCACCCGCCCGACCGAGCGCCGGGTCGTGGCCGCGGTCTCGTCGATCACCTCGCGCACGCCGGCTTCCCGCAGCACCACCTCTTCGGTCCGAAGCAGCGTCGGCAGTGGGGTCCCCTCGACCGGGCGCTCTTCGCGGCGGAGGAAGATCAGCAGCACGCGGCGAACGCTTCGAACGATGCGCACCGCCCCCTCTGCGCGCCGCTCGGTCACGAACTCGGCCAGGTCGATGGGCGTGCCGACACTCACCGCCATGCCCCGGTAGTTCCAGAGGAAGGAGAGAACCTTCCAGCTGTCGGTCGGCCGCGCTGCGCCGTAGAGCACATTGAGCATGCGCCGCTGCGGCCGGGCGCCGCGGCGCCAGAAAAGCACCAGGGGCACCAGGAAGACCTGGGTCGAGTCTTCGAAGCAGGCGTCGACGACCTCTCGCAAATGGTCGAGTTCGGAGTGACCGGTCCTGACCGCTCCTCGGCGCGTCAGAAGCCGGGATCGGATCTTGTCGGTTCGCAGGAACAGGAACATGCTCTGACCGGCGCTCACGACCGCGCGCGCGCGTCCCGTGGCCCGCCGGCGCCGGATCAGGAGCCCCGCAGAGAGCATCTCGCCGATGCGACGGGCCACCAGCCCAAGCGCCTCGCCGACGGGCCGGTAGTAGAAAAAGCGGATTCCGTTGGCAAAGACGGAGAGACGGATTCCGCTTCCGAGAAAGAGCCAGTTGAACAAGAAGTAGTCGAGGCGCGAGCTGTAGCGCATCACGTAGACGACGGCCCCCCGCTGCTCGAGTTCTCGGAGCCGCTCGACGTCGGAGGCTTCGAAGCGAAAGTTCGCGAAGAAGCGCTCGGCGAAGGCCCGGGCGAGACGCCCGAAGCGCGGCGTCATCTGGGTATAGGGGTCACCCACCGCGGCGGGCGGCGCCCGCTTCGCGGCGCCGGGCTCCTCTACGCGCATCTCTCACCGTGTACCAGTCCCGGAACCGGCTGGCAATGCGTCCCCGCCCGGAGAGGTGCGCGAAGGGCTAGCCCAGCGCGCTCGCGCCCGCCTGGTCGCAGAAGACGACATCCTCGCCGCGGGCAATCTCCTGGGCCGTGATCTTGGCCGGATCCTCGCTCCGGATCCCATCCGCCATGATCATCTTGAGTTCGGCGACACGCCCGCCGCCCGCAAACAGGAACTGGCCGGTTCGATCCTTCGAGAGGTCACTCACCATGTAGAGCACGGCGGGCGAAACGAAGCTGGGGTCCATCCTGGCCTTCGCCCCGTCGCTGTCCATGCCTGCGAGATCCTCCGTCATCCGCGTCACCGCGACCGGCGCCAGTCCCCACACTCGGATGTTGTACTTCTTACCCTCGATCGCCAGACAGCGTGTGAAGCCCGCGATTCCGGCCTTGGCCGCACCGTAGTTGGTCTGCCCGAAGTTTCCGATCAGCCCGGAGGTCGAACTG